>ERZ791731.963-NODE-963-length-12606-cov-1.81428_pt1 | contig 12606 bp, 11 predicted proteins | sample MGYA00509954_ERZ791731 | MGnify/ENA primary metagenome ERZ791731 (study PRJEB30046, sample SAMN00715134) | human gut metagenome | study: EMG produced TPA metagenomics assembly of the A metagenome-wide association study of gut microbiota in type 2...
AATAGTAATTATAAGAATAAGGTAATTAATAATTTAACTAATGGATTATTAGGAAAAATAAAAAATATATTGATTGATGGTAAAAATTATAATGCTAAAGATTTTTATATTATAAATATAGATGAAGAAAATGATTTTTCTAATGAATTTAAGTTTACTAAGAGTAATACGCTAAAACAGCTTATTTATAATGATGTTATAAGTAAAATTAATGAAGAAAAAATAATTAAATATACTAATGAAATATTTGATGTTATTGATGATAAAGTTAATAATTTATTGGATAGAAAGGTTAATAAAAAAAGTGATAATAATATATCGTTTCAAATAGAAATACCTGATGTTAATTCAATCATAGATAAGTTTACTAATATTTATATAGATGATGTTTTACTTTGTGATAGTGAAATATCTAAATCTATGAAGAGAAAACTACTCTATCAATTGTATTTTTTAGATATTAAGAAATTAAATGATAAGCCAATAATAGTTATAATTAATAACTTTGATGTATATTTAAATTCAAGTGAAATTATTAATTTATTAAATACAATTAACAATTTATCAAATGATAATTGTCATTTTATATTAAGCAGTTGTAATAATATATTTGAATATCTTGATACTGGAAAGTATAGCATATATAAAATTACTGATAAAATAATTGATTTTAATGTTATTGAAGATGCAATTAAAATTTACTTATTAAGAAATGAATTTAATAAAATTAGTGATAATATTTCTTTTAATGATTTTTATTTAGAAAATGAATCATTGATTACTTATGATGAAATATTAAATATTAGAAATAAAATAATTAATAAATACCCTACTTTAATTAGCAAAATATTAAATTCAGATAGTATAAAAGTAGTTTTGAGTAAGCCAAAAAACATTACATGTGAATATATTATTTGTAGTGATAAAAATAATCAAAATCTTTTTTTAGAAATATCTGATAAACTTATTGACTAAGTAATAAAAATAAGATATAATTATATTGTCCTGAAAGATTGGACATACATTACTAAAAGTTTACAGGTTTCTGTAATAAGGCATAATGCCTTAGGTTTGATCTAACCATAAAGATCACAAAAACAGGCTTTATGCCTGTTTTTCTATTACTCAAATACTAATAAACTTTCTATTGAAATATCTTCTTCAGTTACTTTAGTACCGGAAAACATTATAATATTATTATATTGATTTTCTGTTACTTGAAGAAGTCTAATATTTCCATTTTTAGGTGTATTTAACTTTAATCTATTTATATGTTTATTTAAATCATCATTGTTTTTACATATTCTTGAATACACTGAATATTGCATCATTATAAAACCTTCATCTAATAAAAATTTTCTAAATTTTGTAGCTGTTTTCTTTTCTTTATCTGTTATTACTGGTAAATCAAACATTACAATTATACGCATAAATCTATTATTCATATATTATAGTTGGTAAATCTAATTTTATTTCACCAGTAGAAAAAGATTTTATGTAACTTTTTATTAGAAGACTTATACTATATTCTATAGTATATTTTTTATTTTGATGCAAAACTTCTTTGTTTAATAAGTTTATTAGTTTTTTTCTAAATTCAAAAGATAATGGTAATACTATATCATCTTTATTATCATATACAAATTTGTCTATTACTGAACGATATGGTTCTAAAAAATCATAAGCAAGATTAAAGTTATTTATTTTTGAGTTGTGATGAATTCCCAAATAAGTATTTAAGCCATATACTGCTAGATTTCTTATAATTGCACTTGCTAGTATTGTATATCCGTAGTTAAGCGCTGCATTTATATTATCGTCATAGAATCTAATAAAATCGCTTCCAAATATACTTCTGAAATATATTTTTGCAGCTAGCCCTTCCCTATTCTTTGAATCACCATCTATTACTTCATTAATATATTCATTTAGTTTAGAGATTGGAAATTCTTCTTTGGAAGTCATTTCCAATACTCTAATACTGTTTTCTATTTTTCTTTTAACTATTTGATTCCAAAATTCATTTTTAATACTATCATCAATTTCTAATTGATGGGTAAATACATCTAATTGTTTAAAATGATAATTATATGGATACATTATTGAAGTTGGGTCAAATCTTTCATCACATACAATTAGTGATATGGCATTTTTTCCAAGTTCAGCGAGTAATCTAGTAGTAATAATAGTTGATGAGTCTTCAATTAAAATATAATTTATATCTTCAAGTGGGATTTTAGTACTTTGATTATCTTTATCAATAATTAATTGTTTGTCTTTAAAATGTAATTTTTCACTTTTTTTAATTATTACTTGTCTATACCCCACTTATTTCACCTAAAACACTTATTGATAATTTTTTAATTTCTTTAATAGTAGATACTGTTATTTGATATTGTGCCCTCTGCTTACTAAAAATATTATTTTCATTATATTCATTAACTATAATGTCATAACCATCTCCAAGTTTACTTTTTACCTCTAACATACCACTACTGCAACCTACTACATATGCTATTGATTCTTTACCATCTTTAGTAGTTATTTTTATTAAATCATTTTTATTTAATGTACAATACAAATTATAATTATTTACTATATCTGTATATGGAACAATTTTATTATTCTTGCCTTGACCATAATCTAATTTTATATTAAAATTGTCATCTACCATATTTTTTTCTCTTAATGTATTAATCTTCTTTATTTCTAATATATCATAGGCGGCAAAATATAACTTATCATCTTCTTCATTTTTGGATTTAAAGACGTCTATTTTATATATTCCACCTTTTTCTACATTACTTTTATTAATCATATGGCCAGTATTTTTATATTCGCTATATAGTTTCAATTTTTTAATTTCTTTATGCTCTTTATCACTTTTAGATACAGGATATTTATTTCCATTTGCTTTAAGTACTTCTTCCCCTACCTCGTAATCTCCAAACCATTCTACTAATGATTCATAAATATCTTTAGAACCACCTAGTCTATCTGGAATATTTTCTAAATCTTTTCTTTTAACTTTTTCAATAGGAGTTCTTAATGTTTTATATATCTTTTTGTCTTCATCTTTGCCTATCTCTTTTATTCCATAATATGTCTCTTCATGCATTTTACCTGATACTTTAGTTTTAGCAATAGAAGGTACTAATGTATGAATTTTTTCTAAATCTTGTTTTGTATAGGTACTATATGATTTAAGATTCCATTTTAATGTATTTAAATCTTGTTCATATACTCTTAACTTTGCTTCTTTATCAAAGGTTTCATATGGAAGAGGAAAATCTAATCTACTAATATTATGTTTGTTATAATAGATATGTTCTTCTTCTAGTTGTTTTTTAATATATTCTATTATATTTATATCTTTTATTTCACCAGTTGTGTCATCATAGTATTCTCCAAGAATTTCTTTTCCATTTTCTATATTAAGATTTTCTATTGTTTTTTTAGTTAACCCATCTATATATCTACTAAATTTTTCATATAGTGTTATTTTCTGCTGTAACGATTGTGTAATTGAAGCAATAACTAAGGCATCCATAGCATGATGTAAATGATTATCTCTATCCTTATTTATGTCTTTTTTCATATCTTCTGGTAATCTATATGTTTTTGATATATAGCTATGAGTTAGTCTATTAAGGCCCCATCTTGCTCTTAATTTGGATGTTATTGCACCTGGATACATATTTACTTTTTCGACATTTAAGTATGCTTTTATTAATGAAGATAATTCTTTACTTATATATTTAGTATCATTAAGATTTTGATCTCTCATTTCTCTTTCGGTGTCAAAGTCTAATTTTTTTAGTAGATAATTATCCTTTTTCTTCTGTGATATTGCTAGATTATTAATATATGCTTCATATTCATCCCATTTTTGTGTTTTTCCAAACCATTCATATGGTGTTCTGTTTCCTTTCTCTTGATTTTCTTTTGTATATACTAGAGTTTTATTTAAGTAGTTATCATTATATGTTCTTGAATATGGAAGTATATGATCAATTTGTACTATATTATTTCCAAATAAATCTTCTATAGATATTTTCTTCATACTATATCCACAAAATTCATTTTGTTCTTTCCATAATTTATATTTTAGTAAATCATTACTAGATATTTTATTAATATCTGGAAACAATCCTAACTCAACAAGATAATTTTTAATTTTTTCATTTTCTGCTTGTTTTTCAAGATTATTTTTTGTAATATCATTTCTTTCTTTTCTAGATTTTGCAAGTTCTCTAGCTGTTTCTATATTAATTATTTTAGGAGTACCGTATTTTTTTATTATTGAATTAATTACTTTTCTTGTTTGAGTTAATGATCTGATTACTCTTTGATTAGTAATTGTATCATCTACATAAATTGGTACTAGTAAATCTTTCTTTTCTGTCTTACTGAATAAATTTGCATGGTCGTAACCTAATAGTTTCATAGCGGTATCATATGTATTTCCTTCAAGCATTAATGGAATTAACTTCTTAATTAAATCAGTGGACAACATTAAATGATCTTTAAAATTTGGAAGTAGTTCTACAAAATGAATATCTTCAAATATGTTATCTATATTTTTTGATTCTTTAATTTTGTTCAATATATCTTCATTTACTTTATAATTAGTACAATATAGGGCTATTTCATCAAGAAAATCTATATTATTTTTATATTCTTCCCAAATTTCTTTACTATATCCTTTTGTTAAACTATCTTTTAAAGTGTGATATCCTTTAAGTTCTATTAATGTTTTGCTTAATAGTTTTTCATTATACAAAGTATTAAATAACTCTCTATCATTACTATTTAAACTGCTAATATTTATACTTTCTTCTTTGTTGATATTTAGTTTTTTCTTTAATTCTTCTATTACTTTTCCATATTCTTTTTTTGATAATGATAAATCTTTAAATTCGATATTACCATCTAATTCTTTTGCTAAATCTTTATATGTTATTATTTTTTTATCTTTTGCTTTTTCTATTATGTTTTTAATTTCCTTTTCTGATAATTTTATATATTCACCATCATTTACTTTGTATTTTAAATTAACTAATTTAGTTAATGCCACATATATTTCTGAAGAAAATGCTCTCTTTGGTGCTCTTGGATTACCATCAAAATTACATTTACCAGTCATTCTCTCTATTAAATCTCCACCATATGGAGAATTTCCTCCTGGTCCTTTAGCATAACTTCTTCTAGAATTATATATTTCTAAATATTGATTTTTAAAATCATCAGTAATCAAACCAAATTTTATTTGACTATCTAATACTTTATTTATTTCTTTCAAATACATTTCATTTGTTACAGATATTTTATAATCTCCAGGACTATTTTTAATTTTATTTTTAAATTTTTCATCTTTTATATACATTTCAGATATAGTGCGATAGTTATTTTCTTTCATTATTTTTTCATTTTCTTTAATAGCACTTAGTACTTTACCAGAATCGTTATCAGATGCTTCTTCTCTATTTGATTTATATCCTCTTTTCTTTGCATAATGTACTAAAATTATTGATAGTTCATCATTCGTTAATTTTCTATCTAATGCTTCAACTTTTAGTATATATGGATTGCTATTTTTTTCTTTATAATAATTATTAATCATATTGTCAAAAATTATAGATAATTCTTCATTTTTTACAGAGACTATATTACTATTAATATTACCTTTTAAATAGCCATTTTCATATAATAAATTTCTTACTCTGTCTAATCTAAATTCTCTTCTTCTTGATATTCTTCTGGCTCCTCTTTTTTCTCTTCTTTCTTTTGCTCTACTGTCACCTGTTTTTTCTACTTCACCAGGAGTAAATATTCTACTTCCTACGTCTATTATTTTATAAGGATTATTATTTGCATCTAGTTCTAATAATCCCCATCCTACTGAAGATATTCCTATATCTAAACCTAATATGTAATTTTTTTCCATTTTACTACCTCTTTCTTTCATCGCTTGCATATAATTAAATTGTACAAAATATTACCAACATTGTCAATCTAAATATCATATACATCCACTAAATTTATTATTTTTGATTTTATCATATACTTATATTTGTAAACTAAATATAGTTATAAATTGGTTATTTAATACGCTAAATTATTTTTTGTTAACTATTAGTCTATTTAATTTTCTTAAAAAATAAAACAGTTAGGTTGTTTGCCAAACTGTTTTATCTTCTTTTTATACACTACTAAAAATTAACTGGACCCTGTAACCTAGATAATTATCTAATTATTTATTACTTGTACTATTGATTAAGTTTAATATAAACATAATGGGCCAAAACATTATTTGAAATATTAGTTTGAAAGTATATTCTATTAGTTTAAATGGCCAGATTAATAATTTTATTAACATATATATCTTCCCTTCTTATATATTTATAATATCATACTTTGATTACTTTTACAAATGATTAAGATGTGTATTTTATATTTACTTTGTTATATAAATAAGTTATAATAAATTAAGAAAGAGAGTTGATATATAAATGGATAAGTTAATAAGAGATGCTTTAAATAAGGAAATTAAAAGGCAAAATGATAATATTGAACTTATTGCTAGTGAGAATTATGTATCTAAAGATATTTTAGAACTTCAAGGTAGTGTTTTTACTAATAAGTATGCTGAAGGTTATCCTTCCAAAAGGTATTATGGTGGATGTGAAAATGTTGATGTTGTTGAGGAGTTAGCTATTTCATATGCGTGTGAATTATTTAATTGTAAATATGCTAATGTTCAACCTCATAGTGGTAGTTCTGCTAATATGGCTGTATATAGAGCACTTCTTAATAAAGGTGATAAAGTTATGGGAATGAATCTTTCTGACCGTGGTCATCTTACTCATGGTCATAGTCTTAATTTTAGTGGTATTGATTATGAAATTGTTGATTATAGGGTTGATTCTGATACAGGATATTTGGATTATGATAAGGTTAGAGAGATTGCTTTAAAAGAAAAACCTAAAATGATAATAGCGGGTGCAAGTGCTTATTCTAGAAGTATTGATTTTAAGAAATTTAGAGAAATTGCTGATAGTGTTGGTGCTTATTTATTTGTTGATATGGCTCATATTGCTGGGCTTGTAGCGGCACATTTGCATATGAATCCTCTTGATTATGCTGATGTTGTTACTTCTACTACTCATAAAACTTTAAGAGGCCCTAGAGGTGGTATTATTCTTACTAATAATGAGGATATAATTAAAAAAATTAATAAGACTATTTTCCCAGGTATTCAAGGTGGTCCTCTTATGCATATTATTGCTGCTAAAGCTGAATGTTTTTATGAAGCATTACAACCTTCATTTGTTACTTATCAAAAGCAGGTGTTAAAAAATATTAAAGCTTTAAGTGATTATTTAATTAGTAAAGGTATGAAGGTTATATCTGGTGGTACGGATAATCATTTGATTTTACTTGATGTTTATAATTCTATTGGTATTACTGGTAAAGAGGCTGAAGCTATTTTGGATAGTGTTCATATTACGGTTAATAAGAATACGATTCCTAATGAAACACTAAGTCCTATGAAGGCTAGTGGTATACGTATTGGTAGTCCTGCTATGACTACTAGGGGTTTAAAAGAAGATGATTTTGTTTTAATTGGTGATATTATTTATAATGTTCTTAATAATTATAATGACGATAGTGTTTTAGAGAAAGAAAAATGTAGAGTACTTAGTTTAACTAGTAAATATAAGATGTATGATTAGGTGATAATATGGAAGAATTATTAGCGGTTAAATTAAGGCCTAAATCTTTAGAAGATATTATTGGTCAGGAACATTTAGTTGGTAAGGATAATGTTATATATAATTTGGTTAAGAATAAGAAGTTATTTTCAATGATTTTATATGGTCATCCTGGTATTGGTAAAACTAGTATAGCTACCGCTATTAGTAATGAACTTGGTGTTAGATATAGGTGTCTTAATGCTGTTGTTAATAATAAGAAGGATTTTGATATTGTTATAGAAGAAGCTAAATTATATAGTAGTATGATTTTAATAGTGGATGAAATTCATAGACTTAATAAGGATAAACAGGATATATTACTTCCTTATTTGGAATCTGGTATTATTACTTTGATTGGGATGACTACTGCTAATCCTTATCATGCTATTAATCCTGCGATTAGAAGTAGATGTCAGTTATTTGAACTTAAGGATTTAACTACTAATGATATTATGAAGGGTATTGATAAGGCTGTTTCTTCTAATTATTTAGAAGGATTGACTATAGATGATGATGATCTAAAGAATATATTGCTATTTTAGCAGGCAGTGATCTTAGATTTGCTTATAATTTACTTGAGGTGGCTTATTATAGTGCACGTGATAGACATATTACTATTTCTGTAGTTAAGAAGATTAGAAATAGAGCTAATAGTTATAGTGATAAAAATGGTGACGGATACTATAATGTTATTTCAGCTTTTCAAAAGTCTATTAGAGGTAGCGATGTTAATGCTTCTCTTCATTATTTGGCTAGACTTATTGAGAGTGATGATTTAGATATTATTACTCGTAGATTATCAGTTATTGTATATGAAGATATTGGACTTGCTAATCCTAGTATGGGACCCAAAGTGGATGCAGCGATTAACTCGGCTTTAAGGCTTGGGCTTCCTGAGGCTAGAATACCTCTTGCAGCAATTGTTATTGAACTTGCTTTATCTCCTAAAAGTAATTCAGCGGAAACGGCTATTGATCTTGCTTTAAATGATGTTAGAAGTGGTAATATATCTGATGTTCCTAATCATCTTAAGAATCCTTCTAGTGATTATAAATATCCTCATAATTATAAGAATGATTATGTAAAACAACAATATTTACCTGATAGTCTTATTGATAAAAAATATTATTATCCTAAAGAGAATAAGAATGAAAAAATACTTAAAGATATTATGGATAAATTAAGTAAATTATAAAAGGAATACAATTATTGTATTCCTTGTTTGTTTTCTATTTCTTTATATAACTTATCTTTTAATTCTGGATATATTTGAAGAAATGACTCTACGGCTCTACTATTTTTATTATACCTAGCAAACTTAGGTATTAAATCACTATTATCTAGAGGAATATAATCAGGTCTATTAGGATACAAATACAAATTTACATCTCCCCCCTTCGCCACTTTTATTAATTCATCATATAAATTAGGAATAAATTCTTCTTTTAGCACTCCCTCATCATAATTACTTACTACTTCGGCACTCCAACCTGTTTGGCCCTCGGCAAAGTTTTTACTACTTAATGTATAAATAGAACCACTAGTATTAAATATCTTACGAAACATTCCTTTTTTTCTTTCTACTAATGTTATTTTAGTAGTTTTCCCATTTCCTGATAAAAAATAATATAAATCACTATGCATTGGCGAAGAAAATATTATTGCAACTACCTTTGAATATGTCCCGTATACCCATTCTTTCATATGTGTACTTTCATTTCTTTTAATTATTTTTAAATTAGGAATATGACTACCATGATACACGTATTTCATTTTACTTCCTTTTTGCTAAAATTCTACTATAAGTTGGGTTAACATCTTGTATATTATATTTTGCATTTAGTATATATTCTTTTAATTCTTTTAATATACCTTTTTGAATATAACATGATATATTTATTCCTTCTAATTCTGATAAGATACTATTGGCATTACAGCCTGAATAACAATTTTTATAATATTCACAGGTTTTAATACATTCATCTCTTCTTAAGATACTTTTCTCTAACAATTTTAAAAAATTATCATTCATAAAAACTTCGCTTATAGAAGTAATATCCTCAATATTACCAAGATTGTATTCATCTGTACATAGTCTATCGCATGGATATATTATTCCATCAGAATCTAAACATAACCATTTCCCTAAACATGAATTAAAAGTACATACTTTTGAATGTTCATTAAGAACTAGATTTACTAATTCTTCACAAGTCGTAACGTTAATATTACATGTTTTATCATTTATCCAGTATTTAAAGAAATTAGTAAAATATTTTATGTATTCATTCGGATCTAGAGATGGTAACCCTCCTTTTACGGCAGCTCCATCATTAAACATTGGATTAATTTTCATACTTAGATTCATTGATTTAAAATACTCATATTCATTTATTAAATTTTTTACATTATTTTGATTTATCACTATTATAGCGCCGGGATTGTAGTTATTTTTTTGCAGTAATTTTATACCTTCTAATGTTTCATAGGTATGTCTACGCATCAATTCATTATTTAAGCCATCAAAGGATAAACCTATATTAGTATTGGTCCTATTAAAGAAATTAACTATTTTTGGTGTTAAAAGAGTACCATTGGTTTGCACCGAAAACATAAACTTTGAATTTTTGCTATCACAATAGTTATATATCTCTTCATAATAGTCGAGAGACACAGTAAGTGCTTCTCCACCATGCCAAACTAAATTAATGTATTTATAATTTTCTGATAATAAATCAATATATTTTTTTAGCTTATTCATATCTAATAATTTCTTTTCATATCCATATTTTTCATGAAAACAATAATTACATCTTAAATTACAATTATGAGTTGGTTTTATTAAAGTATTAATTTGTGACATTATCTTTTACTTTTATTTTTACTTTTGAATTTACGACGTAATTATCATGTGTATCGCAATGATAATCCGGATCTCCAGGACCGCTATCATCATGTAATGAATATATTGTTCTTTCATTTGAATTAGCCTGTTTTTGATAAGTTTGATAAAGTTCCATTAATCTTTTAAATTTTGTTAAATCTGCTTTTAACATAATTACCTCCTTTTTTTAATTTTACAATACTTTTAATTTTAATCATGTAACTTATTTGGTTACATAATATATAATATTTATTATTAATATAGTTAATTATAAGTTAACATAAAATAAAGGAATACAATTATTGTATTCCTTTATTTCTTTATTATATCTTGTAATATATAATTAGCGGCATATATACCCGCTACTGAAGGTACAGGCATCATTGAGGCTATTACTTCTTTATTTGTGTTATTTGGTTTTTCTGAAGAGAATACACACATAACTTTTCCTCTTATTTTTTCATCTTTGATATATTTTCTTAGAGATTTAGCTATTGGATCATAACTTGTATCTTTTATATCACATATTTTTATTTTTGTTATATCTAATTTTTTACCCATACCACATACTGTTAAGAGATTTATAGTTTTTTCTTTACATAGTTTTATTAATATTTTTTTTACGATAACAGTATCACAAGCATCTATTATATAGTCATAATTATCTTCAAATAATATATTTATATTATCTTTAGTTATTTTTTCATTTATTTTCTTTACTTTGATATCTTTATTTATTTCTTTGATTCTTTTTTCCCATTCATTTACTTTATAATTACCTATAACTTGTCTATTTATATTAGAGTAGTCAATTTTATCATAGTCTACTATCGTTATATTTTGAATACCACTTCTTACAAGGGTTTCGATGGCATAGCCTCCTACTCCACCAGTACCTAATACTAAGATGTTTTTTCTTTTTATTTTGTTTAGATTATCTTCTCCAATTAAGGCTAGTGTTCTTTCATACATTTTATTTCTCCTTATATATTGGTACTTTTTCTTTAAATTTATCATTTAAAATGGTTATATCTTCATCTTTTAGATTGTTTTTATCTACTATAAGAGCTCTATTTTTATTTATATATAAATAAAATGAGTCTTTTGTATTTATTACTTTATATAATTTGTCATAATCTATATATTCTTCTTTATCTGTTGTTATTTGGAAGTTGTTTTTTTTGAATATATATTTTATTTTGGTATTTATGATATTATCTTTTTTATTTTGGATTCTTTTATAGTTTATATTTGGTAGCATATTGGTATTTAATTCTAGTATACCAAATAAGGCAAAGATAAAGGCTATAAAGTCTAACCAAGTATTATATTTATAATTTATAAAAAAGTAAATTATTAGAATGGCTATTAGTATATTAATTAGTATTCTAGTAGTTTTTATTCTTTCAAAGTAATATATTTTTAAGAATGTTTTTATTTTTTCTTCACTATATGTAGTGGTCGTTTTTATTTCTTTCATTTTTACACCTCTCACATGTATTAGTATAACATAAAAATATAATAAAAAAAAGACCCAGATGGACCGACTCTGCAAGATAAAACCCGCGGCGTACTGTCACAGGTGGGTCAGCACAACAAAGTAATTAGGATCCTTACTTATAAGCAAGTATTCAACACATAAATTGCATTAGCTCCCCTATTAATATCTTTAGTCGGTTTTATACTAAAGATGTCGTATCCTCTAGGTAATTTAATTATATCATAGTTATATATTTTTCTCAATATTTTTTATATAACTTTACATTTATTTCTTTTTCTTTAAGATATATGTAGTATTATCTTTAATTGTTTCTGGAGTTATGATTAATTCGCTATAAACTTCTGGATTAGAAGCTATTTCAAATGAAGCATAAGATAAGGCTGCTTCTATTATTGAATCTAAACTACGAGCACCAAATCCTTTTTTCTCCGCTGATGAGGCTATTTCATTTATGGCTTCTTCAG
>ERZ791731.965-NODE-965-length-12576-cov-2.15702_pt1 | contig 12576 bp, 8 predicted proteins | sample MGYA00509954_ERZ791731 | MGnify/ENA primary metagenome ERZ791731 (study PRJEB30046, sample SAMN00715134) | human gut metagenome | study: EMG produced TPA metagenomics assembly of the A metagenome-wide association study of gut microbiota in type 2...
TATTTTATTAAAAGACAAAAATTTATCTTATAAAATAAATAGTTTTTTTTTATAAGATGTGATATAATATAGCATTATTTAAAATATTAAAGAAAATAGTATAAAAAAATAGTAGAAATTAAAAAAGGAGAGCATTATGGAGGTTTTTTATAGTACACAAATAGGAAATAGAAAAAAAAATGAAGACTCTATTTTGATTAATAAAAATCTTATAAATTCTCCTACTTTAAAATTAAAAAAAGCGACAAATATAAATAAAGTTACGAATAAATTTATTATTTGTGATGGAATAGGTGGCGGTAGCTATGGAGAAAAAGCTAGTCAAATAGTTTTAGAGATATTTTCTAAAAGTTTTAGGCAAGTTGATGAAAAAATAATTAAGGAGTTATGTTATAAAGCCTATGAAAAATTAGAATGGTTTTCTATTGTAAATAATATAAATTATATAGGAACAACAATAGCTGGAGTTTTGTTAAATGAAAATAAAAATATAGCTTTTAATTTAGGAGATACGAGAATATATAAAATTTCAGCTACTACTATAGAATTACTTTCAAAAGATCACACTTTAGCAAGAGAATTATATGAAAGAGGAGAAATTTCAAAAGAATATATATCTTTTCATAGTAGTAGGCATATTCTAACTAAATCTATATCTTCTGGCAAATTATTTACAAAAGAAGATGTTTTTTTTAAAGAATTTTCTTTTAAGAAAGATGAAATAATTTTAATTTGTTCTGATGGAATTTGGGAACAATTAAACGATTTAGAAATATTGAAAATTTTTAAAAAAGGGAAAAATTTTAAAAAAATAATAGAGAATTTTTTATCAACTGTTGAAAGAGAACCAAATGATAATATGAGTTTTATTGTAATAAAAAAGTAATGAATGTTTTCATTACTTTTTTAATTTTTTTATTAATTCTTCAGAATAAGCTTTTTTCCACAAATTTAATTTATTCTTTCCTTGTAAAAGCTTTCCACTTTTTTGAATTTCTTTTATTAAATTATTTGTATAAAAATCTGAATGAGGTATTTCAGAAATAGGAAGATAGTATATATAAAAATTTTTATTTTCATCAAATGAAGCTAAACCAACGTTATATTTAACAAAGTCATTTATTTGCTTTAAAGCAGAAGAAATATTTTTACTATCTATTACAAGAAAAACATCATTTGAAAAATTTTTATACCTAAATGCTTGAATTAATCCTTGTTTCCAATTTTTTAATTTTAATTCAATAGAAAGAATATATTTTATATTTTTTTTGGTTTTTTCAAATAAAACATAATCAGGAATTCCATACAAGTTATCAACTTCGTATAAATAATCGATATTTTTATTACAAATTTTTTTTTTGAGGAAATCTTCAAAATATTTGTGCATTCTTAATTCAGTATCAAACATATTATTCATTTCCTTCGATATTTTCTTTAAATTGCTTTATTACTTCTTTCCAAATAATTAAATGATCTCCATTTGACTCAGAATCAAATGCAATTAAAGTTTCTTTATAATATTTTAAAGCTTTATCAATTAAACCTTCAATGTGTTTAATTCTTTCATCAAGCTGATCAGGAAGCTCTTTTAATTGCTTATTAAATGATATAAAATAATGTTTATATAATTCAGGTTTAGTAAAGTGCCAATTAAATTCATTTGATAAATTATAAGGTCTTTCATCATTTTTATCAAATAATTTGTCAAATTCATCAAGACTAAGACTTCTAATTGAGTTAATAGTTCCAGCTGGAATCCAGTTTAACAAATAATTTGAATATAATCTAGCTATTGGAGCTCTTGCAGCTTTTTCATTTTCAATAAATCTATCTTCATTAAATTTTCTTAAATTTTCATATGAACCTAAAGTTACTCCAGTAGGGAAAGCAATAGAATACAATAAGGCTTCAGTATTTGTATATCCAATAAATACTTTTAATCCATTTTCAATTAAAGTTTTTATAAATAATAATTCTCCAAGTAGAATATCTGCATTCTTTATTTGTTTTGTATTTCTATCAGATTGGAATATAAGGTAAACACCTGAAATATTTCTAATTCCAGTAACCCAATTTAAAAATTCATTTCTTGCCTCTAAGTGTCTTATTTGGTTTTCATTTACTATTAAAGTAAGTAGAATTTCTTTATTAGAAGCTTCAGGAAATTTTTTAATTTCTTCTATAAAAGGATAAATATATTTTTCGTTATTTTTTTGTATTATTGTATTTGGAAAACTACTCATAATACGATTAAAGGGAATTACAAGATATTCAAAATTATTTTTTAATTGTAATTCTATACATTTATTTGCGATTTTATATCTAATACCATCTTTTGAAAAATCTTCTGTAGTACACTGCTGAGTTTTAGCTATATTTTGTGGAAAGTAATCATATGTTAAAAGTTTACCTTTAGGACGTTGTTCAGGATAATAACATTGAGGATCTAAAAATCCCTTTACTTTGTATTTTGAATCTAGCTTTTCTAGTTTAACTTGAGATAAGTTAACAGGTGAAAAAATAAAGCCATCTCCTACATCCATTTTATCAAAAACTTCAAAATTCCAATTTTCTCTAAATCCTAATTGATGATAAACTTTTATCATATATTCCACTCCCTTTCTATATAATCTAATATTAACTTTTCAGTTCTAAATCTATTAAATGGTTCTTTTGCTAAAAGTTTTTTTATAAATTTATTTAATTTAACACTATCAGTTTTATTATATTCACCTAAAATATCAATTTTTCCATCGGTTGCTTTAAAAGGATGAATACCAGTATATATTTCGCTTAAAACAATTCCTAATACAAAAAAATCAGTTCGGATGGATATTAGAAAATCTTCATTTTTATATTGTTCTGGAGCACAATAATTATTGCTTAATGGCATTCTTTCATTTGTTAAAGTAATTGAATTAGAAGAATATAATTTTTTAGCTATTCCTAAATCTAGTATTACAGGATTTCCATCTGTTTTAATAATGATATTTTCAGGTTTTAAATCTCTGTGTACAATATTTTTTTCCCAAAGATTTTGTAAACCTAAAATTAGTTTTTTAAAAAGGGTAATACAATTAAGTTCATTTCCTTTATAAGCAGTTATGTCCTCTCTTAAAGTTTTACCATCTATATATTCTTCAATAACTCGATATTCTTTCTTGTCAAGATCTATATCTTTATAATATATTTTAGCAAAATTTGGAGAATCAATACTTTGTAAAACTTCTATTTCTTGCCAAAATCTTCTTGTATCACCTATTTCATTAAATTGTAAAACTTTGATAATGTAATTATCTTCATTTTCATCTTTTACTTTATATACTTTTTTTTGTCCAGACATATCATAAGTTTTTTCTATGATATATTCTTTTTTTCCAATACATAAAGTAGTATTAATATTATTTACTGACATTTTATCCACTCCTTATAATTCTAATTCAATTTCAATGTTTGTACTAATAGAAGCTCCAATTAAATCAGGAAATAAACTTTTTGGATTGATATTCATTTTATTTAAATTTTTTAAAATATCTTTCCTATCACTATTTGGAACTAAAAATTTATATAATACTGGAATATTTTGTTTTTCTTCTATTTTTTCAAGAATGCTCTCTAAATCTGCTTCTAAAGGTCCATACATAAATAATCCTTGTTGATTTATTAATCTTTTATTAAAGTGATTTTCTATATCTATAATTTTAATATCTTCGCCTAGTTGATTCATTAACTCTTCAAATTTTTTTCTATTTAAAGCATACAAAGCTCTATAAGAAGTTTCAGAGAATTTATCTATATATGCGAAAAAACTTGCAACATAAGGAGTATTAGTCCAATCTAAAAGAGGGGTTTTTAATCCAAAATGTTGACCTAAACTAAGCCAAAGCATGTTATCATTTAATTCTTCTTTAGAATAAAGTTTATCAATTTCTATTCTTTCGTGATTCCCAAGTGTTGATTTTTTAAATCTATCACTGATAATATTAATTAAGTTTTCATCAATTCCTTCAGGATATTCTCTTAATAAAGTTGATTCTAATTTCCAAGAAGAGTTTTTATGTCCACGCCAAATAAAATCTTTATCCAATGTTTCAAAAATATTATCAAAATAATAGTTTAAAAAGCTTAACCAACTACCACAGTACATTTTTTGTATTGCTTTATTTTCAGAATAAATAATATCATTTTCTAATTTTATTTTTTTTAAATCAAGTTTCGCTTTATTAAATAAATCAATAGGATCTAATTCTAACGCTCGTAGAAGCCTTAAAAAATATCTTTCATTAGTAATGATTCCATTTTTTTCTAACTTTTCTATAAAATCAAGTGGAATTTCTACTGATGTAACTATTTGTTCAAGAGTAGTTTTACAAATTTTACATTTTTCATTTATTATATATTTTATTTCATTTATATCCATTAAATACTCCTATTAAAAAATTTAGTTATTATGAAGTATAAACCATACTTTTATATGTGTCAAGGTACTTTGTTATTTTCTATTTTCTTCAATTATCTATATAGGTTTCAATATTTTTAACTTCTCCTGTTCTTCAAGTTGAGTATTGATTAGATTATATAATTGCTTTATAAAAACTTTCTATTTTTAGTTAATTTTTCATAATGTTTCATCAAATCCTACCTTAGTAGTAATATTACCATATTTTGATTAAAAAAGCATAAAAAATATGGTAAAATAAATAGGAGAAAATATTATAGGTATTAAATGGGATGGGTTATGGCAAAAAAGAGTAACTTTTATGAAAATTTAAAAAATATTATTTGAGAGTTAATAGGAAAATTTAGGAAATAATTTTTATTGTACAATAGAATTTACTTGTAAAAATAGAAAAGAGAAATTTAGGGTAGATATAACTATGTTTGTAACTAATATTTATTTTATTGTATGTATGGTTAGGACGAGTAAAGAATAGAACTTTCAATAGATTTTAGAAATTATAAAGAAATTATTATAAAAAATATAATTGATATATAAAAACAATATTTTTAATTTTATACACTATAATAACAAGGATATATAGAAATATTTAGTTCAAATAAAAATTTATAAAAATAAGGAAGGTAATTATGTCATATTTAAATAATGATTTTTTTTCTTATTCTTTTTTAAATAAATTAGAAAAAGAAACGATAAGTAAAGAGAAGAAAAATAGTATAGAAAATAATTTGTTTTATTTTTTTGATATTTTAAAAGATATTCCTAAAAATAAATCAATGTCAGAGAAAAAATATCAGGAAATAATTTATAATGATGCAATAAATGAAGTTTTATTTGAAAATACTAGGTATATTAATGAAATTATAGAAATCTATAATAATTTAAATGAAAAAATTATGGTTTTGGAATTTAAAAAAAATGTATTTCCTTTAAATAATAAATTTGAAAAATACCAAGATTTAAAAATTATTAATTATGGTAAAGAAAATAAATTTAAGTTTGCTATTTTAACAGATGGGATAATTTGGAGAATTTATAAATTAAATGTAGCTAATTATGTTGAAACTTTTATAGAAATAAATATAGAAGATTTTGTTAAAAGTAGAGAAATCAATTTTTCAATTAGTTTATTAGAAAATTTTATAAATCAAGAAAACTTAATAGTTACAGAAATAACTCAAAAGTCAAATTTGGATATTTTTTGTGAAAATAGTGATTTAGAAATAAAGAAAATAGAAAAAGAATTAAAATCAAAAATGGAAGATATTTTATCTGGAATTGGATTGGGATTTAAGGAAGCTATAGGAAAAGACGAGTTTTCTTTTGAAGAATCAAAAGAATTATATAATGATTCTATAACAGTTTTATATAGAACTTTATTTATAATTTATGCAGAAGCAAAAAAATTATTACCTGTAGATGAAGAAGAATATAAAATTATAAGTTTTAATAAAATGATTGAAAATCTTGAATTTGAAGTTGAAAATAATGAGTTTACTGTTTGGGAAAAAATGGAAAATTTATTTTCTTATATAGACAAGGGATATATTGGAAAAAATATTACGATTGAAGCTTATAATGGGGGATTGTTTAATAATACTGATAAAAAATATTTAGGGAACTATTCGATATCTAATAAAAATTGGATAAAAGTTTTGAAAAAAATAGCTTTTTATGAAAAAGGAAATAAATTAGTAGAAAAAATAGAATTTAAAGATTTAACAACAAGAAGTTTTGGAACATTATATGAAGGAATACTAGATTATAATATGTTTATAGCTTCAGAAGACATGGTAAAAAAAATAGATAAAAAGGGAACAAAAGTTTCATATATTCCTTTGAGTAAAACAACAGCTAAAAAAACAGATATAATTATAAAAAAAGGAGAAATTTATTTATCAGAAGATGCTTTTGAAAGAAAAGATACAGGAGCATATTATACTCCAGAGCCTATAGTAGAATATATAACTTCTAATACGGTTGATATGAAATTGGACGAGATTTTAAATAAAAATAAAATACTAAGAGAAGAATTAGATGAATTGAAAAAAAGAATAGATCAAGAATATGATTCATTTTTAAAGGAAGCTTTACAAGAGGAGTTATATAATAAAATAATCTCATATATAAGAACAAAAGTTTTAACAATTTCAGTTTTAGATAATGCTATGGGAAGTGGGCATTTTTTAGTTAATGCAGCATACCATATAGCAACTAAAATATATTCTTTTATACATGAGTATATTAATTTTGTAATTTTTGAGTTAGAAGATGAAACTTATGATTTTTCTTATTGGCTAAAAAAGGTAGTAACTCATAATATCTATGGAGTAGATATAAATAATTTAGCAGTCCAATTAGGAAAGTTATCTCTTTGGTTAATATCAGCAAGTAAGGATAAGCCATTATCATTTTTAGATCATCACTTAAAATGTGGAAACTCTCTTTTAGGAGTTACAAGAAAAGAAATAGATGCAACTTTAGGAGATAATATTGATACTAAAAAAAGTAATAATAGAACATTATTTGATATAACTATTGATAATTTAATGTTAAATCTTGATATAAAGTTTAGAAAATTTGAAAAAATGCCAGAGAATACAGCTCAAGAAATCCATAACAAAGAAAGATTTTATTATGAAGAAATACAAAAAGAATTAGAAAAATTAAGAATAAAGTGGAATATTTATTTAGCTATGCAATTAGAAAATAAAAATGGAACAGTCAAAAAGAAAGAATACGATAGAATTGTAAATTTAGAAGTTGAAGAGATAGAGTTAGCATATTCTCAATTTAATAGTTGGAAAGAAATAGCTAAGAAAAATAATTTTTTTCATTGGGAACTTGAATTTCCTGATATTTTTATGAAGACTCAAAAAGGATTTGATTGTATTATTGGAAATCCACCATATGGAGCAAAAATAGATCAGAGTATAAAAAAATATTTTTTGAATACATTTAATAGTTCTAAAAAATTAAAAGATGATTTAGGAGAAACAAAAGGGTCTTTAGATTCATTTAGCTTGTTTATGGATAAATCTTTAATTTTTTTAAAAAAAGAATCAAAATTTGGGTATATTGTTCCTTTAGCTCTTACAGCCAGTGATTCTATGTCATCCTTACATAAATTATTAAAAGATAAATTTTATAAATTAAAAATTTCAACATATTCAAATAGACCTAAAAAAATATTTCCTAATGCAGACCAAAGAGTTTGTATTGTATTGGGGGAGGCTAATGGAGAAAAAATAAAAAACTTATATACAACTAAGGTAAATAAAAGATATAAAAATATTAGTATAGAGAAACTAATAGAAAATTTAGATTATATTGATAGTTTAACTTTTTTGAGATATGGAAGGATACCTAAAATAGGAAAAGAAATAGAAGTAGAGATATTAAAAAAGTTATTAAAATATACAAAAAATATAAATGATATTTTCAATGAAAATGGTAAAAAAGTATATTACAGAGCAGCAGGGGGAAGATATTATAATGTAGTAACTACTTATCCTACTTATTCATCAGCAGAGAAGGATATAATGGTTTCAGAAGCGTATCAAAAATTATTGGGTGCGATTCTTTCTAGTAATCTTTTTTATTGGTTTCAGCAAGTTTATTCAGATACTTTAAATTTAAAAAGGTATGAAATAGAAATATTGCCTTTACCTATTATTGATAATAATGAAAGCTTAGAAGAAAAAATAAAAGAAATTAATGAATTATATGATTTTTATTTAGAAGATATAGAAAAAAATGCAGTTGAAAAAAATGCAAATTATAATAATATCTCTAAATTTAAAGAATATAAAATCAGAAAATCTAAGAATTTAATAGATGAATTAGATAAAAAAATAGGGAAATTGTATTTGTTAAATGATGAAGAAATAGATTTTTTAATAAATTATGATATAGAATTTAGAATAGATGAATAGAGGTAAATTATGGAAAAAACAATACAATTATTAAGAGGAGTAGAAGTAAAATTTAATGAATTAATTTCTATATATTATCAACTAGGTATAGGAAACATAAATAATAAAAAAGAATTTCAAGAAAAAATAAATTTTGCAAGTGAAGGAAAGTTAAGAACTTATTTAACAGTTTTAAGAAAATATAATTTATTAGAGAAAAAAGGCTATAAATTAAGCAAATTAGGAGAAATAATTTTTGAATATGACATGAATTTAGAAAACGAAGTTACTTTATGGTTACTTCATTACTTAATTACTTCAAATGAGAATAATGTTGTATTTTATGAATTGTTTGGAACGTATTTTCAAAATTATGATGAATTAGAACTTAAAAATTCAAAAGAGGTATTTGAAAAATATAATTTTCCTGAAACAACAATAAATAAGCAAATAAGAAAAGAGATAAGAGCGAGTTTAAAACTTTATTTAGGAAGAGAACCTTTTTCAAAATTATTATTAGTAGATAGTGAGGAATTACCAAAGCAAAATATTAAATATTTTTTAAATAGAAATATGTTAAGAAATGAAAATATATTTCTTTTATTGTTATATTTTTATAGGGATAATTATTTAAATAAAGAAAGTACAATAGCTATTAAAGAAATAGTAAATGGAGAAAATTCTCCAGGAATATTTTGTCTTTTAGATGAATACAATATTAGAGAAATGTTAGAAATACTCCATAGAAATAAAAAAATAAGTATAGAAACAAGAGCAGATTTAGATCAAATAAGATTTTTAGATGACAAAAATTTTATTGAAATTTTTAAAGAGGTAATTTAATGACTTTAGATAGAATTTTAAATAATCAAAAAAATAAAAGATATAAGACATTAATATTTTTATGTGCCTCAGAAAATTTAGAGTTACCTGTAATAAAAGAGGTTTTTAAGGAAAAAGAATATGATTTAATTGATATAATAGAAGAAATTAAAAATAAGAATTTTAATTTAGAAAGATTTAATTTGGAAAAGTTAAATTATTTAAAAGCATATTTTAACAATAAAACAATATTTTCTAATTTAATGATAGTAAATAATATAGAAATATTAATTTCAATGTTTGAAGAAAAAGAGTATGAAAATTTTTTATATCAATTATCCTATGATAATTATACAGATTCTGAAAAAAATCAAACTATATTTTTAATGCTCGATATTTTAAAATTTAAAAATATCAATTTAAAAAATGAAGATGATAATTCTAATAGAATTTATCAAATAGAAAAGATTAAATTATAGGAGAGGGTTTATGGGGAAAATAAGTGAGATTATAAAAGTAAATTCAGTTTTAGGATCAGAAGTTAATTTAATAGAAGAACTTTTTGATGTAGAAAAAAATAGAAAAAGAATGGCAAATTACATGCCCACTAAAGGGCATAGAGATGCATTTGAAAAAATAATTAAAGGTTTATATGAACTTCAAGATAAAAGAGCTTATATTTTAAACGGAAGTTATGGAACAGGAAAATCAAATTTATTATTGATGATAGCTAATTATTTAATGAACAATTCAGATTCAGAAGCTATGAAAAGTTTTTTTTGGAATTATATTTTAAGAGAAGAAGATGAAAAAATAGGAGATTATGACTCAGAGGAAGAAGTTGAAACTAAAAAAAGAGAAATAGAAACAAGTGTAAATAGATTAAAAAGTTTAAGAAAAACAGACAAACCACATTTTGTAGCATTGTGTAAATATGACATATCAGGAGATTTTACAGAAATTCTTTTAAGAGCTATAAATGAAGCTTTTATAAGAGAAAATTTACCAGTTGATAAATTTGATTCTATTTATCACGAAGCAATAAGAAGAATTAATTTATGGGAAGAAAAAAGAAAAAGTTTCTATGAGGAGTTAGAAGAGGCTCTTGAACAAGAGAAATCTTGGACAGTAGATGATTTAAAGAATAAATTAATTTATATAGATTCAGAAGCTTTAGAGATATTTAAAAATATTTATAAAAATATAACATTGACAGATTTTTCATATTTAAAAGATAATTTAGCTGATATAATAGAAGAAATTGTATCAAGTGAATTTTTTAGAGAAAAATATTCAGGATTTACTATATTTTTTGATGAATTTGGAAGTATATTAAAAAATCATAATTTTAATGAACTTGTATTTCAGAGATTTTCTGAATTTTGTCAAAATTCATTAAATGAGAAAAATATACCAGTTATTTTTATAGCAACTACACATAAAAGTTTTAATTCTTATAGTGAATATTATGCAAAAGATGAATTTAAAAAAGTCTCAGATAGATTTAATGATGTTTCTTTAAGTACAGAAGGATTTGAAAATATTATTTCAGTTATAGTTCATCCTTTGAAAGAAACAGAGCTTTGGAAGAAATATATAAAAAAATCAAAATTAATAAAACTTTCTAAAAAAATAACAGCTTTAGATTTATTTAGAAATTTAAAAGGAAATAAATTAACAGAAAAATTAATAGAGAATTTATATCCAATGCATCCAATAGCAACATACTCTTTATTAGAAATTTCAAAAGAAGTATCCTCAAATAATAGATCTGTATATAGTTTTTTTGTACGAGGAGAATTTGAAAATTATATTAAAGAAACAGAACTTGAAGAAGAGTTAAAATTTTATACAGCAGAAAGATTAATAGATTATTTTGGAAGAGAAAAATTTATTAGTTCAAGTACTGAATTAAGAAATGAACATAAAGATAAAATAAGAAATTATGAAGCATCAAAAACAGCTTTTGAAAAAATAAAAAGTACAATATATGAAGAAAAAGAAAAAGAGTTATCAAATAGGATTTTAGATATGATATTAATATACGATCTTTTGAATATTCCAACTGATGAAGATACAATTATATTTGGATTAAATCTTAATTTAGAAGAAACAAATATACTAAAGAAGATAATGAAATTTTTAGTCGACAAAGGTGTCATTTATTTCAAAGAATTAGATTGTATTTATGAATTTAGACAAAGCAATATACTGAATATTGATGGAATAATTTCTGAATATGTAAATATAAATTTATCAAAGCCAATAGATATTATAGCTGAATTAAAGGAATTAGCAAAAGAGAGAGATTATCTTGGAATAAAAAAAGAAGTAGAAAATTTAACAGAAGTAATTTCTACAAAACCAGAATTTAAAGTAGAAAATTATTATCAAAAAGATATTATATCTGTTAAAGAGTTAGAATCAGAAAATTTTATTTTATCCAAAAGTAAGAGATTACATTCTGAAAATATATTAAACTATAGTGTAGATGGATATTATTACTATATTTTATGTGAAACAAATTCAGAAAGAGAAAGAGCACTAAAAGTAGTTAAAAATATAGAAGAAAATAATTTAATTTTTGCTATTCCTCAAGAATTAAAAGAATTAAAAAAATCTCTACTAACACTTTTAGCAATAAAAAATTCAGAAAAATTAAAAGATTTAAAACAGCAAGAAATCCAAATATTAAGTAGTTATCAAAGGAGGGCAATACAATATATAGTAACGACACTTAAAAATATCTTTAAAATAGAAAACATATTATTATTTTATTTAGGAAAAGAATATAGAGAAGAAGGAAGAAATAAGGATAAAGATTTAATTACAGAAGTTTTTAGAAATAAACATTTAAAAAATTTACCTTCTATTGATTTGTCTTTTAAACAAAGAAAGGGAGAATTTAACTCAGAAAAAGAAAAAAAATTTAAAAAGTTTATAGATAGTTTTTTATATGTAAATACTACTTTACAGTTTGAAAAAAATATGACTATCTTAAAAGAATATTTAAAGCCTTTTATAGATTCAGAAATTATTCTTGAAAATGGAAATGATAGTTATAAAATTAATATTAACTTAGAATGTTATAATGTATACCCTGCTTTAAAAAACACATTAGAAATTTTAGATAAAGAAGAATTAATTTTAGGAGAGTTTAAAAAAGAGTTAGTTCAAAAATATGCTTTAGGGAAGTATGCCGCTTATTTTATAATTGCTTTTGTGTATAGATATTATAATGGAAATCTATCGTTAATAAAAAAAGGAGTTAATGTTTCAATTAATTCATATGAAGACTTAAAAAACTTTGTAGAAACAGGTGAAACTATAAGATGTATAAAAATATCAGAAAATGAAAAAGAATTTATAGGAAATCTGTAC
>ERZ791731.966-NODE-966-length-12572-cov-1.99169_pt1 | contig 12572 bp, 10 predicted proteins | sample MGYA00509954_ERZ791731 | MGnify/ENA primary metagenome ERZ791731 (study PRJEB30046, sample SAMN00715134) | human gut metagenome | study: EMG produced TPA metagenomics assembly of the A metagenome-wide association study of gut microbiota in type 2...
AACTGGAAAACTGTCTGTTTTAAAATAAGCATTATATATGATTCTTGAAATGACATAGCTTGCAAATACTAAAAAGCTTATTCAAAGTACCAATATTTTAGATTATTATGAAAAATTACAAAAATGTAAAAATGATACATTAAATTTACAAAAATAAATATCTTTTACTAAAAATATAAAGTTTTTATTGACAATCGAAATGCCGGATAGTAAGCTATAAAAGCACTTTGTTCTTTATAAATGAACTTTATTATGTGGGGGAAGATATTATGATGAAGATGAGTAATTTTAGATGGAAAGTTGCCTGGTTGATTTTTATCGTCAGTTTTGTTTCATATATGGATAGAGTAAATCTGTCTGTTGCTACTCCTGTTATTATGAAAGAATATGGTTTTGATAAAATAGATATGGGACTTATTCAATCATTTTTCTTTGCCGGTTATGCTTTGATGCAGGTTCCAGGTGGTATGATGGCTGAAAAGTTTGGACACCGGATTACAGGAAGTCTGGCTGTAATTTGGTGGTCTGTATTTACTGCTTTGACTGCTGTGGCAAAGGGAAAATTTTCTTTTGCTGCAGTAAGATTTTTGTTCGGTATGGGTGAAGGGCCTATTTATCCTGCTTTTGCGATTGCTATTTTCAGATGGTTTAATAAAAAGGAAAAAGGCAACGCCAGCTCATTTTTGTTGAACGGTTCTTTTTTGGGGCCAGTAATAGGGCCGGCTTTGACTGTTGCATTGATGTCTACAGTTGGCTGGAAAATGGTTTTTTTGATTTTTGGCATTGTGGGGATCTTAATGGCTTGGGTATGGCATAAATATGTTCCTGAAAATCCTGCAGAAAGCCCCTATGTTAATGAAGCTGAATTAGCTCATATTAACGAAGGACGTACTGATGTTCCAATTGTAAAAAAAGCTGCTCCGTGGGGTAAATTATTTACTTCTGTACAGTTTTGGGCTATTGGTGTGCAGTATTTCATCACCGATTATATTATGTTCGTATTTTTGGCATGGCTGCCGCTTTATTTAATGGAGGCACACGGTTTCTCACTTGCAAAAATGGGCATATGGGCAGCAATGCCGTGGCTGACTTTGATTATCATTACCTTCAGCAGCGGTTATTTCTGTGATAAAGCTATTGCCAAAGGTGCTTCACAATATTGGATACGTACTTTATGTGGTTCTGCTGGAATTATAATTTGTTCCCTGGCTTTGTATATTGCTACAAGAACCGCTGATCCTATGCAAAACGTAATGTGGCTATCTTTATCACTGGGGTCGCTGGGATTGACTTTCAATGCCTCCTGGGCCTGTGCGATCAATTTAGGGGGAGAGTTTGCCGGTTCTATTTCCGGGTGGATGAACTTCTGGGGAAATATTGGTGGCGTCATAGCTCCAACTTTAACTGCCTGGATCGCGACCAGCTACGGTTGGGATGCTACACTGATCGCAACAGCATTATCGGGTGTTGTTGGCGTATTGGCGTGGTTCTTAGTCCGTCCTGATAAAGCTATTGTATAATCAATTCTACTGTAAAGCACTTGCAAAGATGAGTAAACTTTGCTATAATGCCTAAGTAATCAAATAACAGACAGTTCGTGACCATCCTGTCTCAAAATAAAACTACGGGTGTTCTGCTTAAAGCAGAACTGTTTTAACATGGATGGGACGAAAATTTTGATTTTCGTCCTTTTTTATGTAGTTCCGTTCTTGGTCACAGCAAGAAAGGAGCATAGTAATATGAAAAATCTCACTAAAACGCAAAAATTGACTATTTCCGCCTTGTGTATGGCTTTATATCTGGTTGTTATGATGTGTACGCAAAGCTTTGCCTTCGGACAGTACCAGGTACGCATTGCGACGGCTTTATATGGTTTGAGCGCTATCTTTCCTTTCCTGATAATTCCATTTGGTTTGGTAAATGTATTGGCAAATACTCTGATGGGTGGTTTGGGACCTTTGGATATGTTAGGCGGCGGTTTGGTTGGTATTATGACAAGTCTGACAATAGTTTATGCTAAACGCCATGATTTAGGTAATTGGGCTGTGATGCTGGCAATTACTTTAGTACCGGGGTTAGGAGTGCCGGTCTGGCTTACTGTATTGCTGGATCTGCCTTACTGGCTGTTGGCGTCTACTGTTTTAGTAGGCCAGTTTATCTCCGGTGTCGTGGGTATGGTATTGGTGACAGCTTTAGAACGCTGTGAAATATTTAATTTTGCTTCAGCAAAAAAATAAGGAGGATTTATGACTTCTGGAAGAGACCAAAAAGAATTGACAGGCGTGAGCCTTTTAGGCAATAAAACTAAGTATCCTACGGACTATGCTCCTGAAGTACTGGAAGCTTTTATTAATAAACATCCCGGCAATGATTATTTTGTAAAATTTAACTGCCCGGAATTTACAAGCCTGTGCCCGATGACAGGACAGCCGGATTTTGCTGCGATCTATATTTCCTATGTGCCTGATCAGAAACTTGTAGAAAGTAAATCGTTAAAGCTGTATTTATTCAGCTTTCGCAATCATGGCGATTTTCACGAAGATTGCGTAAATATTATTATGAAAGACCTGATCAAGCTGATGGAACCGAAATATATAGAAGTTTGGGGTAAATTTACTCCGCGCGGAGGTTTGGCGATCGACCCATATTCCAACTATGGCAAACCGGGCACAGAGTGGGAAGCAGCTGCTAAAAAACGTTTGATGATGCATGATATGTATCCTGAAAATGTAAGTTATCGTTAGTAAGATTTTACTTTAAAGCCGAGGACTGTTCTTCGGCTTTTTATTTTTTGTTTGAAATTTAATAAATAAATTATGATTTGTTGCTGTTTTTAACACAACACCACTTTTTTTCTTTTATACCTTGTGCTACAATAGACTAAATGAAGATTTCTGAAAATTTATTTTTAGAGCTAGTGGGACTAAAAATGGACCACGAGGGACAAAATACGCTGGGAGATCACTATGGACAGTATTATTAATTTACAGAAAAAAATCGTTCCCGAGCTTACAAATCTTTTAGTTCAGAGATACCAGATATTAAGGCAGGTGAGCCATGAGTATCCTATCGGACGCAGGGCTTTGGCTGCCAGGCTGGGGTTGAGTGAAAGAGTATTGCGGGCACAGGTCGATTTTTTGAAAAACGGTGGTTTACTGGCATTTTCTTCTGCCGGAATGTCGGTGACTGAAGAGGGCGCGGATATTCTGAAAGAGCTTGCTGATTATGTCCGTAAATTGCAGGATCTGAACTCTTTGGAACAGTTTTTATGTGAACGCCTGGATATTGGGCGTGTAGTCATCATTCCAGGAGACTCTGACCAGGAAGAGGTGGTCAAACGTGAAATCGGCCGTGCTGCGGCGAGGATTCTTGGAAATCTGCTGAATGACGGCAAAGAACATATCGTTGCCGTAAGCGGTGGTACAACTATGGCTGCCCTGGCTGCTAATGTAAGCGGCAATGAGCCTAAAACAGTTGTAGTACCAGCCCGCGGCGGTTTGGGTGATAATGTTGAATTACAGGCTAATACTATAGCCACAGTCCTGGCTCAGCGGCTGGGAGCATCTTACAGGCAGCTGTATGTCCCGGACAGCGTCAGTGAAGAGATACTGAATAGTATTTTAGCAGAGGATATTGGGGTCAAATCTGTGGTTGATATTATCAAACAGGCCGATATCCTGGTGCATGGTGTAGGACAGGCTTCAGTAATGGCACGGCACCGCAGGCTGCCGCCGGAATTCATAAAAAAACTGCTGGATGACGGCGCCGTAGGCGAAGCGTTCGGGCAGTACTGCGCTTTAGATGGCAGACAGATCTATATGACAAACAACGCCGGACTGATGCTGCAGGATCTGCCAAAGATCGGAACTGTTATCGGCGTAGCCGGAGGACGGTCTAAAGCAGCAGCTATCTTGTCAGTAATCAGGGCGTCGCGTCAGGATATACTGATAACTGATGAAGCAGCAGCTCACGACATAGTGAGAATGTTGGAAAATGATTAAGGTTACAAGGCACATTAGTGCAAACATATAATTTGCTCAAAGCATAAAAGGAGGATTTTTATCATGACAAAAATTGGTATTAATGGTTTTGGCCGTATCGGCCGCGAGGTTTTCCGTGTTGCTTTTACTAATCCGGAGGTAGAAGTAGTTGCCGTTAACGACTTGACTGATGCTGCAACTTTGGCTCATCTTTTGAAATATGACTCTGTACATGGCACTTTCCCGCATGAAGTTTCTGTTGACGGTGATAATATCGTTGTTGACGGTAAAAAAATCAAAGTTATCGCTCAAACAGATCCTGCTAAGCTGCCTTGGGGTGAATTGGGAGTTGAGATCGTAGTTGAATCTACTGGACGCTTTACTGAAGGTGAAAAAGCAAAAGCGCACTTGACTGCCGGCGCTAAAAAAGTAATTATTTCCGCACCTGCTAAAGGCGAGGATATCACTATCGTTATGGGTGTTAATGAGAAAAAATACAACGCTGCGGAGCATCATATCATTTCAAATGCTTCCTGCACTACTAACTGCCTGGCTCCGTTTACCAAAGTGCTTTTGGAAAACTTTGGTATTGAAAGCGGTTTGATGACTACTGTCCATTCCTATACAAATGATCAGAAAATCCTTGATTTACCGCATAAGGATCTGCGTCGTGCCCGTGCTGCGGCGATGTCCATTATTCCTACTACTACCGGAGCTGCGAAAGCAGTTTCTCTGGTGCTTCCTGAAGTCAAAGGCAAATTGAATGGCTTTGCTATGCGTGTGCCGACACCAAATGTTTCCATTACTGATTTGACTGTTGTTTTGGAAAAAGATACTACTGTTGAAGAAATAAATGCCGCTTTGAAAAAAGCAGCTGAGGGTGAATTAAAAGGCATTATGGGTTATAATGAGCTGCCTTTGGTTTCCAGAGATTACAATGGCTGTCCGTTGAGTTCTATCGTTGATGGTTTGTCTACGATGATGGTCGGCAAAAGAATGGCGAAAGTTGTCAGCTGGTATGATAACGAATGGGGTTATTCCAATCGTGTGGTAGATCTTGCTGCCTACATTGCTAAACAAGGCCTGTAATTAAAGGAGTATATCATTCTAATGGATAAAAAAAACCTGTGTGATTTAGACGTTGCCGGTCAAAAAGTTCTGGTACGTGTCGACTATAATGTGCCGATGGACGAAACCGGTAAGATTACCGATGATACCAGAATTTGTGCTTCGTTAGAAACTATCAAATATTTACTGGAGCATAAAGCTGCGGTCATTTTGATGGCGCATTTAGGCCGTCCTAAAGGACAAGTTAATATCAAATACAGTCTGGCGCCTGTTGCCAAGCATTTGGCAAAGCTGCTGAATATGCCTGTTGCTTTTGCAGGTGACTGCATCGGTGAAGAAGCTGAAAAAGCAGTACAGAAGCTTAAACCCGGTAAGATTTTGATGCTGGAAAACCTGCGCTTCCATAAAGAAGAAGAAAAAAATGATATGGATTTTGCCGAAAAACTGGCATCTTTAGCAGATCTGTATGTTAATGACGGCTTTGGCGTTTCTCATAGAGCCCATGCTTCGGTGGAAGGGGTTACGCATTTTCTGCCTTCAGCAGCAGGCTTTTTACTGGAAAAAGAAATTCGCTTTGTCGGACAGGCTGTGGAAAATCCACTGCATCCCTTTGTTGCTATCATTGGCGGTGCCAAGGTTTCCGACAAGATCGGCGTGATCGAAAATCTTTTGGAAAAAGTCGATACCCTGCTGATCGGCGGCGGTATGGCCAATACTTTTTTAGCTGCTCAAGGGCATAAAATGGGCAAATCTTTAGTTGAAGATGATAAGATCGCTTTAGCAAAAGAACTGCTGGCTAAGGCCAAAGCACGTAAAGTAAAATTGCTGCTGCCGGTAGATCTGGTAATGGCAGAGACGTTTGCTGCCGATGCCAGCCATAAAGTTGAAAAAGTAGCTAAGCTGGATCAAAAATATATGGCTTTGGATATTGGCCCTGCGACCAGCACTTTGTATCAGGATGCGTTGCAGGATGCTAAAATGATCGTGTGGAACGGGCCCATGGGTGTTTTTGAAATGGATGCCTTCTGCAAAGGGACTGAAGCTGTCGCTCAGGCTGTTGCTAAAAGTAGAGCTATGAGCATTGTCGGCGGCGGTGATTCTGTGGCTGCCATTGAAAAGCTGGGGGTGGCTAAAAAAATTACGCATATCTCCACTGGCGGAGGCGCTTCGCTGGAATATCTGGAAGGCAAGGTCCTGCCAGGTGTTGCGGCTTTAGATGATGTACGCCGTAAAATTGTGGCCGGCAACTGGAAAATGCATAAAAATGTGGATGAAGCAGTTGAACTGGCTGAAGATATCGTCAGTGATACTAATGGGACACTGAACGAAGTAGTTGTTTTTCCGCCGTTTACAGCACTGGAAAGCGTTGCTGAAGCCATTGACGGTAAACATGTAGGCTACGGAGCTCAGGACCTGCATTGGGAAGATGAAGGCGCTTATACAGGTGCTGTTTCCGGTAAAATGATTGCTGATATCTGCGCTGAATATGTTTTGATCGGTCATTCTGAACGCCGCACCATGTTCGGTGATAATGAAGTGGCTGTTGCTAAAAAGATGCGAGCTGCATACAGAAATGGTTTGAAACCGATGTTATGCGTAGGTGAAAATGCCCAGGAGCGCGCAGAAGGAAAGACTTCACGTAAAATCAGCATGCAGCTGAAAAGTGCCTTAAAGGGCATTACTCCTGATGAAGCGGAAGTTTTGGTTGTTGCCTATGAACCATTGTGGGCTATTGGCAGCGGTCAGGCTGCAACTGCTAAAGATGCTCAGGAAGTATGCCTGCTGATCAGAAATAAGCTGGAAAAACTATTTTCTGCAGATATCGCGCGTAAGGTTCGTGTTTTATATGGCGGCAGCGTTAATGCTAAAAATGCCGCAGATTTTGCAATCAGCGGTATCGACGGAGTTCTTGTAGGTGGGGCGAGCCTGGATGCGCAAGCGTTTTCTGCTATCGCACGCAGTATATAAGGGGTGACGAAAATGGCAAAACAGCCGCTATTGCTTCCTGATGATTTTAGATGGCTGGGGTATTGCTCCGGCAGGGCAGTATAATGCAGCTGCTTTGGCAAAGACACCTAATTTGGATGCTTTGTTCGACAAATATCCGCATACGCGCTTATCCTGTTCTGGTGCAGCCGTAGGCCTGCCAGACGGGCAGATGGGTAATTCCGAAGTCGGTCACTTGAATATCGGGGCAGGGCGTATTGTATATCAGGAGCTGACAAGGATCACTAAAGCCATAAAAGACGGTGACTTTTTTGAAAACACTATTTTGAGTAAAGCTATGCAGACCGTAAAAGCCAACGGCAGTGCGCTGCACCTGCTGGGTCTTGTTTCTGACGGTGGAGTGCACAGTCATATCAGTCATTTGTTTGCTCTATTAGAAATGGCTAAATTGCAGGGACTGAACAAGGTTTATGTACATGCTTTTTTAGACGGACGAGATGTTGGACCGCAGACTGCCGATGTTTATCTGGCAGAACTTGACGCGGAGATGAAGCGTATCGGCGTGGGTAAAATCGCTACAGTAGCAGGGCGTTATTACGCTATGGACCGCGATAAACGCTGGGAACGTGTGCAGAAAGCTTATGACGCTATGGTTTTGCATGACGGCACTGTTTGTACTGATGCGGTCAGCGGTGTGCGTGCTTCTTATGCGGGCGGGGTCACTGATGAATTTGTAGTTCCGTTCATAGCTGCACCTGAAGCAGATTCCTGCGTCAAAGCCGGTGACGGCATGATTTTTTTCAATTTACGTCCCGACAGGGCAAGGCAGCTGACCAGAGCCTTTGTAGATGAAGAATTTCCTTATTTTGCGCGTCCTCAGACAGCCCGTCCGGTAAATTTTGTTTGTATGACGCAGTATGACGAAACTATAAAAGCTCCCGTTGCCTTTGCTCCGGAAACGCTGGAAGATACGCTGGGCAAAGTACTGGCTGACCACAAGCTTCAGCAGCTGCGGATCGCCGAAACGGAAAAATATGCTCATGTGACCTTTTTCTTTAATGGCGGCGAGGAAGAACCGAATGTTGGTGAAGACAGAGTTCTGATTCCGTCACCGAAAGTGGCTACCTATGATCTGCAGCCGGAAATGAGCGCCGAGCTTGTGACAGATAAGCTGGCAGAGCTTCTGGATACAGATAAGTACGACATGATAATATTGAATTTTGCCAATCCCGATATGGTAGGGCATACAGGCGTGCTGAATGCTGCTGTCAAGGCAATGGAAACTGTCGATGCCTGTGTGGGGCGTATTGTTGAAAAGGTATTGTCACTGCATGGAACAGCCTGTATTACGGCTGATCATGGCAATCTGGAAAAGATGCTTGACGAAACGACAGGGCAGCCTTATACGGCTCACACAACGAATCAGGTTCCTTTTTTGGTAGTCAGTGATGAAAAACATACTTTGCACGAAGGCATTTTGGCTGATATTGCGCCGACGCTGCTGGAACTGCTGAAAATCAAGCAGCCTGCTGCGATGACAGGGAAAAGTCTGTTAACAGATAAAAATAAATGATGAGGTGAAGTTAGAGTGGCAATGATTACTGAAGTATATGCAAGAGAAATTTTGGATTCCCGCGGCAATCCGACTATCGAAGTAGAGGTTTGCCTGGAAGACGGTTCCGTTGGACGCGCTGCTGTTCCTTCAGGAGCGTCTACCGGCGCGCATGAAGCGGTAGAGCTGCGTGACGGTGATAAAAACCGCTATCTGGGCAAAGGCGTGACTAAAGCAGTCGATAATGTCAACGACGTTATTGCTGAAGCTTTGATCGGCCTGGAAGCAACCCGTCAGGTAGAAATCGACGAGATGCTGATCCGTTTGGACGGGACACCAAATAAAGGAAAATTAGGCGCCAACGCTATTTTAGGCGTTTCCATGGCTGTAGCCAAGGCTGCCGCTGCTTCTGTAGGGTTGCCGCTGTATCTGTATCTGGGCGGTGTTCCCCGCACAGGAGCTGCCGGTACCGATGATGAATATCCTGAACGGCGGCCAGCATGCTGATAATAACGTCGATATTCAGGAATTTATGATCATGCCGGTCGGCGCTGCAAGCTTCAGCGAGGCTTTGCGCATGAACGCTGAAATCTATCATGGTTTAAAGGCCCTGCTGAACGCTAAAGGACTGGGAACAGGCCTGGGTGATGAAGGTGGTTTTGCGCCGAATCTGAAATCCAATGAAGAGGCGATCGAAGTCATACTTGAAGCAGTGAAAAAAGCAGGCTATAAACCGGGCGAAGATATCATGATCGCTTTAGACGTTGCTGCCAGCGAATTTTATAAAGATGGAAAATATCAGATGGAAGGCGAAGGTTTGGTAAAAACCTCCAATCAAATGGTTGATTATCTGGCTGCTTTGTGCGAAAAATACCCGATCGTTTCAATCGAAGACGGTTTGGCGGAAGACGACTGGAAGGGATGGAAAGCGCTTACGAAGAAATTAGGCACGAAAGTTCAGCTGGTTGGCGACGATCTGTTTGTTACCAATGAAGAACGTTTGCTTGAAGGTATCAAAAATGATACTGCTAACGCTATTTTGATCAAAGTCAATCAGATCGGTACTTTGACAGAGACATTCAATGCTATTGAAACTGCTAAACGGGCAGGCTATACCTGTATTATTTCGCATCGCAGCGGTGAAACCGAAGATACTACATTGGCAGATATTGCCGTTGCTGTCAATGCCGGACAGATCAAAACAGGTGCTCCGGCACGTACTGACCGCGTGGCCAAATACAACCAGCTGCTCCGTATCGAGGAAGACCTCGGCGGCGCTGCCAAGTATAAAGGCAAAGCTGTATTTTACAACATCAATAAATAATCGGAGTAACGGTTATTTTGAAGCAGGGCAGATACCGGACGCGTATTTGCCCTGCTTTTTACTAAATTTTGTACAATTTTTTATATTTTACCGTTGTAAGCTGTATAACATTATGATAGAATAGTTAGGTACTAAGTAAAAGAGGAGGTAAGCTTTGTGATTGCAACTGTCTTAATGGTATTAGACGTAATCGTCTGTATCGCCTTGATAGCGTCTGTGTTAATGCAGTCCGGGAAGGGCTCAGGCTTGTCAGATGCGTTCGGCGGAGGCGGTGGTGGTGCCTTCTTCGGCAAGGGTAATGATGTTGATACTTTAATGGCTAAAGTTACGATTGGTTTGGGTACTGCTTTTGGTATCATCACGCTTGCTCTGGCAAAAATCAACGGTTAATTTGGTTAAAAAGAACGCTCTGCGTTCTTAATTTTTAAAAACTCAAAAGAAACAGAAAGGGGATCAATGTTTTGAGTACTTATTTAATTTTATCCATAGTCGTCGGTCTTGTTGCCCTCGGCGTGGCAGTAATGCTCAGTAACGCTATCAGCGCTGCTAATGCCGGTACTGCCCGTATGAAGGAGATCGCTGGCTATATCCATGAAGGTGCAATGGCATTCCTGTACAGAGAATACAAATATCTTGCTATCTTCATCGTTGTTGTTGCTGCAATTATTGCTACATTCTTATCAGTAAGCACTGCGCTCTGCTTTATCGGCGGTGCTGTATTCTCCATCTGCGCAGGTTATCTGGGTATGAACGTGGCTACTAAAGCTAACGTTCGTACAGCTGAAGCTGCCCGTCACGGCATGAGCGAAGCTCTGAAAATCGCTTTCTCCGGCGGCGCTGTAATGGGCCTGGGCGTTGTAGGCCTTGGTATTGCCGGCCTGGCTGTAGCTTATTTTGTTTTTGACCGTAACATTGATATTGTTACCGGTTTTGGTCTGGGCGCAAGCTCGATCGCATTGTTTGCCCGTGTTGGCGGCGGTATTTATACTAAAGCTGCTGACGTTGGCGCTGACCTTGTTGGTAAAGTTGAAGCCGGTATTCCGGAAGACGATCCGCGTAACCCTGCTACTATTGCTGATAACGTAGGCGATAACGTAGGCGACGTTGCCGGTATGGGTGCCGACTTGTTTGAATCCTATGTAGGCGCAATTATCTCCGCCTTGACTCTGGGTGCAGTTGCATATCCCGGCGGTGAAGGTGTCGAATTTGTTTTCATGCTGGCTGTTGCCGGTATCCTTGCTTCTATCATCGGTGTTATGTTTGCCCGTTCCAGCAAATCTCAAAACCCTCAGGCTGCACTGAACAGCGGTACTTACATCGGCGGTGCTATCGTTATCGCTGCTGCTGCTTATCTTTCTAACAGCCTGTTTGGTTCTCTGGATGCATTCTGGGCTATTGCAGCAGGTCTGCTTGTTGGTATGATCATTGGCAAGATCACCGAGATCTATACCTCTGCTGATTTCGGGAGTGTTAAGAAAATCGCTCAACAATCCGAAACCGGTCCGGCAACTACTATTATTGCCGGTTTGGCAGTTGGTATGTATTCTACTTTCTGGCCTATGCTTTTCATCTGCATCGGCGTAATCGTATCCTTCTTTGTAATGGGCGGCGCTACTAACGGCGGCATGGGACTGTTCGGTATCTCTCTGGCTGCTGTAGGTATGCTCTCCACCACCGGTTTGACCGTTGCTGTTGACGCTTACGGCCCGATCGCCGACAATGCCGGCGGTATTGCTGAAATGTCCGAGCTTCCTCCTGAAGTTCGTGAAATCACTGATAAACTTGACTCAGTTGGCAACACTACTGCTGCTATCGGCAAAGGCTTTGCTATCGGTTCTGCTGCACTTACTGCACTGGCTCTGTTCTCTGCTTATGCGCATACCGTTAACCTCACTACCATTGACTTGCTCAACCCTGTAACTTTGGTTGGCCTGTTCATCGGCGCAACTCTGCCGTTCGTTTTTGGCGCTATGACCATGGAATCTGTTGGTAAAGCCGCTTACGAAATGATCGAAGAAGTTCGTCGTCAATTCCGTGAGATCCCTGGTTTGCTGGAAGGCAAAGCTAAAGCTGACTATCGTAAATGCGTAGATATCTCTACTGCTGCTGCCTTGCACGAAATGATTCTGCCGGGCGTTCTGGCAATCGTTGCTCCGCTGCTGATCGGTTTCCTCTTTGGTACTGAAGCATTGGGTGGTATGATTGGCGGCTCTTTGGCAGCCGGCGTGCTGGTAGCTATTTTGATGGCTAACGCAGGCGGTGCCTGGGATAATGCTAAAAAATACATCGAATCCGGTGTTCATGGCGGTAAAGGCAGTGAAGCTCACAAAGCAGCTGTTACCGGCGACACCGTAGGCGATCCGTTCAAAGATACTTCCGGACCTGCAATGAACATCCTCATCAAATTGATGACTATCGTTTCCTTGGTATTTGCTCCGGTTCTGGCTGCTCATGGCGGCATTCTTCTGAACTTCTTTAAATAAGAATTGTAAGTTGTTTGTAAAATCCCACATCTTCGGATGTGGGATTTTTTTTCATATGGTATAATAATATAGTATAAGTAAGATTAGGAGCGTAATTACAGTGCAGTCATTCAGTGGTAATGAAGAATTTTTCTTTCAAGGCGGCAAACAGGGTATAGTATTGGTTCACGGTTATACGGGAGCTCCGGGAGAGATGCGCCTGCTGGGAGAATATCTTC
>ERZ791731.974-NODE-974-length-12497-cov-2.70977_pt1 | contig 12497 bp, 9 predicted proteins | sample MGYA00509954_ERZ791731 | MGnify/ENA primary metagenome ERZ791731 (study PRJEB30046, sample SAMN00715134) | human gut metagenome | study: EMG produced TPA metagenomics assembly of the A metagenome-wide association study of gut microbiota in type 2...
TTACCCCCGAATTCCAAAATACATACGGTCGCAACGAAGATGGCGGTACGGCAAGCTGGGGTACAAAAAGCAATGTAACCGACTATGACAACATAGGCGAGTTCTTCAGCAATGGCATCACGACTTTCAATTCGCTGGCCATCACTACCGGAAATGAAAAAGTACAAACTTATTTCTCATACGCCAACACCACGGCTAAAGGAATTGTAGACAACAACAAGCTACAGAAAAATAACCTGAACCTACACGAAACGGCCAGCCTCTTCAACAACAAGCTGAAACTGGACGGCATTGCAACACTAATGACCCAAACCGTCAAGAACTCCCCTGCTACCGGCGGCTATTATCTGAATCCGCTGGTCAGCTTGTACAGTTTCCCACGTGGCGTAGATATGAGCACTTACAGAGAAAACTTTGAAACGTGGAATGCCGACCGCAATATGATGACACAAAACTGGATTGAAAAGAATGGAGATGGTACCGTCAGTGAATGGGGACAGAATCCCTACTGGTTGAAAAACCGCGTGCTCAGTAGCAACAAGCGATATCGCGCTATCGCATCGGCCAGCGCCAATCTGCACATTACGGATTATTTCAGCCTGCAGGCACGGGGTAATGTGGATTATATCAGTGATAAATTCGACAATAAGATGTATGCCACTACAGCTCCCAACATCGCCGGCAAATACGAGGACAAGGAAAACGGACGTTACATCTGGTCGGACAGCCAAGAAATCCAAGTCTACGGTGACGTAATGGCCTTGTTCAACAAGGAATTTGATGACTTCTCCCTCAACACGGCACTGGGTGCCAGCATCAACATGAGTAAAGTCAACTCCCTGACAATAGACTCAAGGCTTGCTTCCCTCTACAAACCGAATGTATTTACCGTCCCCAATGTAGTGATGGACTCCAAAGCAGCCGTAAACCAGAGCATCGACAGCAAACGCACGCTCCAATCAGTATTTGCCACCATGCAGTGGGGCTGGAAAGGATTACTATACCTGGACATTACCGCACGTAACGACTGGTCATCCACACTGGCCTACACAGACAGCAAGAATACCGGATTCTTCTATCCCTCCATAGGGGCTACCTGGATTCTTAACAAAGCCTGCTCCCTACCCCAATGGATAAGTTTTGCCAAAGTGCGCGCTTCGTGGGCGGAAGTCGGTAATGACCTTCCGATAGGAATCACCAATCCGGTAGACATCATCATGGTAGGCGGCAGTATCAATGTAAATACCGTAGAACAGCGTGGTGACCTAAAACCGGAAATCAGCAGCTCCATCGAATTCGGTACAGAATGGCGTTTCTTCCACCACCGATTCGGGATGGACTTCACTTGGTATCAGACCAATACCAAGAATCAGTTATTGAGAATGGACAACCCCACGGGCTCCACCTACAAATACCGGTATGTCAATGCCGGAAAAATACGCAACCAAGGCTTTGAGCTGACGGTAGACGCCACTCCGCTACTATACAGAAACTTTTCGTGGAAGAGTCTCATCAACATGTCCGCCAACAAAAACAAAGTAGTGACCCTGCATCCTGACTATCCGGAATTTTCCTACTACGAAGAAGGTTTCAATGCTGGCTATCAGATGCGCGTCAAAGAAGGAGGTAGCCTGGGGGATATTTATGGAAATGCTTTCCGCCGTAATGAGGATGGCAGCATCATGGTTGATGAAACCAGCAAAAGGCCTTTGGGAAATACCGGAAACAAGGATTTGCTTGGGAATGCCAATCCTGACTTCACTATGGGATGGAGCAATACACTTACCTACAAAGACCTGGAGCTCTATTTCCTGATAGATTTCCGCTTCGGCGGCGAAGTCATGTCACTGACACAGTCCGAACTGGATGCCAACGGCGTGACCAAAGTCACCGAAGAGGCCCGAACCCGGGGATATGTAGAATACCAAGGACAGAAGTTCAACGACCCGAGAGCATTCTACAGTGCAGTAGGCGGCAGAAATGCCATCTCCGAATATTATATGTACGACGCAACCTGCATCAGACTCCGTGAAGTATCACTGAGCTATTCTTTCCCGAAAACGATACTGGAAAATAGCAGATTCATAAAGGGAATCGACGTATCATTGGCAGCGCGCAACTTGTGCTTTTTCAAGAAGGAAGCACCGTTCGACCCCGATGCAGTGATGTCCGTAGGCAACAACAATCAAGGAGTAGACGTGTTTGGCATGCCTACTACCCGGAATATCGGCTTTAACCTAAGATTTACCTTTTAAAATGAATACCTTATGAAAAACAAGTGCATCATATTCCTTTTCTGCCATAGCATGCTGCTGCTTACAGCTTGTACCGGTGGTTTTGAGAATGACAACGAAATCAAAGGAGGTTTCTCGGATGACAAAAAGGAAATAGACTTCCAGAACTTGACTGCTCCATTCGAACCCATACAGTCGGGTATCTACTTCAATATAGGTTCTGTAGGCTTGAACTGGGTATGGCAGATGACACAATCCCTAAACCACGACATGTTCTCCGGCTACTTCATGGACCCTATTCCTAAATTCATGAAATCCAACGCCTGCTACAACCTGAACTCCGGCTGGACCAATGCTGCATGGCAATGTACTTACGGATATGTCTACACGGAAGTGCAGAAGGCAGAAAAGAACTTTTATGGCAATGACAACCTGAAAGGCTATCTCGGCATTACTGAAATCTTGAAAGTAGAACTGATGCACCGCATTGCCGATACATATGGTCCGCTGGTCTACCACCAATTGGGTGAGGTACCCCGGGTTTACGGACTGCAGGAAGCCTATACACGTTTCTTTGCAGACCTGGACGAAGGGCAGCAATTGATAAGGGAATACCTGGACGAAGGAGGTGACAACAACAAATTCAAAGAGTATGATATGCTGACCAACGGCAAGACCTTGAAGGACTGGTTGAAGTTTGCCAACTCACTGCGTTTGCGCCTTGCCATGCGCATCTCCAATGTGGATGCAACACTTGCCAAAGACCAAGCAACCAAAGCACTGAATGACAATCAAGGTGTACTGGAAGGTGCAAGGGAAACCATCGCTGTAATGGGCAAGAACTATATCAATCCTTTGTGTGCCGTTGCCGGTTGGGGTGAAGTCTACATGAATGCCTCGATGGAATCCATTGTCAACGGTTATGAGGACCCGCGTGGCAAGAAATGGTATAACACCGCCCTGCTCGAAGGTTGTAGAGAGCAATTGTTAGGCATTCCCATCGGCTTACCCATGAAAGACGGTGACGCCAACATTTACAGTTCCTGCTCTTCCCTCAACACAAGCACCATCGGCGAAAAGACCGGAGCCGTATTGATGAGTGCGGCAGAAGTCTGGCTACTCAGGGCCGAAGCAGCCCTCCGCGGCTATACCAAAGAAAATCCCCGCACATGCTATGAATACGGTGTAAGTACTTCATTTACACAGTGGGACTGTGCCGGTGCTTCCGAATATCTGGAAAGCAATAAAACCCCTGCCGATTATAAAGATGTAGTCTCAGGCGGCAAGGTGGGCAAGGACATGAAAGCCTTGATTACCATCTCCCCAAAATGGGAAGAAGATGCAGACATAGAGACAAAACTCGAAAAGATTATTACCCAGAAGTGGCTGGCATGCTGGCCCGAAAGTTATGAGGCATGGGCCGAGCAACGCCGTACCGGATACCCCAAACTTTTCAAGGTCCAAAGCAACACCGGAAAAGTGATTGATACGGATATCATGATCCGCCGCCTTCCGTTCTCGACGGACGCCGCCACTGCCGACCCGGCACAATACGCTACCCTCACGGAAAAACTGGGTGGCGCAGACAATGGCGCCACCCGCCTTTGGTGGGATACGGGGAAAAACTCTTTTTAGAACAGACTCCACGCAACCGTAAGCCCTGCCATCACAATGGCTACCATGCTCATCAGCTTGATCAGGATATTCAAACTCGGACCGGATGTGTCCTTGAACGGGTCTCCTACGGTGTCACCCACGACTGTAGCTTTGTGGACTTCACTGCCTTTGCCGCCAAAATTGCCTTCTTCCACATATTTTTTGGCATTATCCCATGCACCACCGGCATTTGCCATGAAGATAGCAAGCACGAAACCGCTACTCAATCCGCCAATCAGCAGGCCGAGCACACCGGGAACACCGAAAATAAGTCCCGTCGCAATCGGAGTAATGATAGCTATCAGTGACGGAACCACCATCTCGCGTTGCGCCCCTTTCGTCGAGATTGCCACACAACGCTCATAATCAGGCTCCGTCTCTCCCGTAAGGATTCCCTTAATTTCGCGGAACTGGCGGCGCACTTCGTCTACCATATGGGCCGCCGCACGACCTACCGCATTCATCGTCAATCCACAGAAAAGAAATGCCATCATCGAACCCAGGAACATACCGGAAAGAACTTTTGGATTCATCAACGTCACATCATAGTGATGCATAAAGTCGAAGAAAGTGGCATCTTGAAGAGCCACGGCATCGCCATGAGGAAGCGACAATTCGGTAGCCCCGAGGCGGGTCAGCCCAATACGGATTTCCTCGACATAAGAGGCCAGCAAAGCCAATCCCGTCAAAGCGGCGGAACCGATGGCAAAGCCTTTGCCCGTAGCAGCTGTAGTATTACCCAAAGAGTCGAGCGCATCGGTACGCTTACGCACCTCCTCACCCAGACCGGACATTTCCGCATTGCCACCCGCGTTGTCGGCTATCGGTCCGTAAGCATCTGTAGCAAGCGTGATGCCCAATGTAGAAAGCATACCTACCGCAGCAATGCCAATACCATAGAGCCCCAGACCCACATTAGAGAAGTCGAAGCCCGAAGCAAAGAGATAAGAAGCAATAATACCTATCACCACGGCAATCGGCGGAATAGCCGTAGATAGCATTCCCAAGCCTATACCGGAAATTATAACTGTTGCCGGACCAGTCTTTCCGCTTTCACTCAGCTTTTGGGTAGGACGGTAGGATTGGGAAGTATAGTATTCCGTAGAACGCCCAATAATAATGCCTACTATCAAACCTACTATCACGGAGCAGGAAATCCACAGCCAATTGTCCAGTTTCAGCAACCATAAAATAAAGAAAGTGGCAATGACTATCAGAATAGAGCTGAGATTAGTACCGAAAGCCAGTGAGTTCAGCAAGTCCTTCATCTTCGCATTCTCTTTGGTACGCACGGAGAAGATACCGATAATGGAAAGCAATATACCAACGGCTGCAATCAGCATCGGAGCGATTACGGCCTTAAACTGCATCAGCGTATCACCCGAGTGGATAAAAGCCGCAGCACCGAGGGCAGCCGTAGCAAGGATAGAACCGCAATAACTTTCGTACAAATCAGCCCCCATACCTGCCACGTCGCCTACATTGTCGCCTACATTATCCGCAATCGTGGCAGGATTACGCGGGTCGTCTTCGGGGATACCGGCTTCCACCTTTCCCACAAGGTCGGCACCTACATCGGCAGCTTTTGTATAGATACCGCCACCTACGCGTGCAAACAATGCCTGCGTGGAAGCGCCCATGCCGAAAGTCAGCATGGTAGTGGTAATGATGCAGAGTTTATGGGTGGGAGTCATTACATCTTCCGGAATTACAGCATTCAGCAACAGATACCAGAAAGATATATCAAGCAAGCCAAGGCCAACCACTACCAGTCCCATCACCGCACCGCTACGGAAAGCCACGCGTAGTCCGGCATTCAGCGATGTGCGTGCCGCATTGGCAGTGCGAGCCGATGCGTAGGTGGCCGTCTTCATACCCAGAAAACCGGAAAGTCCGGAAAAGAATCCTCCGGTAAGGAAAGCAACCGGTACCCAGGAGTTCTGCACTCCGAAACCGTATGCCATAATGGAGAAAAGGATAACCAGCCCCAGAAATACCCAGCCCACAATCTTGTATTGTTGGCGGAGGTAAGACATAGCACCTTTGCGCACAGCAGCGGCAATCTTAATCATCTGAGGGGTACCCTCACTTTCTTTCATCATCTGACAATGGAAATACCAGGCAAAGTAAAGTGCCAGAACGGAAGCGGCTGGAACCAGCCAAAATAGGATTTGGTCCATAGCATTTATTCATATTAAAAGGTTGAACGAAAGCCTAAAATTATTGATTTGAAGCGAAATATGCAAACAATTAGGCTATTTTATGCACTAGTTCCATTTCTATAAATAATAAAGACCTCTATCTATAAAAAAATAGATGATGTATCCCCCTAAAATGTATCGTTTATTCTTGGGAAACACATCATCTGTTCAGGTCAAATACATCATCTGTTCGATTAAAATAGATGATGTATTTTATTATTCCACCGTTACAGCCGTACCGCAGGCTGTAACCATCAGCATGCTGCCACTACCTCCTACCGTTTCATAATCCAGGTCTACACCAATCACGGCATTGGCACCCATAGCACGGGCATTTTCCTGCATCTCACGCAAAGCTGTCTCCTTAGCTTCGCGTAGCACTTCTTCATAAGAGCCGCTTCTCCCACCTACCACGTCACGGATGCTGGCAAAAAAATCGCGGAATACATTGGCACCGATAATCGTCTCACCGGAAACGATGCCATAATAGCGGGTGATACGTCCACCCTCAATAGTCGGGGTTGTTGTTACTAACATAATTCATTTTTTTTAGTTGTTGATATATTAGACGCAAGGAATGGAAGAAAGGTTGCAAAGCTTTGCTTGGGTCAGAACATCCGGCTGACACGAACTATACCTGCCACCAGCGCATCTATCTCCTCCCGGGTATTGTAAAGTCCGAAAGATGCACGCACCGTTCCTTCGATACCAAGACGCTGCATCAATGGTTGGGCACAATGATGTCCCGTGCGTACGGCAATGCCAAGACGGTCGAGCAATGTACCCATATCAAAATGATGGATATCACCTACCAAAAACGATATGACACTACCCTTGTCTTCTGCCTCGCCGAAGATACGCATACCGGGAATCTCTTTCAGCCGTTGCATGGCATACTGGGTCAATTCGTGTTCATAGGCGGCAATCTTGTCCATCCCAACCAGCGAAACGTAGTCCAAAGCTTTGGCAAGTCCGGTAGTACCGATATAATCCGGCGTACCGGCTTCAAACTTGAACGGCAATTCATTGAAGGTAGTCTTTTCAAAAGAGACATGCTGAATCATCTCTCCACCACCCTGATAGGGAGGTATCCTATCCAGCCACTCCTCTTTACCATAAAGTACGCCTACTCCCGTAGGACCATACACCTTGTGAGCGGAGAAAACGAAGAAGTCGGCATCCAAGTCCTGCACATCCACCGGCATGTGGGGAATGGACTGGGCACCGTCCACAAGCACCGGAACACCCTGCTCATGGGCAAAAGCAATCATCTCCTTGACGGGATTGACCGTGCCCAGCACATTGGAAACATGTGCCACACTGACAATCCTGGTACGTTCGGAGAACAACTGCCTATATTCGTCCAATAAGAGTTCGCCCTTGTCATTCATCGGAATCACTTTGATGGCTATTCCACGCTTGGCGGCAAGCAGCTGCCAGGGAACAATGTTACTATGGTGCTCCATCACAGAAAGAATCACCTCATCCCCCTCCTGCATAAATTCCTCACCAAAGCTGGAGACAAGCAGATTGATACTCTCCGTCGTACCACGGGTAAAGACAATCTCATTCGTACTACGGGCATTGATGAAACGTCGCACCGTCTCACGCGAGGCCTCGTGCAGCTCTGTAGCCTGCTGCGAAAGGAAGTGCACCCCGCGATGCACATTGGCATTCACCGAATAGTATTCGTCCGTAATGGCATCTACTACCTGGCGGGGTTTCTGCGTAGTCGCGCCGTTGTCCAGATAGACCAACGGCTTGCCATATACCTCACGGGAAAGGATGGGGAAATCAGCTCGAAGCCTCTCCCCCAGCCCCTCCCCCGTAGGGAGGGGAGCCAAGATACTACTCTTATTTATATCGTTGTTCATAATGAATCGAAATTATAAGCTATCACTTGCAGATGGCACATCCCTGGCATTTGTTCAGTTCTCCCCGGAAACGCTTCTCTACCAGCAGATGCAGACGGTCCTTCAAAGCATCCAAACGGATGGTGTCGATGACTTCGTTGACAAAAGCGAACATCAGCAGCAGGCGCGCCTCACGCACCGGGATACCACGCTGCCGCATATAGAAGAGAGCGCTTTCATCGAGCTGCCCCACCGTAGCACCATGACTGCACTTCACGTCATCTGCATAAATCTCCAGCTGAGGTTGGGTGTACATATGCGCATCGCGGGTAGCACAAAGATTGCGGTTGGTCTGTTGCGAACTGGTGTGCTGTGCGTCAGGGCGCACTAAAACAAGACCGGCAAAGGCACCTACAGCCTGCTCGTCAAGGACATACTTATAAAGCTCATTGCTGGTACAGTTGGGCACAGCATGGTCGATAGTCGTATGATTGTCCACATGTTGGTTCTTGTCTGCAATGGCCATACCGCACAGATTCAGTTCCGCATGTTCACCGGCGAGCGTCACACGGGTTGTATTCCGCGTAGTTCCGTTGTGCAGGGTCATACCATTCAGCAGTACATTGCTATTGGCTTCCTGCCTTACATACATATTGCTGATACGCACCGTACTGGTGTGGGTCTCCTCCAGTTCATAAAAATCGAAAACAGCATTTTCACCGGCAAAAATTTCTATTACCTGCGTTGCCAGGAAGTTCACACTGTCCATTGCATGGTCACATACTAGCAAGCGGGCTTGCGCCCCCTCCTCCAGGATAACCAGCACACGACGATTTATCATAAAATTGACGTCACCACGCAGGATATTCACCAACTGAATAGGTTTCTCTACCACCACATTCTTAGGAACATAAAACAGAACGCCGTCTTGTACAAAAGCAGTGTTGAACGCCGTCACACCATCCTCTGCCGTATCAGCCAGCTTACCGTAGTATTTCCTCACCAATTCAGGATTCTGTTCGGCCACTTCCTTCAGGCTACCGAAGATAACCCCCTCAGGCAGATGGGATTTGGGCAAAGCTCTGCCATAGAAAGCATCGTTCACCACAAAATAAAGAGCAGTGCTCATATTGGGAACATCGCACTTGAACACTTCAGAAGGATTCACCGGGATTTCCAACCGGTTCAAGTTCAAGCCATAATCCGGCTCAAAGAACTTACTGATATCCGTATATTTATATTTCTCCTCCTTACGGGTAGGAAAGCCCAAGCGCTCAAAGTCGGCAAAAGCAGCTGCACGCGGCGCATTCAGCACCTCGGCACTATGCCGGCATATCATCGCCTCCGTTTGGGAGAAAAGGTCTATATATTGTTGCTCTACACTCATGTTTTCAGATTATGAGTTTATAATTCACTTGCTTCTTTCTTTATCCAATCGAAGCCACGTGTCTCAATCTCCTTCGCCAATTCCGGTCCACCGGTCTTTACGATACGTCCGCCCAGCAATACATGTACCGTATCGGGTTTGATATAGTCCAACAAGCGCTGGTAGTGGGTAATGACCATAGCACTGGTTTCCGCAGTCTTGAGTTTATTGAAACCATCGGCCACAATGCGCAGAGCATCTACATCCAGACCGGAGTCCGTTTCGTCCAGAATGGCGAAAGTCGGTTCCAGCATAGCCATCTGGAATATCTCGTTGCGCTTCTTTTCACCGCCACTGAAACCTTCGTTCACGCTACGGTTGGCCAGCTTATTGTCCAGTTCCACAATGGCACGCTTCTCGCGCATCAGCTTCAGGAACTCACTGGCCGACAAAGCCGGCAGATGGCGGTACTTGCGTTGCTCATTCACGGCCGCACGCATGAAGTTTACCATCGAAACACCCAGAATCTCTACCGGAGTCTGGAAAGAAAGGAAAATTCCTTCATGCGCACGGTCTTCAGGGCTCATGGCAAGCAAGTCCTTGCCATTAAAGGTGATGGAGCCGCGTGTCACTTCGTAAGCCGGATGGCCTACCAACACATTACTCAACGTACTTTTACCGGCACCGTTCTGTCCCATCAGTGCATGTACTTCTCCATCACGTATGGTCAAGTTGATGCCTTTCAATATTTCTTTGCCATTGATGCTGGCATGTAGGTCTTTTATCTCTAACATCTTTATATTTACTATTTGACTATTTACAATTTACAATTTAATCACCCCACGCTTCCTTCCAGCGAAATGGCAAGCAATTTCTGCGCTTCTACGGCAAACTCCATCGGCAACTTGTTCAGCACTTCCTTGGCATAACCATTCACAATCAGCCCCACGGCATCTTCCGTAGAGATACCGCGTTGGTTGCAGTAGAATATCTGGTCCTCACTAATCTTACTGGTGGTGGCTTCATGCTCCACGATGGCCGTTTCGTTTCGGATGTCCATGTAAGGGAAAGTGTGCGCACCGCATTTGTCGCCAAGCAGCAAGGAGTCGCACTGGCTGTAATTACGGGCATTATCCGCTTTCTGTGCCACGCGTACCAGACCACGGTAAGAGTTCTCACTCTTACCGGCAGAGATACCTTTGCTCACAATAGTGCTACGGGTATTCTTGCCCAGATGAATCATCTTTGTTCCCGTGTCTGCCTGCTGATGGTTATTGGTTACTGCCACACTATAGAACTCCGCTGTCGAATTGTCGCCGGAAAGGATGCAAGACGGATACTTCCAGGTAATGGCTGAGCCTGTTTCCACTTGTGTCCAAGACAGTTTACTGTCCACCCCTTTACAATGGCCACGCTTCGTCACAAAGTTATAGACACCACCCCGGCCCTCGGCATCACCGGGATACCAGTTCTGCACGGTGCTGTATTTCACTTCTGCACGGTCGTGCACCACAATTTCCACAATGGCCGCGTGCAACTGGTTCTCGTCACGCATCGGAGCCGTACACCCTTCCAGATAGGAAACGTACGAATCATCATCCGCCACAATCAAGGTTCTTTCGAACTGCCCCGTATTGCGGGCATTGATGCGGAAATAGGTGGACAACTCCATCGGACAACGTACCCCCTTCGGGATATAGACAAAAGAGCCGTCGGAGAACACCGCCGAGTTCAGTGCCGCAAAGAAGTTGTCGCGATAAGGCACCACCGAACCGAGATATTTCTGTACTAAATCGGGATGCTCGCGTACAGCCTCACTGAATGAGCAGAAGATGATTCCTTTCTCCATCAGCGTCTCCTTGAAGGTAGTCTTTACAGACACCGAGTCCATAACGGCATCCACAGCCATACCGCTCAATGCCATCTGCTCTTCCAGCGGAATGCCCAGTTTATTGAAAGTCTTTATCAACTCAGGGTCCACCTCATCCATGCTCCTCGGGCCCTCCTTCTTCTTCGTAGGGTCAGCATAGTAGGATATGGCCTGATAATCTATTTCGGGAATGCGGAGATGTGCCCATGTAGGCATCTCCAACGTCAGCCAGTGGCGATATGCCTTCAGGCGGAACTCCAGCAACCATTCCGGTTCTCCCTTCTTCTCAGAGATAAGCCGCACAACATCTTCATTCAGCCCACGCTCAATGATGTCCGTATGCACGTCGGTCGTGAAACCATACTTATACTTTTCCTGAGTGAGTTCCTTTACATATTTATTGGGTTCTTCTTGTTGCATCACTTCTATAATTACAAATTATGAATTACAAAATCACGGCTCACGGTATCAGTCAAAGTCTCCGTTTACAATCTGCTCCGTAACCGCCTTTGCCGCGGGAAAGAATATCCCGGCAAACTCTTCCATAGGATAATATAACACTGATTCTTTCTTTTTTGTTTTGCCAATCAGCGTATTGTCTCCGTCTATAAATTCGATGACACCAATCAGCAGGCTCGTCAACAGGAGGTACTTCAAAGCCCCCAGACCGGCTCCCAACCAATGATTGAGCCAGCCCAGCGAGACGGCCTCCATTGCCCGGGTCAGCAGAGAAGCCACCAGGGAGAAGAGCAAGGGAACAGCCAGCCAGATGAGGACAAATGCCAGTACTTGCGCCACTGTCATAGAGTCTGTCAATGTGGGGCACAGCTTCGCTGCCAACGAGGCATACAAAGCCTTTGCTGCCAGCAGACCGACAATCAGCCCCAGCAGAGAGGCCAATTGCTTCACAAAACCTTTCATGAAGCCAATGATTGCGCCCAAGCCAAAAGCTACCAATATGATGATATCTATAATTGCCATAGATTAATGTGATAATGTGGTAATGTGCCAATATGCTAATGAGCAAATGGCTGATATGCAAAATGTGCCAATTGCCCTGCGGCATTTTCTTTACGCGCAGCCAATTGGCACATTAGCATATTTGCACATTATTCAATTATAATGTTTGCTTCACTTCTATTTCTTCGTAAGATTCGATAATATCGCCCACCTTGATGTCGTTGCAATTTGTCAGGCTGATACCGCACTCGAAGTTGGTACCTACCTCCTTCACGTCGTCCTTGAAGCGCTTCAAGGCATTGATGGCACCCGTAAAGATTACGATACCGTCGCGTATCAAGCGGGCCTGGTGGCTCT
>ERZ791731.981-NODE-981-length-12470-cov-2.68458_pt1 | contig 12470 bp, 9 predicted proteins | sample MGYA00509954_ERZ791731 | MGnify/ENA primary metagenome ERZ791731 (study PRJEB30046, sample SAMN00715134) | human gut metagenome | study: EMG produced TPA metagenomics assembly of the A metagenome-wide association study of gut microbiota in type 2...
CTCACTAAAAACACAAAACTCGTTTCACTCAAACAGTTGTGTTTTTTAGCATTCGTTTTTGCTGATTTGCTCTATTTATTCTTTTCAATCTTCACCATTCTTGATTTTTATAGTTAGTTAATTAATCTCTTGGTTTCATTTGTGGGAAGTATAATACATCTCTAATAGATTCAGAGTTAGTTAATAACATAATAAGTCTGTCTATTCCTATTCCCATTCCTCCTGTAGGTGGAAGTCCATACTCTAATGCCTCTACGAAATCATCATCTATTACAGGAGTAGCCTCATCATTTCCTCTTTCAGCTTCTTCAACTTGAGCTTCAAATCTTCCTCTTTGGTCAGCTGGGTCTTGTAACTCAGAGAAAGCGTTAGCATACTCTCTAGCATCTATAAATAGCTCAAATCTATCTGTAAATCTTGAATCTTCTTCATTTCTTTTAGATAATGGAGAAATTTCTACTGGATGTCCATATACAAATGTTGGTTGAACTATTGTCTCTTCACATTTTTCTTCAAAGAATTGGTTGATGATATGTCCAACAGTATTCATATGCTCAGGTACTTCTACATGGTGCTCTTTTGCTAAAGCTTTTGCCTCTTCAAAAGTGATATCTTTATTCCAGAAGTCAACACCAGTAACTTCTTTTATTAAGTCTACCATATGTATTCTCTTGAAGTTCTCTAATACTATCTCTTTTCCATTATAAGTAATAGTTGATGTTCCTAATACATCTTTAGCTAGAGTACTGATTATCTCTTCAGCTAAGTCCATCATATCTGTATAATCAGCATATGCTTGGTACATCTCTATCATAGTAAACTCTGGGTTATGTCTAGTACTCATTCCTTCGTTTCTGAAGTTTCTTCCTAGTTCATATACTTTTTCCATTCCACCTATAATTAATCTCTTTAAGTATAACTCTGGAGCTATTCTTAGATATAAATCTATATCAAGAGTATTGTGGTGAGTAATAAATGGTCTTGCTGCTGCTCCTCCTAAAATTGGGTGCATTAATGGAGTTTCAACCTCTAAGAATCCTTTTCCATCTAATATTCTTCTAATTGCTGATATAATTTTAGTTCTTTTTATAAATGTATCTCTTACATCTTTATTCATTATAAGATCTACATATCTTTTTCTATATCTAGTTTCTACATCAGTAAGTCCGTGGAATTTTTCAGGTAACGATCTGATGTTTTTACAAAGTAAAGTAACTACTGAAGCTCTTATAGTTAATTCCCCTGTTGAAGTAAGGAAAAGTGTTCCCTCTACTCCTATTATATCTCCTACACCTATCTTTTTAACTAAAGCATAGTTCTCTTCTCCAAGCTCATCTTGTCTTAAGTAAACTTGAATTTTTCCGCTTATATCCTCAATATGAACAAAAGCAGTTTTTCCTTTTCCTCTATATGCCATTATTCTTCCAGCAGTTTTAAATGTTAATTCCTCTTCTGGAGTATGAGACAATATATCTCCTATCATATTTTTCTTATCAAATCTTTCTCCAAATGGTTTTATTCCCATCTCTTTTAGCTCTTCTACTCTTTTCCATTTTTCCATAACAAGAGCATCATTAGCTATCCTATCAAAATATCTCTCCATCGGTTTCTCTCCTTTTATTTAAATTTTTTGTTTAAATGTTAATTTTGTGGATATTGTTGCATTTGCTGTAATAAATATAAACTGCTCTTTACACTCCAAGGTGAATTTTTATAATTTTGTCTTACATAAGTCAGATAATTTACAGCTTGCTCATTATCTCCAAGTTTATTATATGCCATTCCTATATTATAATATATTTCTGCTTTTTTTTCATCACTTTTTTCTAAATTTAAAGAATTTTTATAGTCATTTACAGCTTCTGAATAATTTTCTGTTCTAAAATAACTCTGTCCTAAATAAAAATAGATATCTTTCTTCTCTATATAATTTTTATCTATCTCTAAAGCTTTTTCAAAATATAATGCTGCTTCTACATAGTTTTCTTTTTCAAAATTTTTCTTTCCCTCTTCAAAGAAAGTTAAATACTGAGTATAATTTTGTGCCTCTAAATTTTCTGGAGTAACCACTGTATTACTACTCTCTGTTGTTTCTACTGGAGTTGTTGGAATAGTTGGTAATAACTCTCCTATATTTCCTAAATTCCCATTTCCATTTAAATAAGAAGCTCCTTTTACAGGATTTCCATTTTTTATATACCAATTTCCTATAAATGTTCCTAATGCTACATCGGGAGTTGAACTACTTGTATATACCTTCTCTAAAAAGATTATCTCATCTTGAGTTGGATTTTCTTTAGCAGTTATTAGTTTTACTATCTCTTGATTTAAATTTTGAGATGAGCTATCAAACTCAAGAAGTGCTGAATTTAATTCAAAATTTTTATCTTGAATTAGCTTTAAAGAATTGATTATATTTAATTTATCATATTCATCTAACTTTGTATATTTTTGTAAAAAATCTATCTCCTCTTTTATAACTTTAGAGTTTCCATCTCTTCCAGCCAAATCTATAAGCATAAAAGATATCTCTTTATCTCTAAAGCTATTTGGAAAAGCTATTCTATGTACAGCTACACTATCAGATAATACTTTCATATTACCTGCTTTATAACTTTGAGATATTACCTCATAGTTATTTTGTTCTGTAAATTCATATTTTAATTTATTTTGAATAGTTATTTTTCTACTAAATGAACCAGCAGAATAAAGCATTATCTCATAACTGCCTTGATATATTCCTCTAAAAAATAATTTTCCCTCTCTTAATTCCAATTCATAAGATGCACCTAAAGGAGAAAATAATACATTGTAACTATCCTCTCCTATTCCTAATGGAATAGAAACATAATCCCCTACATATACCTCATAATTATCTCTATATGTAGTATTATACTCTCTTACATATCCTCTTTTTAAACTATTGGAAATATCTGAAAGTATCCCCTCTGGAGCTGAGCTATTTAAAATAATCTGTTGTGTTTTCAAATCTCCAGTCGAATTATTCCAACTAACTCCAATATTACTCTCTTTTTTTTCGTTAGTATTATCTCTTAGAGTATTTAAACTTGCACAACTACTCAATAATAAAACTAAACACAAGTATGTAAATTTTTTCATATCTCCTCCATTAGTAATCTTTTATAGCTATAGTTATTCTATTTAATTCATCTAACCCTTCATAAATTTTATAAGAAAACTCTATTATTCCTTTTGCAGTATCTCTATTGATACTCTCTCCTTTTATATGGAAAAGTTTCCTCATCTCCTTTGTTACATAGACAAACTCTGTTTTTTTATCTAAATCTACATCTATTATTGCAGATATCTCTCCTTCTCTAGAGATAATAACTCTTCTATCTGAAATAGTTAGTTGACACTTTCCAAGCTTACTATCATATTCATAAATAGTTTGCTCAGCTTCTTCTCTTACACTCCCTCTAACTATTTCAAAACTTTTTTCACCATAACTATCTGTATTTTTAATTATAAATTTTTTCATTAATAATATTCCTCTTCATCATCTTCATAATAATCTTCATTATCATATTTATCTGAATACTCTTCATCTTCTCTATCATAGTATTCATCATCTTCATAGTCTCCTATATCTTCTCCACCCATATACTCATCTTGCCAGTACTCTATTATCTCCATAGCATCAGAATCCTCTAATAAGTATATCTCCTCTTCATCTTCATCATAGACAAAAACATGTAGCTCTCCATCATAATCCTCAGCTATGATATACTCCTTATCCTTCATTGTAATATTTTCTACTACACTTAGTTCAAACTCCTCATCATCTATATCATAATAAAAAGTTTCTCCTTGTGAATACATATAAATTTCCTCCTTATATTATCTTTATTTTAATTACTTATGATACTTACCATTATTTATTATACTAAACCATCTATAAATTTGTTCTGTTAAAATTAATCTCATCAATTGATGTGGAAATGTCATCTTAGAAAAACTTAATCTCATTTGACTAACATCTCTTACCTTTTGAGAAACGCCATAAGAGCCACCTATTATAAAATTTATTGTACTAGCTCCCTTTACAGCAATTTTTTCTATCTCACTAGCCATCTCTTCAGAGGAGTAATTTTTTCCCTGTATATCCAAAAGAATATTATAACCTCCCAATTTCTCAAGAGTTTTTACTATATCTTCAGATTCCTTTTCAATAGAAAGATTTCTATTACTATCATTCCCATCTTCCTTCAGTTCTACTACTTTCATTTTAGCAAAAGATTGCATTCTTTTCAAGAACTCATTTATCCCTTCAATAATATATTTATCTTTTACCTTTCCTATACATACAATATTTATATTCAAAACTCTCTCCTTATTTTCTCTTAAAAAGTTTTTCTAAATCATCTCTTGTAATTTTAGTAATAATAGGTCTTCCATGTGGACAAGTATACTCTCCTATCTCATGCAATTCTCTTACTATTCTTTCCATCTCCTCATGATTTAATTTCTCATTCGCTTTGATAGCTCCCTTACAAGACATAGATATCAATATACTCTCTCTTATATCTATATTTCTATTCTCTTTTATATTTTTCAATATCTCTCTAAAAATATTCTCTATACTATCTCTCAAATCTAACATTGGAACAGCTCTTATAAGTATCTCATTGTCTGAAAATCTATCTATTTCAAAACCAGCTTTAGCAAAATTTTCTTCCTCTTCAAATATTAGTTCCCTCTCTCTTGGGTCAACTAATATTCTAATAGGTACAAGAAGCTGTTGCATACTTACCTTTGTTCCATAATATTGAGCTTTTAATTTTTCATAAAGTATTCTCTCGTGTACTATATGTTGATCATAGATTTCAAATACTCCATCTCTCTCCACTAAGATAAAAGTTCCAAAAACTTGTCCTATAACTCTAAACTCTATCTTCTTACTTTTTTCTTCTACTTTTTTCACAGTTATTTCTGGAGTTTTTACTTTCTCTTCATATATATCTAAAGGAATTTTATTTTTTGAAGAAGATTCTGTATTAAACTCAATATTTTCTTCTCTTACAATCTCTTTTTCTATTCTTTTATCTTCTATAACTTCATATTCTTTTTTCTCTTCAAATTCTTCTCTTAGTATATCTTTTTCTTGTAATTTTTCTCTTTTCTCCTCAAAAATTTCCTCTTCTATACCTTTCTCTTCCTCTAATAATTCTTGAAACTGTTGAGGCTCTGATTTCATTGGAGTAAATTTTTCAAACTCTGAAAAATCTAAAAACTTACTCTCCTCTTTTTCTATCTTCTCTTGAAGTGTAGGAGATACAAAGTCATCATCTCTAGCAAAAGTTTTCTCTATCTCTTTTAAAACATAGTTATAAACCTCTTCTTCATCAGCAAATTTTACAATTTTTTTAGAAGGATGTACATTTACATCTACATCTTTTGGATTTATATCTAGAAATATTATAGCAAATGGATATTTTCCTTTCATAAGCTTAGTGTAATATCCATCTATTACAGCACTCTCTACTATTTTAGATTTTACCATTCTATTATTTACAAAGGTAAAGATAGAGTCCTTAGTGCTTCTATATATTGCTCCATTTCCTAGATATCCTAACTTAAATTTTTTCATATTCTTTAAAACATTTTTTCCAAATATCTCTACTATTGCATTATCTAATCCATTTCCACTAGTTTTTATACTTACTTTTCCATCTAATATAAGCATTATAGCTACATCTGGATTAGACAATGCCTCCTGTATTATGATGTCCTTTATATTAATATATTCAGTACTTGGTTTTCTTAAAAATTTTAATCTAGCTGGAGTATTAAAAAATAACTCCTTTATCTCTATGGTAGTTCCTCTATTTCTCTGTACATCTTTTAGGCTTGTAACTTTTCCTCCTAAAACTGTAATTTGAGAACCTACCTCACTCTCCTCTACTCTTGAAGAGATACTCATTTTTGAAACAGCACTTATAGATGAAAGAGCCTCTCCTCTAAATCCATAAGTATACAGATTATATAAATCATCTTTTTTAGAAATTTTACTGGTAGCATGCCTTTCAATAGAGAGCAATAAATCATCTTGAGACATACCTACACCATCATCTATTATAGCTACATCTCTTCCACCATTTTTTACCTCTATTCTTATACTTTTACTTTCAGCATCTAAGGAATTCTCTAAAAGTTCTTTTATCATACTAGCTGGATTTTCTACTACTTCCCCTGCAGCAATTATATTTGATACAGATTCATCTAATATCTTAATTTTTCCCAAACTCTCACCTCCCATAAAAAAACTCTATTGTTCCCCTTCATTATCTAATAATTTACAAATAATTTCAAGATATTTTTTAGAAAATTCATTGCCATTTTCTTATTATTTTGAGATAATTATATATAGATACTATGATATGAGGTGCTAAAAAATGAAAAAAATACTTTCTATATTTTTATTTCTAATCTATTTTAATAATAGTTTTACATATACAAACAAAGATTATAATCTATTTTTAGATGGAAAAAAAGCTTATTACAATAGAAATTATTCATTGGCTAAATTAAATTTTGAAACACTCTTGAAGACCTTTCCATCTTCAACTATCATTTCCAATAATTATGCTTATTTCTTTATTGGAATGAACTATTACTATTTAGAAGATTATGAAAATGCTGCTTACTATCTTGAAAAGGCTGTATATGTTTCTAATAAATTTTTAAACGATAATGCTCAAACAGAAAAATTACATCTCTTTGCTGAAAGAGATTTTGCTCTTGGAGTTTCTCTACTAAAAATTGGACAAAAAGAAAAAGCTATTACCTATCTTAATAGAGTAGAGTCTAATACTTTTTATCCATTTGTAGCTTACTATGAAAAAAAAGCTCTAGAGATTTTAAAAGATTTTTCTCCACAATATGAGAAAAAATTACAGTTAAAATTTGAATATAATTTTGATGTAATTGATGATTTCTATACCTCTGATCTATTGGAGATTGGAAAATTTTATACATCTAAAAAAGATTTTCAACATGCTACTGAACTTTATACTCTTCTTTTAAAAAAGGATAATTTGTTTATAGAGGAAAAAGAAGACATATATAGAGATTACTTTGAAGCACTTTTAGCAAAAAAAGATTATAATAAAATTTTAGATTTAACTAAAAAAATTGATAAAGACCTCAATAATTTATTTAAATATTATAGAGGAATTGCTTTCTATAAGAAAAGAGATTTCTCAAGAGCTCTTTATCTTTTCAACTCCATTAAAGAGGGAGAGTTTTTCTCAAAAGCTAACTATTACTCAGCATCCTGGAAAGTTACTCTTGGAGAGTATAGTAATGCAATAGAAAATCTAAAAAATGTTGAGGAAAAAAATATCATAACTGACTCTATGGCTGCTTTTTCATATCTTTATTTAAAAGATGAGGTAAACTCTTTAAAGGCTGTACAAAGTCTATCAGAAAAATATCCAAATACTTATGCTGGATTGTATTTTAAACAGCTTCTAAAGGATAAAAACCTTTCAGTTACTTTGATGGATTCTTTAGAGGATTTAATAGTTTTTTCTAATTTAATACTTAGTTCTCAAATCTCTCTTTCTCAAGATTTTATTCCAAAGGCTGATATTCTTGAGATAGATCAACTTTCGCAGATAGCTGAATTGGAAAATAGAGAGATTTTAAAAATAGCTTTCCAAAAGAGTAGTTTTAATAAGAAAAAAAGTGTAGAGGCTGTATTAGGAACTACTTTGATTCTAGAGAGTGGAAAGTTCTATGATTTAGCTTTTAAGAACTCTCTCCTTGCACTAAGAGATTTTGCTGACTATAAGGAGCTTTTTAAATATGAATTTCCTCTATATTATGGAGATATCATAAGTGAGTATTCTAAAAAATATGATGTACCTCAAGAGTTAATCTATACAATTATTCATACTATTACAGGATTCAATCCCTACTATATATCTGATGATTCAAAATTTGGTATTATGAATATTCCATATAAAGATGATAGCTCTCTTCGTTTCTTTGAGCTTTTTGATGTAAATACAAATATTGAAGAGGGAACTAAGATTTTAAAAACTCTTTTAGATAAATACAAAGGAAATAAGATAAAAACTCTTATAGCATATGTTTATGGAGAAGAGTACTTAGATTTAATATATTTTGGTCATACTAATGATATTAATTTTACTTCAATTACTATTCCTGAAGAGAGATTTTTCTTACAAAATATGTTTATGACATATATCTTTTATTCAAGACTTTATGATTTTTAAAAGGAGAAACAATGAGAAATACTAGATGGATATATAAAGAAAATAGTTTCTCTCAAAATACTAATCTCAACATTGATAGAGATATTTTAAATCTGCTATACAATAGAGATATTAGAGATGAAGAGAAAATATATAAATTTATAAATACTTCTTTAGATAATATACACTCCCCACTTCTATTAAAAGATGTGGATAGAGCAGTAGAAAGAATATTACAAGCTAAAGAAAATAAAGAAGAGGTATGGATATATGGAGATTATGATGTAGATGGAATTACCTCTACCTCTTTGTGTTATCTTGCTCTATCAGAGATAGGAATTACCCCTAGATACTATATTCCTCTAAGAGATGAAGGGTATGGACTCAACAAAGAAGCTATGGACTATATAAAATCTCAAGGGGGAAAGGTAATTATCACTGTAGACTGTGGTATCTCTGCTCATCCTGAGATAGAGTATGCCAACTCTTTAGGATTGGAGATTATAGTTACTGATCACCACGAAATTAATAATGGTAATCCCCCAGCTTATGCTGTAATCAATCCCAAAAGAGAGGACAATCAGTTTCCTTTTAAATATATGGCTGGAGTAGGAACAGCTTTTATGCTTATTTATGCTCTCTTTGATAGACTAGAAAAAAAAGAGGAGCTATATAAATATTTAGATATTGTTGCAATAGGTACAGTAGCTGATATAGTACCTCTTTTAGAAGAGAATAGAATATTTACAAAATTTGGAATGGAGCAACTTAATAAAAGTCATTGGCTTGGAATAAGCATGCTTATAAAAAAAATATTTGAAGATTATAAGACAAAAAAATTTAACACCTATGATATTGGGTTTATTATAGCTCCAATATTTAATGCTGCTGGAAGATTAGAAGATGCTAAAAGAGCTGTAGAACTATTTATAGAAAAAGACCATAGAGTATGTAGTGAGATAATCAATGAGCTTCTAAATAATAATACTGAAAGAAAAGAGATACAGGAGATGATTTTAGAAAAAGCTCTTTTTAAAATCGAAAATGAAAAACTTTTTGAAGATAGTGTCTTAGTAGTAGCAGAGGAAGGATTTCACCATGGAGTAATTGGAATAGTTGCCTCTAAAATTTTAGATAGATACTATAAGCCTACTATCATTATGGAAATAAAAGCAGAGGAGGGAATAGCCACTGCCTCATGTAGAAGTATAGAGGGATTTAATATGATAGAAGCTCTCAATACTATGAAAGAACTTTTTGTGAAATATGGTGGACATGCTGGAGCAGCTGGATTTTCAATCAAAATAGAAAATATAAATGAATTTTCTAAAAGAATAAATGAGTATGCTAAAGAAAATATTCCAGAGTCATCCTTAATAAAACCTGTAAAATTAGATATAACTATACCAGCCTATAAAATCTCCTATGACTTTATAGATAAAATTTCTCTTTTAGAACCTTTTGGTTTTGGTAACCCCTCTCCACTTTTTGCTCTAAATAATTGTGAAATATCTGGAGTCCGTCCTATTGGTAAAGAGAAAAACCATACTATGTTTAATGTGAGAAAGGATAATCTTGAGATAAGAAATTGTGTTTGGTTTAGTAGTGATGATGTTTTTAATGAGATAGCTTCAATCTCCCATGCTGATATAGCTTTTAAATTAAAACTAGAAACCTTCAAAGATAAATATATGTATAAAATGTATGTGGAAGATATGCAACTTCCTAGAAAAGAGGAAAATATCTATGAAAGATATAAATCTCTATACAATACAGTTTTTCCTATTGAAACAGTAATATATACTAGAAAAAACTTAGAAAACTCTGATTTAAAATTAGTCTATCATGACTATGAAGTAGATGTTACTCTCAATAGAAACTATCTGACTACACTTGATAATCAAACTGCTTATCTTCTACTGGAGATGAGAAAAAACTATGGATATAATTTTAAAGTTAGTATTAAAGATATCATTCTTAAAGAGGAAAATTACAATGTACATCTTATAATAGATAGAGATTATGAATTTGTATCCTACTCTCTAAAACAGGGAGAACTCTTTAGAGATATAAAAAATTTCCTGCTTGGAGATTTTAACTATAACTCTATACAAAAAAATATTCTTGCTTCTGTATTCAAAGAGAAAAAAAATACTCTAGCTATTGTAGAAAAAAGTAGAGGAATCAATACAGTTATACAAACTATTGGTTTGTATTATAAGAGTTTAGGGGAAAAGATTCTCCTTATAACTGATGAAATCCCTTGTAAAAAAACTTTAAGCTGTGTGGATATAACTGATGATTTTCAAGAGGGATACTCTTTCTATATAGTTGATAAAAAAATTGACTTTTCAATACTAAAAAATAAAAAATCTCTTATTTTCTCCTCTGAAAATATTGAACTAGAGGGATTTAACAAGGTAGTAGATAGTTATACTATTCCTGAGAATATTATTTTTATGGAAGAAGGGTTAATCTCTAAGAAAAATATTTTCTCTAATATACTTCCTATAACTACTAGAAAAAATATTCTCACTTCTTTGAATAAATACTCTGTACTTTATTGTAGTAGAGATATATTATTATATTTGTAAAATAAAAATGTGTGTTGCAACTTAAAAATTTGTAACACACATTTTTTATCTAATCATTCAGTAAAAAATCTATTATTCTTTCTCTAATTATTCCATCAATATTATATCTTTCTAAATTATCCATTGATAACACATATTTAGGATAATTATCATTTATATTTTTCAAAGGATAAAACTCTCTCTCAATAGTTTCTGGAGTAGCTAATAGATAAGTAACCTGAATATATAGCTTCTCATCTCTTAAAGTTCCTATAAAGTCAACCTCTTTTGTACTCAATTTTCCTATATTTACTGTATATTTTCTTCTCATCAACTCTAAATAAATAATATTTTCTAAATATCCAGCTATATCATTTGCTCTGTATCCTAACTTTGAATGGCGAAGTCCCAAATCCATTAGATAAAACTTCTCTTGTGTTTCAAGTAAAGCTTTTCCTTTTATATCATATCTTTGCACTTTAGATATTATATAAGCATTTTCTAGAGCTTTCAGATAATTATATACAGTTTCTCTGCTCAATTTTCTTCCTTGACTTTTTAAAAAATCTGAAATATTCTTAGCAGAAAAAGTATTTCCTATATTATCTAAAATATATAAAACTACTCTTTCTAATAACTCTATATCTCTTATCCCATTTCTTGCTATCACATCTTTTAAAAGCACAGAGTTATATATATCAGAAAGATATTGATAGATATTTTCTTTCTCATAATCAAAGTTATGTATTCCTGGTAATCCTCCAAATTGAAGATACTGTTCAAAATATTCCTCATTGCTTAATATTTTATTTGGATTTTGAATTTTAGCAAACTCTATATATTCCTTAAACTCGCCGGGATATATTTTTATTTCAACATACCTTCCTGCTATATATGTAGCTAATTCTGAAGATAATAGATTAGCATTTGAACCAGTGATATATATATCGCAATTTAAATCTACCATAAAAGAGTTAATAGCTTTTTCCCAATGCTCCACCTCTTGAATTTCATCAAGTAGTATATATATTTTTCCTTGAAGAGTTTGAGATTTTTCAATTATATAATTATAAAGTTTTTTGAAATCAGTTAACTCACTAAACATCAAAGACTCAAAATTAATATATATAATATTATTAGAAGATACCCCTTCATTAATCAATTCCTCTGATATTAATTTTAATATTATTGATTTTCCACTTCTTCTCATACCTGTAATTACTGTTTATTATAGGTTTATTCATAAATTTTTTTATTTCATTAATATAACTCTCTCTTTTTATCATAAAAATCACCTCTATACTATATATTTTATAATATTCTTGAGATTTTAGCAACTTATAAAAGACAAAATTAAACTTTTTAACAAAATAAAAAACCTTTACCCTTCTAAAAGAATTGTAAAGGTTTTATCTACCTTTTATAAAATAAATTTTATACAAACATCTGTTGAAGTAGTCCTTTTTTATACTCCTTTAACCCTTCAAGCTTTTTTCTATGTTTTCTATTTTACTATCTTATAGAAGATAGTAAATTATTTATTTTTTCTTTTGAGATATTAAATTCTCTAGTAATAGTTATTCCTCTATTAATTTATTTATTGGAAAATTTACATTATTTGCTAATGATATCTGTTCATAATTTGTCTTTCCTA
>ERZ791731.988-NODE-988-length-12354-cov-2.30588_pt1 | contig 12354 bp, 9 predicted proteins | sample MGYA00509954_ERZ791731 | MGnify/ENA primary metagenome ERZ791731 (study PRJEB30046, sample SAMN00715134) | human gut metagenome | study: EMG produced TPA metagenomics assembly of the A metagenome-wide association study of gut microbiota in type 2...
GGACGGACAGTTTCTCCATGCGGGTCTTATCGCCCAAGATACTGCCTTTGGAACGCTCACTGCTGGGGTCGATGGCCAAGACAGCCAACTTTCCTCCTTGTCGGAGCACATGCAGCCCGAAAACATCAATGGAGGTACTCTTGCCGGCACCCGGCACTCCGCTGATTCCGATACGAATCGACCTGCCGGAATAAGGGAGACATTTCTCTATAACCTCCTGAGCGATGGCCTGATGTTCGGGTTTCACACTCTCCACCAGTGTCACGGCCTGACTCAAGACGGTCACGTTACCTTTCACAATACCTTCCACATACTCTCCCACAGAAAACTCACGGCGACGCGGTTTCTTGCGGAATTTCAAATAAGGATTCACAATGGATGGTTGTTCAATGCCCGCATTGACGACCAATCCCTTATATTCTTCACTATTTTCAGGATGTTCCATAGCTATTTCTTTGAGGTTACTTTCACATTGATAATTATTTTCGGGCTGTTCGGGTCATTCGTTATCATCAATACACGAGGTGAGCCTTTCACTCTTCTGAGGTTATGCCCATAAGCCGTAATCTTCATCTTGGTCGTTGCCCCCGGCTTCAAGACACGTTTCTTCAACTGCACTCCCAAAGCAGAGTTGAACACTTGCAAATCACGTATTTCCAGATTGGATTTACCCACATTCTTCACTATAATCGTCTGCGAACGTTTCTCGTCATCTGCCAATTCTCCCATGACCAGTTCCTTGGCAGAAAGATGGATGGCAGGCGGATTCAGGCGTTCCTGCTGACTGATGCGAGAGAAATCGGGCAACAGCACAGCCGAAACCGGAATTTCATTTTCCTCACCCACCTTGTCTCCGGGGAACCGTGACAGGTATACCGAAGCAGTGGTCAACCCCAGCTTGGGAAGTTTTTCGGTATCAAGAGTCACCTTAATCTTTCCGGTGCGGTTACGCCCCAGCTTGTCGGGAGTGGCCACCGCACTCAAATAAGGAGGCAGATGCATCAACACAGGTGTATAGACCCGGTCCGAAGTATTGGCTATCAGCAGTTCGATGGTCGGTTTATCTCCCCTGTTCGCATCGTCAAACTCTATTTCCTCTTTATTCAGGCGGATTGCACCGATTTGATAAGGATGGGTAAAGGTATAGTTCTTGGGGTCGGCGGTCACTTCTCCGCGAAAAGACAAATAAACAGGCTTGTCTGACGCATTGCAATAAACACCGATGCTTTTCCGGAAACGACCGAGAGCCTTGGCATCAAACGTAGAACTGACTTCACCCGTTTTCCCCGGCAGGATAGGAGATTTGGTCCAGTCGGTAACAGTGCACCCGCAGGAAGTGGTGACATTGGATATCACTAACGGCTTATCGCCCTTATTTGTTATTTTAAAGGTAGCCGTTACCGGGTTCTTCCATAAAATGGTTCCAAATTCGTGCATTGTCTTATCAAAAGAGGCTTTTGGCTGCGCAAAGACTGAAAGCCCCGATCCCAGCAACATACTTATTATCAACATTATGTATTTCATACCAAACTAAATTCTTCGTTTAAAGTAACAAAGGTAAGGAAAAAAAGCATTATCTTTGCATTAGAAGGTGTTAAAACAAAAAGATTAAAACTATAAACTGGAATATTATGAGAACATGGAAGAATTATCTATGTATGCTGGCCGCACTGGTTGTCACGCTCGGTTTCACTTCCTGTGAGAGCGATGAAGACATCGGTTTTGATTTATCGGGATTGTATGGAGTGACATGGTTCGGCGATATGGGTGCCGGTGATTCTTGGGGTGAACCTTTGGACAGCTATATCACATTCACATCCGGCTCTCGCCCCGACCACGGTGTGGGAACGGAAGACCTCTATTATACCACTCCTCCCTTCGAGTATTATGATACCTATAAATTCGACTGGTTTATTGAGAACGGACGGTTATATATAGACTATGATACCGGGGAATCCATCATTATAGATTATCCGCATGTCAATGGAAACTACTTCTACGGAACAATAGGAAACTTTGATTTCCGGTTGGAATACGATGGAGGCCGCAGCGTCAAAAGACAAGCGGATATCTCCAAATGAAAATAACCTGTCATTAAGTTGTAAGGGAGTATGTCAAAACTGTCGTTTAGTTCGTAGGGGCGATGGAATAGCCCGGTTTAGTTTTGGCACACTCCCTTTACAATTCTATTTCACCACTACTTTATATCCTCCTGTATGCCCGCCGAACTCGGGTGCATAAGCCGACTGAATCGTTGCTATCCCGGACCGGTATTCTCCCGAACGGGTCACATACACCTGATACTCTATCACATACATTCCTTTACGCATTTGATTGACAAAGAAAGAAGTGGAAGCATCTTTCGTTGCCTGATAATATCCCAGGTTTGTGCTCAGGCGATAACCTGACAATGCTGCCAACGGCTCCATACAAGCGGCACGCTCATCTTTAATCTGTACAAAATCCATATCCCGGTCTGCCTTTACCGTCAGACGGACAGTAATCTTATCACCTATATTCAATACAGTGCCTTCTTCTATGAGCGTCTCTCCTTTATAAAGGCTACGGCTGACAGACAAACCGCTACTTTGCTCACCCATCTTATCCATATTCTCCAGATATTGGGCATACACAGCTCCCCAACCCATACCGCTGCCTTCACAATCCACTGTCACCTTCTTCAGATTCAGGACATTGCCTTCAACCACCTTCTTGAGATAACCCACCGGCTCTTCCGCCGACGTCTGAATCACCTCTTTTCCCAAGGTAATCTTCACGGCATCAGAGTTTGCCAATAAGTCCGTTCCCGAATTCAGTAAGGCATATACAGCATTCACCGTAGCAACAGGAGTATCCCAAACCTGCGTTTGCTTCTCTTTCAAAAGCCAGCGTTTCATCTGGCTCAACGCCTGCTCGTCTTTGGTAACGTATTGCACCGCCTCCATTGCAGCCACTTCGGTCGGAATCTTATAACCGAACCAAGAATAATGTGCCTTGGGAGTATCAAAATAACGCCCCATCTTGTCTGTCATCACCGAATACTCCATAACAGACTGCACAAACTCTTTCGCCTTTACCGTCTCTCCGGCCTGTTGCAAAACAATGGCAGATAGCGCCTTTCCGTAAACAGTCAGATCGGTCGCCTGTGCACTCAGCTTACTGATAAAATAACGGTTCATATCGGCATTTGCTCCGGCTTTGCCATTCAAAGCACATATATACAGAAATTGAAGCGTCTGTTCTGAAGGACTGACATTCGTCACGCCTTTCTTTTCGGCTTCCTTCATTGCCTTGTATTCTTTCCCTGCCTGCACGGTAAGATAGTTTAATGCTTTCTGATACATGGCAGAGAGAGCCTGATTCAGTTTTCCACCGGTCATCACTTGCAGGCGGGTCAGCATTTCCGTTATCTGCGTAGTCATATAACGATTGCCCGGCATACCCTTGTACCAGCTCCATGCACCATCCCCATTTTGCAGCTCATTCAAATGTGCCACACAGACAGACAATTTATTACTCATCGTGTTCAAATCAAACAAGGTGGCAATACGTTGACGTTGTTCTTCTTCATTCACGGCTTCAGTCAGCCACGGTGTCTCTGCCAGCAATATGTTCTTCAACTCCTCATTCTTTTGCAACCGGCTCATGAAAGTTTCTTTAGTGCCTCCCTGTGCCAGCCAACTGTCAAATATCTGTTTGATACGCGGATTTGAACTCACAATGAACTCGGCCAACGCATTCGCATAATAAGCAGAAGCCCATGACAGCGCATCCTCTCCCTGCGGAACCGCAACCACCGGCAATGCCATGACAGCATACCATACGGGATTGCTCGTAAATTCCACTGTCATCTTCCGGCCGGATGCCGTACGACTGTGGTTATTAAACAGATGCTCCAATGAGAAGGTATAACTTCCTTTGCCGTTTACATCCAACGGCACACTCTCCGTCACCCACTGCTTATCCGTCAACACCGGGATGTAACGCTGTTCGCCATCACTGAACGTATCTCCTTCAGCCACCATGCGGCATGCCAATACAGTATACTTATCAGTGACGTCAAAGGTAAAGCTCACATTGCCCGTTTCTCCCGCTTTCACTCCGAACTTCTGCTTCTGAGTATAGAAGACCTTCTCTGTTTCAGGATTGAAAAGTTCCATTCTGACAGTTCCGGCAACAGCCTTATCCGACAGGTTAATCAGTGAAGCGGCAATATTTGCCTTATCACCCACACGGACAAAACGAGGCATATTGGGTTGAAGCATGAACTCTTTGGAGGCAGTAGCGGTTGCCTCTATCCGGCCGTAATCCACCTCCTTGGTATGTGCCAGCCCCATAAACTTCCATTTTGTCAGGCTCTCGGGCAGGATAAACGAAATGCTGACTTCGCCCTGCCCGTTGGTACGCAACTGCGGATAGAAGAAAGCTGTTTCGGCAAAGTTCTGACGCACCTGCACATTCCCTGTTTCTTTCAAAGCACCCGCATCCATTGCTTCCGCTCTCAACACAGGAATTATTTCTTCCTCAAACACCACATTTGTAATCACCACATCTTGGACATCATCTGCCATTTTCGGTCGGGCAGCACGCGAATTCATTTCCCAACCGGCAGGCAAACTCTCCAAGACACAATGCCGTACACCCACGGACGGAATCAGCAATTCACTATAAGAGTACGAAGAGGTGTTCAGGCTCTTGAAGGGGAAATTGAGATAGATATATTCAGTCCGTGTATACCATTTGTTCCATAAGGAATGTGGAATGTTACGGGTGAAGTTCACGCGGAAGAAAAGGTCGTGCGTATAGAAGCGGTCCAAAGAGGCATCATACATCATCGCCAGCAGTTCGGCATCAGCCGGACGGCCATCGGGATAGAGCACGCTCAGCTTCCATTCTTCCTGCTGACCGGGGCGAAGCTTATCACGGAACGTAGTCCACTTCAACTGCAACTCTTTATCCGGTTCGGGTTTGGTAATCTGTGCATAGTGACCATAGAGCTGTCCGTCTTTCACAAAGGCAACACTTACCATTACCCCGTTTCCATACTCCTGTTTATAAGTAAGCGGGAAACTGACGATGGAATCGGAGAACTGCACGCGTCTGCTTTCCACCCGCTTATTGCCGGAAAAAACATCATAAAGAAGATAGATATTCTTTTCACTGCTGCCGACATAGATAGTAGCCGGAGAATCTCCCTCAAATTTCTCTCCGTCCTGATAGAACCAATCGGTGGTGGCAATCGGCGGACGTTTATCGCCGAGCGAGAACAACAGGAAACCTTGAGATTCCGTACATTCCCTGCCCTGCGCATCTTTAGCCGAAATCTTCAGGATATAAGAGCCGGAAGGGAGGCGGGATTAGGAAGCCGGTATAATGCTTCGGGCACAAACTTATTATTGGATGCAACTGTAGCCTGCAACACTTTCTCACCGGGTTCATGGTTACTTTTATTTGGTTTAAACACCTGATAAATCACCTCTGTATCTACCGGTTCGCCCGATAAATTAGTAACAGAGAAGGTCAATTCCCGGGCTTTCTCTTTCACCGTCTGTGCGGATAATCCCTCAATAGCGAGCACAACGGAAGTTTTACCCAAGGGCAACGACAGGTTGGCTTGTTGCGTTTCACCCGCACCGTCAGTCACATCCGCCTGTACCCGATAAGTATAATACCATGTCGGCAAATCCTTCACATCGAAATCGGCCTCCAGACGCACCGTGACGGTGAATTTGCCTTCGGCATCGGTCATCGTTTCCCCATCCCAAGCGGCAGAACGGCCCCCCCGGAAGCGCCAGAACCAAGAGAAAGAACGGGTGATATGATAATTCACCTTTGCATTCTGCACCGGAGCACCGGCAAATGTCCTCGCCACACCGGTGAGAAGCACAGAGTCGCCTATTTGATATTCGGTCTTGACCGGTTCAAAAGCAACATCGAAGGTAGGACGTTTATACTCCTCTACCCTGAAGCCACCGGAAGCAGAGCCGGCCTGCAACCTGAAGTAACCGGTCAGGCAGGGAGAAGGCAGCGTGAACTGACCGCTGAAAGAGCCGAACGAGTTGGTTGTCACCTTCACCTCGCCCACCTTATTGTTATTGACATCATACAGAGTCACCGTATATTCTTTATCGGCCAACACCTGAGTATCATCCTGTTGCTGCCTGTACGCAATGCCCGAAACATAAACCGTTTGTCCCGGACGATAGATGGAACGGTCTGTAAACAGACTCAACACCTCCTGTTCGCGATTCTCCGAAGGAGCGTAATAGATTTGTTTCCACAAGTCTGCAATCGGCATAGCCGTATCGCTCATAGTGCGGGCATTATACATGATAGTTCTTTTCTTATCGGGAAACCCGAGTTTCAGCGTACCTTCTTTATCGGCCGTATAGGTTTGCGAAGGCATGAAACGTCCGTCCGTACCGGTATAAATCACCACCTCGGCATCGGGCACAGGATGTCCGCTTTCGGCATCCACCACAACCAGTTCCAGGTCATCGTCAGGCAAGGGACGATAAATCACCCTCAACGCAGTGACATACATCAATGTTCCACCCGGTTCGCCGACTTTTCCTTCCGGTACAGCTTTCAAATAATAGATACCCGGCTGCGGAGCCTGAATCTGAAGCGTAGTATCGACCGGCAAATAATCGGCAGTTCCTTTCAGCGAGAAGTTTTCCTCCTTTTGCAACTTACCATACTTTGCAACAAAATTCTTCATCTTACTTGCCCACATCACGGAAGTGACGGGTAAGTTTATCTTATACAGTTGCAACGTAAAGCCGTTCAAATTCTTATAGTTCACTCTTACCTCCTGCATCTTGCCCGGATAAGCCGCAGACACTTCCAATGACAGAGAAGGATTCAATATCTCCTTTTCTATGTTTCTCAGCCTGTTGACACCGACATAACGAGGGTATTTGGAAATCCCCTCACGTACCACTTTCAGGCGTTCCACCTGATTATTTTGCTTCTGCAAGTAATCCGACAGGGCCAGATAAACCTCAGCTCCGGCTTCCTCATCGGGATATCCGGCTATCCAAGAGCGTAATTCCTTTTGGCAATCCTCATTGGAAAAGTTCTGATTGAACGTGTTGAACAGATAATCCAACGCTCCGATGCCGGTCACCATCCATGCCGAACGATACGCAGGAGTATCATACAGTGTCAAAAGCGAACGATAATTCTGAAGAATTGCTGCCACGAAATCACATTCGGACACCGGTACTGCCGTATATGCCATAAAGCTTTTTATATCCTTCACCTGTGCCGGCAGACTGTTGGTCTGGTTCCCGACAGAAGCAGCTTCCCACCTGTTTTGCTTCATCAGCAAGAGGGCACGACGCGCCAGCAAATCATACAGATTATCATGAAAATAGCGTTTGCTCATTTCCCCGACTTTTACCATCGGCTTCAGTTTCTCCACCGGACAGGCTGCCAACAGGTCTTTGTCCTTCAGTGAAGACTGCAAGAAATTGAAACCTTGCTTTACATCTTTCGAGATAGTCAACTCACCCAAAATGGAATAGAGCACCGCCCTGTCTTCCGCTTTGTCCGTTTGCTTTGCCCAGTTTTCCAATCCCTTCATATCCGTCTCCAGACTATCGGGAGTGACAAGAGTGCGATATTGCATGGCAGTCAGATATGCCTTCATCATTTGCGGTACATCACGCTCAGCCTTTGCCTTATCATAGATTTTCATCGATGCGGACACCACAGACTGAGGAAGGTCTTTCTTTTGAAGTTGTTCTACCTCTTTCCACATTTTATCGTAAGTTTGTGCATGCAATGGAGCAAATAAACTCATTGCCCAGAGCACTATCAGAAAATAATAACGAGTATTCATAAGCTTCGTCTTTAATTGTTCCTTTAACAAAGAAACGCATTATGTAGTTCAGCACTGCATCCTAATTGGTTAAATTAACAAAACAAGGGAAACGGAATTTCTGCTTTTCTCAACGAAGCAGAAGCAAACGCTTCAAGATAAGACGCTTATACTGCTTCTTCAAATCATCCGCCAAAAACGAATTGTCAATCAAATCCATCCATTTAATAACAGACCGTCGAAACTTTTTGGCGATATTCTCTATCACCTTGCCACCGACCCCCGAAGCGACAATAGACGACTCGAAATCCTTCCGACATATTTTCCGCTTCTTTCCATTGAGTGTCAATGCCAATTCTTCAGTATCTTCGGGCATAACAAGGACGGTAGAGAGTAAATCGTATGCAGGTGTCAGACAATAACCAAGTCCTACATTATATAATGAGAAGTTTTTCAAATGCATATCCGAGTTTCCTGTTATCCACGAGAATATCACCAACTCCCAAAAGTTCACCAAGTCGAGTTGCGGAACGGCGGAATACTTCTTGATAGCCTTGGCTATCTGCTCATACGAACCTTTATATTTATATTCGGTCAACCGTTCGGTCAACTGACACATATCCTCCATCGCTATCTTACTGCCATCTGCCTTCCTGTCTATACGTCGGGTGATATAACATAGCTCTCCATCGGCAAAACGCACCAATCCATGAGGCACAACAGCTATTTTGGCTGCTTCCGCCATGTGCATTGTGAGATCCTCCAGCTCAGGCAAAGAGCGGTAAATGTCCGTTTGTGGCTTCAGGATAAACCGTCCCCACAACCCGACAATCGTAAAACGATCAGGTTCATTCTTTCCACCGGGGCGAACATCAAGCGACAATTTGGCCTGTGCACCGGTCAATGTAGTCCGGGCTCTGACCACTTGCTTGGCCAAATCCCCTATTTCGCTTCTCACATAAGGCAGATGAGGAACCTGCCGTGTACCATACAGTTTTTGAGCACAAGCCGGATGATAATCCACCTGACCTTCTTTCAACTCCTTATAGCAATATAAACATTTTCCCATCGCATCTCAATTAAACCGGTTCATCAAGTATCACACTTACTGCCCCTATGCAGTCTTTACAACACACCAGCAATAACGACATACGATCGCGCTGGTTTATCTTCCAACTGTTTTCTGCAATATTCAGAAGCCATCCTTCGGGAATCAAGCCATCAAAGAAAGGAAACAACACAGTGTCATGATACGGCTTATCCGTCAAGGGGAGTGTCAAGCTAATGGCTTCCGCCTTATCGGAGTTCAAGAAATCAGCGTCATAGACAAAAGTGAAACCATTTTCATCTTCCGTAAGCAGACCGGCATAGGTATCATAAAGAAATATCTTCCCTCTTTTCATTCTTCATCCTCCTTTCTTATAGGCACTGCCCCTACTTTATGCCCGAAAAGAGCAAGTACCTGATTGACTTTATCCATCCGCAAAGTTTCCTTACCTTGCTCCAATTCACGTACAAAACGCAATCCGACACCCGACTTAGCTGCCAAATCCACCTGCGTAAGCCCAAATTTTTTACGCATATCCTTTATAAACAATGGTAATGAATCGCTCATAATTATACCCTTTAAGGTGCAAATATAACAAAAGATTCCACAATTACACCCAAATGGGTATAATTGTTCGTACTTCTTTTTAAAATATACCCGAAAAGGTGTAATTCATTTATCCAAAGCAAGCGCAGTACGTCTGTTGTCTTAAGTAACAAAAAACAAGACACAAATAGATTTGGAACTTTAAGCGATATCTCATACCTTTGATGACCAATAAATACACATACATTTCACAGGTTGGTGCGCTCTATCGGACGCTCTTTTATTATTCAACGAAAACAGCCTTTCGGAAACAACCGACTACGAAGGAATAAGCATGGACTTAATATCAAATAAGGCCGGACTCTAAGAATCCAGCCTTATCTGCAACTATTTTAATGAATTTATATTCTTTATTCTTTGACAGGCGTATTGCCCAATGTTGCCACTACAAAATCATAGAACTTGGCAACCGAAGGAATATAACAACGTTCGTCGGGTGAATGAGGAGAACGCAAGGTAGGTCCGAAAGAAATCATATCCAAGCCCGGAACAACGGCACCGATGATGCCACATTCCAAACCGGCATGAATCACTTTCACTTCCGGTTCCTTGCCGAACTGTGCCTTATACGATTCCTTCATTGCTTTCAAGATAGGAGAATCAACATTCGGTTCCCAACCGGAATAACCGCCGGTGCGTGTCACTTCCATGCCTGCCATAGAGAAACAGCTTTCCAAAGAAGTATTCAGATAATCCTTCATGGAGTCGCGTGAACTACGAGTCAGAATCTTTATTTCCGCTTTACCGCCACCGATAGTGACAATAGCCAGATTGGAAGATGTCTCCACTGTATCGGGAATGGTCGGAATCATGCGTGACACACCGTTCTGACAAGCATAGATGGCATCAACCAGATTGTCTCTGATTTCATCGGGAACCATCATTGCAGGCAGTTCGACACGCTCTGCCTTAAAGCTGATCGGAGTTTCGTGCACATGATATTCTTCGTTCCACAAAGTCTCGCATTCTTGTACATATTCCATCACATCTGCTTCTTCTTCAGCCGGAATGGTAATCACCACTTCGCACTCACGGGGAATGGCATTACGCATATTTCCACCCTGCCATGAAACCAAGCATGCCTCATCGTAAGCAATCACCTGATTCATAAAGCGTGCCATCAACTTATTGGCATTGGCACGGCCTTCGTTGATTTCAAGACCGGAGTGACCGCCGCGAAGTCCTTTCAAAGTCACTTTCAAAGCGATATCATCAGGGTCGGTTTCCACTTCTTTGTATTCCAAAGTAGCAGTCAGATCTTCACCGCCTGCACAACCGATATATAGTTCACCTTCTTCTTCCGAATCAAGATTCAACAAAATATCTCCATCCACCGTACCCGGTTTCAAGCCGAATGCACCAAACATTCCGGTTTCCTCATCAGCGGTAATCAATGCTTCCAACGGTCCGTGCTTCAGTGTGTTGTCCTCTAAAACAGCCATAATAGCAGCTACACCCATACCGTTGTCAGCTCCCAATGTGGTGCCTTTGGCTTTCACCCAATCGCCGTCGATATAAGTCTGGATGGGATCGTTTTCAAAATCATGTACTGTATCGTTATTCTTCTGGGGCACCATGTCCATATGTGACTGAAGAATTACTTTCTTACGGTTTTCCATACCGGGAGTAGCAGGTTTACGATAAATGATGTTACCTGCTTCATCTTGAAATGTTTCTACACCGATGCTCTTTCCAAAGTTCAGCAAGAACTCTTGAATCTTCTTCAGATGACCCGAAGGACGGGGAACCTGAGTCAATGAATAGAAATGCTTCCACACGTTCTGCGGAGCAAGAGAGAGAATTGTACTCATAACTTCTTAGTTTTATTAGTGAACGGCAAAGCCGCTAATCCATATATTCCCAACAAAATTAATAAAAAGGTTTGTATTCCATGCACTAATAGTGCAAAAATTCCTGCATCTTCTTTACCCACTCCATAGAGCATCATCATTGTTATGACAGCAAAATGCCACGGACCTGCCCCATTAGGGGTGGGGACAACGACTGCAATGCTACCCACAACAAACATCACCAATGCCGCCATAATGCTCAGATCGGCCGAGAAACCAAAACAAAAGAAGGATACGTAAAATTGCAGGAAATAACAGATCCAAATGGCAACGGTGTAAAAGATGAAAAGCGGCATCTGCTTCACATCTTTCAACGAAAGGATACCCACCCACACATTATGCAGAATGCCTCTCACCTTTGCAAAAACCGCCACATTCCTTATCAGAAAAAAGGCCAGCACACAAACAGCCGAAACACATATTATAATAATGTAAAAATGGGCAGAAGTCAACACATCGGTCAGCGCCCGCGTATCAGTTCCAGTTTCTTTGAAAAAAGTGGCAAACACACCGGCTTGCAGCAACAAGGTCACTCCTGTTATCAAAGCTACACAGAGAGTATCGATCAGACGCTCCGTCACCACTGTCCCCAAAGACTTGGGAAAAGAAGTGCCGTCATACTTTGCCAAAATGCCGCAACGGGAAATTTCACCCACACGAGGGACAATCAGATTAGCGGCATACGACACAAAAACAGCATACACGCAGTCTGATGTTTTGGGATACTCACCCAACGGAGCCAATGTAAGTTTCCACCTCCATCCCCGGAAGATGTGACTAAACACACCAAATACCAGCGAAAGCAGCATCCAACTATAATCCATCCCGCCATCCAATACTTCCCACACATGCCCGAAATTAAATCCGCGGTACATCCATATCATTATCGCAGCTCCCAAAACCAACGGAAGTAGTATTTGCAGACTCTTTTTTACAATCTTTTTTATATGAGTTCCTTCCAAAATCAGCGTATTTTAAATTTATAATGTTTACCTTTGCACGATGCAAAGATACTATCTTAGCGA
>ERZ791731.990-NODE-990-length-12330-cov-4.01067_pt1 | contig 12330 bp, 9 predicted proteins | sample MGYA00509954_ERZ791731 | MGnify/ENA primary metagenome ERZ791731 (study PRJEB30046, sample SAMN00715134) | human gut metagenome | study: EMG produced TPA metagenomics assembly of the A metagenome-wide association study of gut microbiota in type 2...
GTAAAACAGGAATCAACTTCAACGGACTGAAAAATGAAATCGGTGCTTTCGCTCCGGCAAACAGTGTATTGATTGAAACTGAATTCCTACGCACATTGGACACACACAATTTCTTCTCCGGATATGCTGAAATGTTGAAGCACGGTTTGATTAGCAATACGGCACATTGGGCAGAATTGCTCAATTTCGATTCCTCTAGTATTGATTATGCAGCTCTCAAACAATTGGTAGGTCAATCGGTACAAGTGAAAGAAGATATTGTAGAACAGGATCCCTTCGAACATGGAATCCGCAAAGCATTAAATCTGGGACACACCGTAGGACATGCGTTCGAAAGTATGGCACTGGCAGAAAACCGTCCTGTATTACATGGATATGCAGTAGCTTGGGGAATTGTGTGCGAACTGTATCTTTCTCATCTCAAAGTAGGTTTCCCGAAAGAGAAAATGCGGCAAACGATCCAGTTTATCAAGGATAATTATGGTGTATTTACTTTCGACTGCAAGAAATATGACCAACTGTATGCATTTATGACGCATGATAAAAAGAATACTTCAGGTACTATCAATTTCACCTTACTAAAAGATATTGGAGACATTTGCATCAATCAGACTGCCGATAAGGACACTATCTTCGAAATGCTCGACTTCTATCGCGAATGTATGGGAATTTAATCCATCCTACATCAGATATACCACATAGTAAAAGGGAATGAAATAGACTTCATTCCCTTTCTCTTCCCAATCCCTATAGATATTATTGCCTATTGTGAGGCAATTGTCCGCACTATTGTTCTAAGTTACTCATTCGATATTGTGAAAGCGACATTCCTGTATGCTTTCTAAAAAAACGTCCAAGCGACGATTGATTCGCAAAGTTCGTTTTAATCGCTATTTCCTGAATGTTCAGGCTTGTGTTTTTCAACAAAGCCTTGATTTCTAATATGATGTATTCAACAATCCAGTCTTTAGCAGACTTCCCGCTTGTCTCCTTAATTACCATAGTCAGGTATTTGGAAGTAATACACAGTTTATCCGCATAAAAAGCCACATCCTTATTCTCCTTAAAATGCTTCATGATAAGCCCAAAGAATTTATTAGCCAACTCTTCTTTACGGGTATCCCTGCGGGCAGTCATCAAGGTCGATTCCTTTTGATAAGCATTGAACAGTTCCAGATACAGATACCTCAACAAATGAATAATCAGCTCACGCCTATATATATCTTGAGAGGTAACTTTATCTTTTATCATACCCAGATAATTATACATCCGGGGAATATCGCGTTCCGTCTGCGGATACCAGTAATGAGTCCGCATATAGAAAAAGAAATGCGGAGAAAATCTGGGCACACCACTTAACGCATCACTAAACAGTGAAGTAGATATAACCATCGTAACGGTCGAGAAATCTTCACTTGGCTCACTAAATGAGACAAATTGTCCGGGTAATAATATAATCAATTCCTCCGGTTGTATCCAATGTACATCTTCATGCACTGTAATTTTGGCCTTTCCACCTAAACAATATATAATCAAAGCTGATTGATTATTAGAAGGATAAGAAGTCAAAGGAAGATACTTCAGATTTTGATAAAATTTAAAATCGTCACCCAGGACGTATATCTCTAATGTCTCTCTATTTTTAATGTCTAACATTTAACACCTTTCTATTCTAAACTAAGTCTTATACTACAAATGTATAACTTCCTAAAATACCATATATCAAAAAAGGAAATATAGTATCATACTAAAGAAGTCACACACCCTTTATTTGCATTAATTCATAAACAAACTCACTGATTGATAGTTCGTTTCGCAATTCCCCATTTAGTTTTTATTATATACTATCCAATATATAATAGTGTTTTTATGCAAACATTGTCTTTTCGAACTACTTAATGAAAAATATGAGTTTGTTTACTAATTCAAATAAAACGGAAGTTCAACCTATTTGCAAAGATATCCAAAACAATATTGCCAAAGTCCCTATAATTATAATCACCATTTATAACACAAACTTAGAAAATATTCCGTACTTTATTTCACTTATCATCAAAAAAATAATCATAAACCGCGGAAGTACACTACAAAATTCACAGGAATTATTTGCTATTTCAAAATTAATCCGTACTTTTGCATCCGCAATTCGGGATGTAGCTCAGCCCGGTAGAGTACGCGTCTGGGGGGCGTGTGGTCGCAAGTTCGAATCTTGTCATCCCGACTACTGGAAATCAGCCATTTACAATTTAGTAAGTGGCTGATTCATTTTTTAGTGGAACACATTTGGAACATATTCATCAAGAAACATACCTGACAACAATGAAAGAAGACCCGAAACATATCCATATCAGCGAATACAACTATCCATTGCCGGATGAACGTATTGCCAAGTTCCCGTTGGCTGTCCGCGACCAGTCGAAATTGCTGGTGTACCGTCGCGGCGAAGTAAGCGAAGATACTTTCACCTCTTTGCCAGAGTATCTGCCTAAAGGTGCTTTGATGGTATTCAACAATACAAAAGTTATTCAGGCAAGGCTACATTTCCGTAAGGAAACAGGGGCACTGATTGAAGTATTCTGCCTCGAGCCGATTCAGCCCAATGATTATGTTCTGAATTTCCAGCAAACGGAACATGCCGCATGGCTTTGCATGATTGGCAACCTGAAGAAATGGAAAGACGGAACCTTGAAACGGGAAATGACGGTAAAAGGATTACCAATCACACTGACCGCAACGAGAGGAGAAAGCAGAGGAACCAGTCATTGGGTAGACTTCTCATGGGATAATCCGGAAGTGACTTTCGCTGATATTCTCGAAGTATTCGGGGAGCTTCCTATCCCCCCTTATTTAAACCGGGAGACGGAAGAAAGCGATAAAGAAACTTATCAGACGGTTTATTCAAAGATTAAAGGTTCGGTAGCCGCGCCTACCGCCGGACTGCATTTCACGCCCCGAGTACTGGATACGCTGCAAGAGAAAGGAATAGAACTTGAGGAACTGACCCTGCACGTAGGCGCAGGAACTTTCAAACCTGTAAAGAGTGAAGAGATTGAAGGTCACGAGATGCATACGGAATATATATCTGTCAACCGGAGCACTATCAAGAAACTTATCGACCATGACGGTTGTGCCATTGCCGTAGGAACCACTTCGGTACGCACACTCGAAAGCCTGTATCATATCGGAGTCACATTGGCAGATAATCCGGACGCTACGGAAGAAGAACTACACGTCAGACAATGGCAACCTTATGAGAAGTACGACCAGATTCCCCCGGTAGTCGCGTTGCAAAAGATATTGGGCTATCTCGACAGGAACGGGCTTGAAGCACTTCATACCAGTACACAGATTATTATTGCCCCCGGCTACCAGTATAAAATAGTAAAAGCAATGGTTACTAATTTCCATCAGCCGCAAAGTACCTTATTATTGTTGGTTTCGGCTTTTGTGAAAGGAGACTGGCGCACGATTTATGATTATGCCCTGAGCCACGATTTCCGGTTCCTGAGTTATGGGGATTCTTCCTTATTAATACCGTAAGAATATTACAAATACCGCGAGAGTATCATAACTTGTGATAACCCTTCCAATGAAAACAATAGAAACAATGATATCAAGCGATAATAACCAAGAAATGTTCCCCGTCGTCGATGAACAGGGAAATATCACCGGAGCCGCCACCCGCGGGGAATGCCACAGCGGCAGCAAATTGCTTCATCCGGTCGTCCATCTGCACGTCTTCAATACCAAAGGAGACTTGTACCTGCAAAAACGTCCCGAATGGAAAGACATCCAACCCGGAAAATGGGATACGGCCGTGGGCGGACATATCGATTTAGGAGAAAGTGTAGAGATAGCCCTTAAACGGGAAGTCCGTGAAGAACTGGGCATCACGGACTTTACTCCTGAACTTCTGACTAATTATGTTTTCGAGTCCGATCGTGAAAAGGAACTTGTATTCGTCCATAAGACAGTCTACGACGGTGAAATCCACCCTAGTGACGAACTGGACGGCGGCCGGTTCTGGACAATAGAAGAAATAAAAGAGAATCTGGGAAAAGGTGTTTTCACTCCCAACTTCGAAGGAGAACTGAAGAAAGTATCCCTCATTCCTTCTCTATCCAAGTAATGATTTTCTCCGAGAACGGACTCTCTTTGGGAGCGACGAATCCGACCCAGTTTCCGTTCTCGTCAATCATAAACTTCTGGAAGTTCCACTGAACAGGTGCATCTTCCTTTCCATTCAGTTTCTTCTCCGTCAGCCATTGATAAAGCGGAGCCATCTCCTTGCCTTTGACGGAAATCTTAGCCATCATCGGGAAAGTGACATCATACTTCAATGAACAGAATTTGGCAATCTCCTCATTGCTTCCCGGTTCCTGTCCCATAAAGTTATTGGCAGGAAAGCCGATAATAACAAAGTTCTTGTCCTTATACTTGTCGTACAATTCCTGCAATTTGGCATATTGTGGTGTCAAGCCACACTTTGAAGCCACATTCACCACCAACACTTTCTTTCCTTTCAAGGACGAAAGAGGAAATTCCTTACCGTCAATCGTTTGCACAGTGAAGTCGTAGAAAGACTTATTCTGCGCTTCCAAAGATATCGCACACACCATAGCTACCACCATTAAGACAAATGATTTCATACTCAACACGTTATTTAATTCGTTTCATATTAAACGAACCGGTCTGAAAAAATGTTTGCTCCACATCGCATTATTCCCGATATTTCGTCCGATATTGCCAAGGTTTCCCCATCACTACGCCATATACAATATATATTCCAAGCCGTCATTTCGTCACTTCGCCCCGCAATATTTCCGCTTCAAACGTTTCCGGATATCACGAACGTAGATAGTCCGTAGTTTTGTAACATGAAATAATAACACAAAGAGAATCATGTTTACAGCCATTGTACGTTTTTCAATCAAAAAGAAGCTGTTTGTAGGGCTCACTACTCTCTTCCTGCTTATCGGCGGCATCTACGCGATGTTGACATTACCTATCGACGCCGTGCCCGATATCACCAACAACCAGGTACAGATTGTGACCGTGTCGCCTACCCTCGCACCGCAAGAGGTAGAACAGCTCATCACCATGCCTATCGAACTAGCGATGAGCAACATCATGAATGTAGAAGATATCCGTTCCGTCAGTCGTTTCGGACTATCAGTAGTAACCGTTGTATTCAAGGAAAGCGTCCCTACCCTCGATGCCCGTCAGCTTATCAACGAACAGATACAAACCGTTGCCGGAGAGATTCCACCCGAACTCGGAGCACCGGAGATGATGCCTATCACCACCGGACTCGGAGAAATCTACCAGTACATACTGAAAGTAGCCCCCGGTTACGAAGAGAAGTACGATGCTATGGAACTCCGCACCATTCAGGATTGGATGGTGAAACGCCAGTTGTCCGGCATACCGGGTATCGTAGAAATCAACAGTTTCGGCGGCTACCTGAAACAATATGAAGTCGCCGTCGACCCGGACGCGCTCTTTTCACTGAACATCACCATCGGCGAAGTATTCGAAGCCCTCAGCAGCAACAACCAGAACACAGGCGGAAGCTATATAGAAAAAGCGAAGAATGCCTATTACATCCGGTCGGAAGGTATGATTACCCGGACGAAGGACATCGAGCGCATCGTTGTAGCCAACCGGAACGGGATTCCGGTACATATCAGCGATGTAGGCGTAGTCCGTTTCGGCTCTCCCAAACGTTTCGGCGCCATGACAATGGACGGCGAAGGCGAGTGTGTAGGCGGAATCGCGATGATGCTGAAAGGAGCTAACGCCAACGTCGTCACCCAGGAACTTGAAAAAAGAGTGGAGAAGATACAACACCTGCTGCCCGAAGGTGTCAGCATCGAACCTTATCTGAACCGCTCGGAACTGGTGAACCGGAATATCTCAACCGTTGTCAACAACCTGATTGAAGGAGCGATTATCGTATTCCTCGTACTTATCATCTTCCTCGGCAATGTACGTGCCGGACTGATTGTCGCGTCAGTCATCCCGCTGGCAATGCTCTTTGCCTTTATCATGATGCGCCTTTTCAATGTCACCGCCAACCTGATGAGCCTCGGAGCCATCGACTTCGGTATCGTTGTGGACGGCTCTATCGTCATACTGGAAGGTATCCTCGCCCATATCTACGGCAAGCAGTTCCGGGGACGGACGCTCACCTGCGAAGAGATGGACAAAGAAGTGGAAAAAGGAGCATCCGGCGTAGTCCGCTCGGCAACTTTCGCCGTATTGATTATCCTTATAGTATTCTTCCCCATCCTCACCCTAAACGGAATTGAAGGGAAATACTTCACCCCGATGGCAAAAACTCTTGTATTCTGCATCATCGGAGCCTTGATTCTTTCACTCACCTATGTTCCGATGATGGCATCGCTCTTCCTGAAACATACCATCGTGGTGAAACCGACGCTTGCCGACCGTTTCTTCGAGAAACTGAACAGCGTATATCAACGCGGCCTTCGTTCCTGTCTGCATCACAAGTGGCGTACCGTCATCGTAGCCTTTGCCGCACTAGTCGGCTCGCTCTTCCTCTTCACACGGCTGGGTGCTGAATTTATCCCGACACTGGATGAAGGCGATTTTGCCATGCAAATGACATTGCCTGCCGGAAGTTCGCTGACCGAAAGTATCGAAGTATCCCGCCTGGCAGAAAAAGCACTGATGGACAAATTCCCCGAAATCAAGCACGTAGTTGCCAAAATCGGAACGGCGGAAGTCCCCACCGACCCGATGGCAGTAGAAGATGCCGACGTGATGATTATCATGAAACCCTTCAAAGAATGGACCAGCGCAGGAAACCGCGCGGAAATGGTGGATAAGATGAAAGAAGCGCTCGAACCACTGTCCGAGCGAGCCGAATTCAACTTCTCGCAACCGATACAGCTCCGTTTTAATGAACTGATGACAGGAGCCAAAGCCGACATTGCCGTCAAACTGTACGGAGAAGACACCCACGAACTCTACGAAAAAGCAAAAGAAGCCGCCGCCTATGTAGAAAAAGTGCCGGGAGCGTCAGACGTCATCGTAGAGCAGACAATGGGATTGCCCCAGCTCGTAGTAAAATACAACCGCAGCAAGATAGCCCGCTACGGCATCAACATAGAAGAACTCAACACGATTATCCGAACCGCCTATGCCGGAGAATCCAGCGGCGTAGTGTTTGAAAACGAACGAAGGTTCGACCTCGTCGTCCGTCTTGACCAGGAGAAGGTAGCGGATTTGAATCTCGACAAATTGTTTGTGCGCACTTCCGAAGGAATCCAGATTCCGGTCGGAGAAGTAGCGAGCATAGACCTCGTCAGCGGGCCTCTCCAAATCAACCGCGACGCTACGAAACGCCGTATCGTCATCGGTGTCAATGTGCGTGACGCGGATATACAGCAAGTGGTGGCGGACATACAAAAGACATTGGACAGGAACGTCAAGCTGAAACCGGGATATTACTTCGAATACGGCGGTCAGTTCGAGAACTTGCAGAACGCTATTCACACACTGCTCATTGTCATTCCGGTAGCATTGATGCTCATCCTTTTGATTCTGTTCTTTGCTTTCAAGAATATCACCTATACACTGATGGTATTCTCCACCGTTCCGTTGTCGCTTATCGGCGGTATCGTCGCTCTTTGGCTCCGCGGGCTCCCGTTCAGCATATCGGCGGGTGTAGGATTTATCGCATTGTTTGGCGTGGCGGTGCTGAACGGCATCCTCATGGTGAATCACTTCAACGAACTTCGTAAACAAAACACTCACCCCATGACTACAAACCGAATCATCGCCAAGGGAACTCCGCATCTGCTCCGTCCCGTATTCCTGACAGGCTTGGTGGCATCATTGGGATTTGTCCCGATGGCTATCGCCACTTCCGCCGGTGCCGAGGTGCAACGCCCGCTGGCAACTGTCGTTATCGGCGGACTGATTATCTCGACTGTGTTGACATTACTTATCATTCCGGTGTTCTACAAGATTGTGAACTCATTGGCAACATGGAAACGTCCGGGAGTCAAGTTTCACCTGCCATTCTTCGTCCTTCTTCCCCTCTTCCTGCTAATTCCTTCTTTCGTTTCCGCGCAACAGGCATCAACCGTCACTTTGGAACAGGCTATCGGGATGGCGAAACAGAATCACCCCCGTCTGAAAATAGCAACAAACGCCATTCAACAAGCCAAAGCTACCCGTGGCGAGATTGTAGAAGCATCCCCTACCTCATTCAGCTATTCCTGGGGGCAACTCAACGGAGAGAACAAGAAAGACAAGGAACTGGCTTTCGAGCAAAGCCTGGGTTCTCTGCTGACTCCGTTCTACAAGAATGCATTAGTCAACCGACAAGTGAAAACAACCACCTTCTATCGTCAGATGGTGGAAAAGGAAGTCACGGCAGAAGTGAAACGGGCATGGGCTTATTATCAATATGCCGCCAACCTCTGTGCGATGTACCGCGACCAGGATAAGATGGCGGAAAAGTTACAGCATATCGGTGAACTGCGTTATCAACAGGGGGAAATCACCCTGCTCGAAAAGAATATGATGACAACCATCGCCGCCGAACTGCACAACCGCCGGTTCCAGGCACAGGAAGAAGAAAAAATGGCTTTGGCACGCTTCCGTTGGAGTTGTTATTCAGACCAACCGATTGTTCCGGCAGATTCTACCATATCGCTGTTTTACACCAGCCTTTCAGACGGGACGCTGTCGGGAGCGCACACTGCTTACTTTCAAAGTCAGGCGGACGAAGCGAAAGCAATGCTTCATGTAGAGCGAAGCCATTTCTTTCCGGAAATCAGCGTGGGATATAACCGCCAGGATATCCTTCCGTTGAAGAATCTGAATGCGTGGATGGTGGGGGTCTCCTTCCCTATCTATTTCCTGCCCCAAAAGAGCAAGGTAAGGCAAGCACGGTTATCCGCTACCTCAGCACAGATTCAGGCAGACGCAAATATTCGCGAATTGAGAAACAAGGTGCTTGAGTTGGAAGCCTCACTCCGCAGATACAACGAGAGTTTGCGCTACTACACTTCTTCCGCCTTGAAAGAAGCGGACGAGTTGACCAAGGCTGCCAATCTCCAGTTGCAACAGAGCGAAACGGGTATAGCGGAATACATACAGTCCATAACAACCGCCCGGGATATTCGCCGCGGCTATATCGAGACTGTCTACCAATATAACATTGCCGCATTAGAGTATGAACTATTCAGATAATAAAATACAGTATATGAAGATGAAGAAGATATTTTATTCTGTCCTTTTACTTGCTTTGACAGCTTGTAAGGACAACCAACAGACTACGGATAACGAATCCGTCGTGATTTCCGCAACGGAAGTTGCGGCAGACACCGTGGCGAAACAACCCGAAGTGGATGCCATCACTTCCGCGACTTCAAAACCGAATCAGGTTTCATTCAACGGGCGCATTGTCCTTCCCCCCCAACGACAGGCGACTATAGCATTGACTATGGGTGGAGTAGTCAAGCACACCTCTCTGTTGCCCGGACAACATATAGCTAAAAACGCAGTTATTGCCACCTTGGAAAATCCGGAATTCATTACCCTGCAACAGACTTATCTTGACAGTCATGCGCAGGCGGAATATCTTCTGGCGGAATACGAGCGTCAAAAGGCACTTTCCGCCGAACAGGCAGCTTCACAAAAGAAGTTCCAGCAAAGCAAGGCGGATTATCTCTCCATGAAAAGCCGCCAGGATGCCGCTGCCGCGCAACTCTCCCTTTTGGGTGTCACCCCGGAGACACTGTTGAAGAACGGCATCCAGCCATTGCTGGAAGTGAAAGCCCCCATCAGCGGCTATGCGGCCAATGTGGCAATGAATATAGGCAAATACATCAATCCGGGAGAAGCTCTTTGTGAGATTATTGACAAAAGCTCCCCGATGCTCTGCCTGACTACTTACGAAAAAGACCTTGCAGAGATACAAACAGGCAGTCCCGTCCAATTCCGCGTCAACGGGATGGGAACGCAGACATTCAACGGCACGGTAGTCTCCATCGGACAAAAAGTAGACGAAACCAACCGTTCGCTCGAAGTATATTCCTCTATCAAAGAGACAAACGCACAATTCCGACCGGGCATGTATGTCACGGCACATATTCAGAAAAACGATTAATCACTAAAAAATTCTCTTATCTTTGCAGTATGATAGTAAAGGCAATAGAAAAAGACAAATATGTGCTTTCCACAGTCATCATATCGGTGGCTGTGGCGGTACTAATCCATTTCCCGGAGTCTGTATCCCTTTTCGACCGGTTCGAGAGCCATTCGTTATTTCCCGGAATGAAATTTATGGATGTGGCCAATGAGATACTCTTCACTTTTCTGTCTCTGCTCCTGCTCTTCGCTGTCAATACGCGGCTATTCCATTTCAACCAGTCGTCCATCAAGATTACGGGAACAAAGATTCTGCTCTCTTTCATCCTGACGTGGATATTGAGTAATCTGTTGGGGCAAGTCTTTGTCTTCCTGCACAAGACATTTGACATTCCGGCTATCGATGCGATGGTACACCATTACCTGCATCCGTTGAGGGATTTCATCATGGCGTGTCTTGTCACCAGCAGTTGTTATATCATCCATCTGATATACCGCCAACAGCAGGTGCTCATTGAAAACGAGCAACTCCAGGCGGAAAATATCCGCAACCAATACGAAGTTTTGAAAAACCAGCTCAACCCGCATATGCTATTCAATTCGTTGAATACTTTGCGTTCATTGGTACGTGAGAATCAGGACAAAGCCCAGGATTATATCCAGGAACTCTCCCGGGTACTGAGATATACCCTGCAAGGCAACGAATCACAGAGTGTCACTCTTCGCGAAGAAATGGAATTCGCTTCCGCTTATATCTTCCTGTTAAAGATGCGTTTTGAGAACAACTTGCAGTTCGACATACAGGTAGACAAGGCATACGAAGATTTCCGGCTTCCACCAATGGCTGTACAGGTATTGGTTGAGAATGCCGTAAAACACAATGAAATAAGTAACCGGAAACCGCTAGCTATCCATATCACCACTAACGGGAACGGCTACCTATCCGTCAGCAACGACATTCAGCCCAAATGGACTGCCACCCCCGGAACGGGTATCGGACTGGTTAATCTTGCCAAGAGATACCACCTTTTATTCAAGCAAGAGATACAAATCACAGAGGATAAAGAATTTACCGTTTCTATTCCCCTGATTGACAAAGCACAATAAAAAAACTGTGATTTATAGATAAAAAGACACCATGAAGACCGTCATTATAGAAGATGAAAAGGCAGCGGTACGCAACCTTTCCTCATTGCTCAACGAAGTAAAGCCGGACGCAGAAATTGCTGCCGTACTGGACAGTATCGGTTCCACTATCGAATGGTTCGGCTCTCATCCGATGCCGGACTTGGTATTCATGGATATTCACCTGGCGGACGGCTCGGCTTTTGAGATATTCAATCATGCCCATATCACTTGCCCGATTATCTTCACCACCGCCTATGACGAATATGCCCTGCGGGCTTTCAAAGTGAACAGTATCGACTATTTGCTGAAACCTATCGGCAAGGAAGACATCGAACGTGCCCTCGCCAAACTGGGAAACTTACAGCATACCGCCACCCCCGACTCTCAATCGCTCCACACCCCACATCAGGAAGAAGAGCTGCTGCAACTTTTCCATTCACTCAAAAAGCAGGAGAACTATAAGACGCACTTCCTTATCCCAATAAAAGGAGACAAACTGCTGCCTGTCTCCGTAGATATGATACAATTATTTTATATCAAAGACTGCCAGGTGAAAGCTGTCCTAAACGACGGCACAGAATATAACTTTCCTCAAACTCTGGACGAACTCACCGACTGTCTCAATCCTCACCTTTTCTTCCGCGCCAACCGCCAATACCTGGTTTCACGGGAAGCTATCAAAGATATTGATTTATGGTTCAACAGCCGGTTGTCCATCAATGTACGCTATTCCGGAATCAAGGAAAAAATTCTGGTCAGCAAGGCACGGGTAGCGGAGTTCAAAGAGTGGTTCTCTAAGAAACTATAAATCAAAAGCTGACTTCGGGAATTAAATTCAACAATACCAATTTCAGTTCTATCACAAAGCTTCAGTTTACTCCATTGAGTTTCAAATCATCACTGCACGGTTTTGAACAAAATCATAATAGTTCCTGCATTACATAGAGTTTAAAATGATATAATTATCTTGCACACCTACACTCTTTGCATCTACTTGATTGATACATAGAGATATAAGCGTGTGCAAGATAATTATATCATTTTAAATCTTGATGAAGCTAAATACTTGGCTCA
>ERZ791731.997-NODE-997-length-12255-cov-2.5268_pt1 | contig 12255 bp, 15 predicted proteins | sample MGYA00509954_ERZ791731 | MGnify/ENA primary metagenome ERZ791731 (study PRJEB30046, sample SAMN00715134) | human gut metagenome | study: EMG produced TPA metagenomics assembly of the A metagenome-wide association study of gut microbiota in type 2...
TACCAGAGACACCAGCGTGTTCCGGGAGGCGGGCTTTTTGTTGCAACAAACCAACCATCAATGAATATGAATACTCGTACATCCACACGCGAACTCTATCGCAATCGCGACAACAGCCCGCTGGACAGGGTCCAGATCCGGCGTGTCGCACCCTCCGTCTTCGCCGACCGCGAGGACGACAGCCGCTCGAAGAAGTACCGCTTCGTCTCGTCTGACTCCCTGCTTGACCAGATGGAAGAGGCCGGGTTCCTCGTCGTCGGAGCCCAGGAACAGCGTACCCGGAAACCGGACGGAACACCTACCCGCAAGCACCTGATTCGCTTCGCCCACCGGGATGTGCTGGAACACAACCGTGACCAGAGGATCGAAGTGGTCATGATCAACAGTCACAACGGCAGCTGCTCCTACCAGCTCATGGCCGGTATCTTCCGGCTGGTCTGCACCAACGGTCTGATTGTCGGAGCACGTATTGCCGCCATCAACATCCGCCATATGGGACATACCGGGGAGGATGTGATTGCAGCCAGTCTTCAGTTGGCCTCTGAAACACCCCGTATCATGGACGACATTCACCGGATGCAGGGAGTGGAACTCCCCTACAAGCGACAGGTGGACTTCGTTCATGAAGCGGCACAGTTGCGTATGGGAGACGACTACGAAGACAGGATACGTCCCGAAGCTCTTCTGTCGCCCCGGCGCTGGAACGACATCGGCTTTACGGCGGGAGGTCCGGCTACCGTCTGGCAGTGCTTCTATCGGGTTCAGGAAAACCTGATCCGGGGAGGCGTTCCCATGAAGCCATGGAAGGATGACGTCTACCGCCGCCGCTCCCTGCGGGCGCTCAACGGCATCGACGGCAATACTCGTCTGAACCGGGAGCTCTGGGATCTGGCCGACAGCTATACCCTGAACAACTGATCCGAGACGACCATGAGAAGAAAACATCATCCGAGGGTGGAGCCTATGGGGCGGACTCCATCCCTGACCGGTCTGGAGCTGTCCATTCTTCTGTACCTTCACGGCGACTTTGAACGCAGTGACGAGGAGATCATGGCGGAATGCCATGGCATCGAGCAGGAAAGCGTCAGACACGCCGTCCGTGATCTGGCCGGGAGGGAGTTCATCATCCGTACGAAGGAAGAGGAATTCCTGCTTCGTCCCGACCGCTGGCTGATTACCTATGCCGGACGGCAGGCGCTCAGGCAATGGGTGTCCGCTGCCGCTCCGGCTCGTCGATCATCCCGGACAAAGGTTAACGCATGAGGCACGGCCATGAACATGAAAGGCATCATGATCGCCCTGGTGGTGCTCGTACTGCTGTGTCTGCTGGGGCCGGTCGTCGTCGGTATCCTGTCGGCTCTGGTGGCCGTAGCTCCCTATCTGCTCGCCGTGCTGATGGTCCTGGGTGTCATCGCCTTCTTCTGCAAGTAACTCCGACAGGAAAGGAAGAGAACGAGACATGAAGACGATGCCCATCATCGCGCAACTGCGTTCCACGAGCGGATACGATACGGACGCTCCGTACGTGTATCTGGAAGTGGATACGGAGCTATTGGCCCGGATCGGGAAGGCAGTGTCGCTTTGCAGCAATCATCAGAACGATCCCTCACTGGGGTTGAGCAAGCTGACGATTCACGGGCCGTCCATGACGGCTCTGGCGAATCTCCCGGAACTGACGGAAGAACAGCAGAAGTCTCTGAACGAGGACGAAAGCATCCTGCTGGCTTCGCCGATTCCGGAGACAGAACTGGATACACTGGAAAGCTGCATTCGGCTCTGTGGTGAAGACATCGACATCCTTGATGCCCGGTGTCTGTATGCCGTCGCCTGCAACAAGCACACACGGGACATGTATGAAGCCAATATCGGGGCCGTACTGAGACATCTGCTCAAGTCCCTCCATCATCCCGGAAAGGAGGTGTTGCCTGATGCTGACGATTGAGAAGTACAAGGGCACCCGCTTCTGGGCCGTCTTCCGCGACGGAGAACTGTTGGCCGTGACCGTGTACAAGCGCGGAGCCGAGGCGATCGTCAGGACGCTGGAAGCCAGGGACGGATAAGGCCTCCATTCAGCAGCTCTCCTTCATCATGAAGTCGGGCTGTTTTTTAGCTGTCGCAGGGAGGTTCCGATTCTGGCCTCAGATTATGAATACGTATTGAGGGTAATGTAGAGCCCGGATATGTCTGGGCCTACGTCTGCAAGTACTTGTTCTCTCCCAGTCTGGATAAGCACAGGTACGAGTACAAACTGTATACCCCAGAGTCGGTTAAAGCTGCTATTCCGAAATGGATCAACGAGTATCAGGATAAGGAGATGATCAAGCAGTCCCGGGAAGCCGGGCTGTATGAGCCTCCGAGAATATCGTAGCTGAGTACAGTGTGACACTCAGTGTCCCATTTTCTTGCAAAATCCTGCACTGAAACAGGGGTAAATGGGACACAGAAGGCACAGAATGGTGACAGCCTAATGAGGGCTATTCGGTGCGAATGATTGATTAGGAGTAGGTTGCCGGGGTGTGAGTTGTGGGGTGTAAGGCCGCTACGCCACCACTTTTGAGATAACTCGCGTGCGAAACATTCCTCCCGGAATAAAACCGCACAGGCAAACTTTCCTCACGCCCTTCTTCTAAAGAAGAAGGGCGTTGCTGATAACGAAAAGAAATAAATCCCCTTCTGCAGAATAATTGCGACCATATTGCAGCATTCTCTCACAGCACCCGGAGACGGCTCTCCGGGTGCTGTGATTGTTTTTAGCCCCAGGATGCCCTAGAAGGGCCGTTTCCACTCCGGGACGAAGGATTACGCCTCTACGGGTGGGAAACGCGTTTCTCGGGCATCCTGGAGCCATTCTTGCCGGGTTTGCAGCGATGCCTCATATGACCGGTGCTATCACCGGGTGTTTGGCGGTTGCTGCGTGAGGGCAGAGTTTCTTCACAACAGACGAGAATACTTCGAGCAAAATAGGATGACGCCGGGCAAGCTCTGCGCAGCGGCCCGAGGGCGAAGCCCGAAGGGGCGCGGAGCGGAGCGCAGCCGGCGGCAGCCGCGAAGTGTGAATTCAGCGCGAAGCGCGTATTTTCCCTACGAAGTACCCGAAGGGTACGTAGTAGGCGATTCGTTTACGAATCGTATTTTATATACTATTTATAGTATATAGGGGGGTCAAAAATGACCCTCATGTGGTTACCCCATGGATAGGGGAATTTCTTCATAAGTCATTGAACCATAATAGTCGAAATACGTAAGTTGATGGCCCTCAATGAGTTACAAAGACGAATTTTCCGAATTTCAGAAAAGCAACACTATTGATTATCAATTAGTTATGATTTCAGATATACTGAAATTGACGAAAAAAGGCTATTTTCATTCATAACTTCTTGAACCATAGAACTATACGAACGTAGCCTAAATAATAACGGCCTAAATTCGAGGCTGACGAAAGAAGTAAATCATGAACAAAGTAACTGAAATACTAGCTCTGATTCAGGAGCGATACGAATGCGACGAGTGCGTCGCAAGAGCTATTCTTGGCACCCGGATTGGTGCAGCTCAGTCACGTATAAAAGAGCGGGAAAATCAAGAAAAGGTATCAGACAGCACCATGGAAAAATTGAAGGAAGCCGAGGAGTTCTTCACCGAATCTTCCGACGAGGTTCTTGGATGCCCTTATATCCCGGCAGGAGATACTATCGTTAACAATTTGAGTGCAGCCTTCGCTTACCTTGGAGGCAAGATAGCATTTTACGAGAAGCTATGGCCGATTAAAGGCAGTGTGGACAAGCTCAGAAAGAGGTTTGCCATGAAAGGCGAAGAATTGATTTTCGCAGATAGTGGTAAGTCTGTGAAGGATTCCGGGAAGTATGTCCGAATCTACCCGCAGGATGCCAAGAAAAAGGTATGGAAGCAGCGACGAACTGAAAAATGGCCCATGGAAAAGGGAGACGAGCTTTACCCATCTCGTTCGCGAATCATTGACCTTCTAACGGATAATCAGGAGTGGTTTGATGAATATAAGGTCGATTATTACGGCAGAGAGTTCTCTGGCTTGGAGCTGACTGACGAAGGAGATGTCCGAATCGTTCTCCCGGTGCGTATTTGCAGTGCGCATAAGAGACTGAATGAAGATGTTCGCGTCACGAGTATTCCACGGCCGTTTGATGCAACTCCATTGATGGCTGCATATGCAGCCTGGGTTTACAAAATGGCTGGCTACGCGAGACCTAACAAGCCTCTGACTGACCTTCGACCTGATCAGAAGCTTGTTTCGTATTTGACAAATAATGTAAGGGTTATGGGCGATACAGTACAACGCCGCATCGATACAGTTCTTGCCTCAAGCAGGAAGTTCGGAAAGAAATCCTGATTGTATACCTTTTTCTGCGATTGTACACATGCCTTGTGTACAATCGCTAATTTACGTTTACAATGGACAAGATGGAAGAGACAGCAAAACGCCCGGTCGAGTGACCGGGCGCTTTGTTTTTCTTTTATCTTACGCGTCCATCTCTTTGAGCTTCCTCGTGTATTTCCTGACGAGGGTTCCACGGGCACATCCTGAGCAGCTGCGTCCTCCTTTGGATTCGAGCTCCTGAAGGAATTCCTGTCTGATGGCCCAGGCAACTTCGGTGTAATTCTCTCTTTTTGCGTTTTCTTCGAATATGTCGTCGTAGTAGCCCTTCTTGCTCTTTTCCTTGGTCGTACTGGCTTCGGCCGTGATACGCTGCATGCCGGTCAGGACAGGGCGTTTCTTGATACCCGGGTCGGGAGTTAGACGGAAGAGCCCCTGGTGGACTTTGTGGACGTAGGTCGAAACTGACAGACGCTCCATGACGTCTGCCGGGAGTTTGAAAAAGAGGTCAACAAAAACAGCAGGTTAATGAACAGCAGGTTAATGACCAGTTTCCTCCGGAAATACATTGAACCATGCTTCACCTTCAGCAGCACGGACTCCTTCCCGGTAGTGCTTTTCCGTCATGTTGGTTCCCGAATGCCCGAGCCACATGGATACCCGGGGTATATCGTGTGTTTTGGCGGCTGCGTATGAGGCGAACGAATGGCGCAGGGCATTATGTGGCAACGTGATGCCTGCAATTTCTGCCATTTTTTTGAGGCAGCGTCCATGGCGATTCTCGTATAATCTGTCAATTTCGTCAGGAGCCGGTTCATATTCCGCCAAGGCGAGCCAAGCCTTGGCAGCGGCAGGGAGTGGAACAAAACGTTGTTTCCCGGTTTTGGCTATTGAGGCCGAGACAAATACTTCATCCTTTTCATCAAGGATGGCATCCGGCGTTATTCTGACGCATTCGGAACGGCGCAGCCCGCAAAAGGCGGCCAGGACCAATCGGAACAACATTCCTCTGTCGTGCTCAAGGGCAGCTTGCAGGAGTTTCTTCAGTTCAGACGGAGAGATGATGCCAATCTGGACAGATTCCGCTCTCGGAGCAAGCGTTCTTTCAACCGGGTTATATGCAATAAGGTCCCTGCTCTGAGCCCAGACAAAAAATCCATGCAGGGTTGTTTGGTTGCGTTACTGATCGGTTGTTTCCGATCTCGGAATGCGGCCAGCTTTTCTTCAATCATGTCCGGCGTTATCTGATTGAGCGGAAGGTCTTCCCATCCCAGTGACCATTTCTGCAGTTCCATGACCATACTGTCATGATGGGCTTTTTTGATCAGGTTAGATTCGAGCTTCTTATCGATCACTTCCCGATATTGCCCTGCGAGGGAGCCGAACTTTCTTTTGAAGTCAACTTTGACCTGTTCTTTCTTGTTCGCAAGGAATCTGGTCAGAGAAAACAAATTGGTCAGTTCTTCCAGCCTGTTCAAATTTTCCTCGTCCGTACGCGTTACCATCCAGTTGCCATTAGCGTCTTTCCGACCATAAATCGCGCCACTGGCTATTTCCCGCTTCAGGTTCTTCAAGGCTTCACGTACTACCAGATACAAAGGGAGAGAAGATTGTTGGGTTACTTCATCATAGATGTTCCTGAATTCTCTCCATAAAAGAATGGCATTGTAGTCCTGTTCATCTACATGTTCCCTCCATTCCTGCTTTCGCAAGTGTTCCGGCAACATATCGTCCAATGATTGATGCTGAAGTCGTTGATATGCTTCCAGCGCCTCTTCATAGGAATCAAAGAGTCGGTGAGTTTCCCGGTTACCGGACATATCGCGCACCAGCCATTTTCTCTTTCCCCGGTGCTTTCTCGGGGAAAGAGAGGCATGTGAACCGTATTGTTTTTTTCGGGATCTTTTCACGGTTGAAAGTATCCCATGGTCATTTATATTGACAAACCGAAAGTGTGTACAAAGCGTGTACAGCCATATAACTAATTGATATTTAACGTACAGAATCAGACTTAGGATCTGGTGCCGAAAGGCGTACAGGTTCGAGTCCTGCCAGGCGCACCATTTATGCCCCTCCTTAAGTAAACAACTTGAAGGGGGGTTTTTGTTTATGGTGAAAAATTGGACCCTTTCAAGCCGCTTTCGCCCCTATTTGACAAGGTATTTCCGCCATGCCAACTACATCATGCACGGGTATTTGGCCGCCATGTAAAACAACAATCCAGTGCCTTATTCATCATTATCTACGCTTGTCACCATCAGGTAAGGCGATTGGATGAATTACTCCGCAGTAATGACAAGAAGTACCCGGCTGACGGCTCCCAACAGAAAAGCCGGCGGCCGCCCTTCGCACTCGCCTGCCCTGTCCGTACATTTGGAAGTCAATTCGTGCCTCCGGCAAAGAGAATATTCTAAAATCCTTATTAAAAATTAATTTAAAATCCTTATTATCAATACAAAAAAACAATCATGCATACCATACCCAAGAGAAAATAGAACCCGTTAATATCGGAAATTTCATACCATACCCCCAACAATACGGTCACAACTGTCTCCCGGCCGCTATCAGGGCCCGGCTCCATTTATTCCCAGAAGGCGGAGAGTAAAAACCAACCCGCTGATTACCAATTATAAAGGCTTGTTAACATTTGACGCCAATCCGGCAGTATTGTCCTCCGTCGGCCTGAGATCGTGCGTTTCGGTCATCTACACATCGACAGACATACACGCTCAAGCATGCGCCCATGTTCATCACGCCAATTGCGGACCCCTCACACCAGCTGATATTTATCAAGCTATCCAGTCTCTTTACCCGGACAATCCAGGCTATTCACCCGATCCCCGTAAAATCTATCTAGTCTATGCCCACCTCGGCAGCAACAATCTATATGAAGTGGAAATCAAAAAATTGCCGGAATGCGATATTCTCATAAACAACATCATAGAAATAGAAGAATTGCCTGTAGATAACTTTGGAATAGATAATAAGGGCTGCATAGGTTGCGCTTAATGACGTACCCGCATGCCCGCGCTCATTTCCTTTTCCCTGGCAAACAAGCAGCCCTGAGTTTTTTCATTCCCTTTTCCGGAAGTTTACCTGAACTTTTTCAGGAAGGGGGCGATGAACGCCGTGCCCAGCCCCACCAGGGCAATGAGGGAGAAGGACCACCGGAGGGAGAAAGCATGGGCAATGTGGCCGATGACCGGAGGCCCCAGCAGGAAGCCCAGAAAGCCGATGGTGGAGACGGAGGCCAGGGCTACGCTTGGTATCATTTTTTTGGATTTTCCGGCCATGCTGTAGCAAAGGGGAACGATGGAGGAGGTTCCGAAGCCCACCAGCAGGAAGCCCAGCGTGGCGGACCACAGCATGGGGAACAGGACGGAGACCAGCAGCCCGGAGGCAATGAGAATGCCGCTGGCGCGCAGCACGCGCACGGGGCCGAAGCGCATCACCATGCGGTCCGCCGTAAAGCGTCCCAGGGCCATGGTGCTCATGAACGCCACGTAGCCCATCTGCACCAGTCCGGGACCGGGCTGCACCACGCTTTCAAAGTACACGCCGCTCCAGTCAAACATGGTTCCCTCGCTCACCATGCTTCCGAAGGCGATCAGTCCGATCACCAAGACATAGGCATCCATGCTCCGGAACATGCCTCCGCCCTGGGTGGAGGAGCGGCGTGCATCCCGCGGCAGGAGGGAGGGGGAAAAGACGGCCAGAATGACCATGCACATCAGGAAAATGGCGATGAAGTGCATTTCCGTGGATCCCTTCCAGTCCACCATCAACGCCCCCAGCAGGGCGCCGAAGAATCCCGCCAGGCTCCACAAGCCATGGAACCGGGCCATGATGCTGCACTGGTACAGCCGCTCCACTCCCACGCCCTGCGTGTTGACGGAGATATTCGTCAAATTAGCGGCCACTCCGAAGAAAAACAGCCCCGCCGCCAGTTCCCAGAAGGAGGACGCCATGCCCAGATACACAAGCACGGCGGGATAAAAGATGGAAGCCGCTATCAGTATCCTCCGGCTGCCGCAACGGCCCACCAGATAGCCGGACAGCGCCATGGCGGACATTTGCCCCACCGGAACGGCAAAGAGCACGGAGCCAAGGTCGGCGTCATTCAGTCCCAGCGCATTCTTGATATCCGGAATACGGCACGCCCAACTGGCGAATACCAGGCCCTGGAGAAAATAGAAGGTGCTGACCGACAGGCGGTAGACTCCCTGCGTCGTTTTGGGAAAAGGCAGATTCATGCTGGATTTCCTGGTCACGCAGACGCTATCCCCATTCCCTTTCCCTGGCAAGAGAAATCATCTTTCATACAATAAGAATTTATCCGCAAAAGAGACATAGAGGCAAGGAATAAGCCTTAAGGGGATTTTTCCCCGCCATAGGATTTCCCAGGGTTGTCCCCTTTCTTCCACATGAAAAACGCCGCGTTCCCGACGGAGCACGGCGTTTGATGAAATGGAATAAGGAAGGGTCAGCGGGGATCGTGGTGCCAGTTCAGGGCCCCCTTGCCCAGCGCGTACAGGTAGGCCACCAGCAAAATGCCGATGAAGATGCACATGGCCGTGAAGGATTCCGGATTCATCATCACATAGTCCCGGAAGTTGACGGCCCAGGGATATAGGAATACCACTTCCAGGTCAAAGATGACGAAGAGCATGGCCACCATGTAGAATTTCACGGAGAACATGGGAGCGCCTTCCCCCATGGGAATCATCCCGCATTCGTAGGGAATGTCCGCAGGCTTGCGCACGGAGGAGCGCTTGCCCATCAAGATACTGAGCAACAAGATAATGCCGGCCAGCCCCAGGGCTGCCACCACTTGCACAAGCACTGAAAAGAATTCCTGATTCATGACGTCTGGCACGGATGTACCATATACGCCCCGGAAAAGCAAAACTAAAAAGGGCGGCGGCTTTCATGCTGACGGGGGCGCCCGTTTCCTCCCGGAACCGGAACCGTTATGATGGACCGCGTTCCCCATGTCCCTGCATTCCTTCCTCCAGTCACGGTTCCGCCGCACATTTTCCTTAGAAAAGCGGGCGGCGCAACGGTTCCACTCTCCGGAACCGATACCGCACCGCAGCCACTGGAGCATCGTCAAATGGATGCTCACGCGCCGTCCGCGCCCCTATCCGTCCGTGGCGGAAAACGCCCGTATTCCCTCCTTTCATGTTCCCGTGGAACGGGGGCAATGGGAGGCCGTCATGGTCAATCATGCCACCATCCTGATCCGGCTGCACGGCCTGAACGTGCTGACGGACCCCGTCTGGTCCGGCCGCGTGAGCCCCGTGGCATGGATGGGCCCCAAACGGACGCGGCCCGCGGGTATCGCATGGGAGGATCTGCCGCAGGTGGACGCCGTACTGGTTTCACACGACCATTACGACCATTTTGACGCGCCCACCCTGAAAAGGCTGGAGGAACGCTTCCACCCCGTCTTTCTTGTTCCTCTGGGGCTGCGCCGCCTGCTTCTGCGCCATTGCGGCGCACAGGCGCAGATCCGCGAGCTGGACTGGTGGCAGTCCGCCGCCCTGCCGTCCGGGGATGGGGAAACCATCGTCACCTTCACCCCCGCACGGCATTACAGCGGCCGCAGTCCATTCCACGGAGACGCCAACCGGTCCCTGTGGGGAGGCTTTTTCCTGCGCGCGGCAGACGGCCCGGGAATTTATTTTGCCGGAGATACGGCCCGGACACGCTTTTTCGCGGAAATACGGGACCGCCTCGGCTCTCCGGACCTGGCCCTTCTTTCCATTGGGTCCTATCTTCCGGAAGAACTCATGGCAGGCGTCCATCTGTCCCCGCGCGACGCAGTCCGGGCCTTTAAAACGCTGCGCGCCAGGCAGGGCATGGCCTTCCACTTCGGCACCTGGCAACTGGCGGACGACGGCTACCAGGAAACGCTGGACGATTTCCGGGAAGCCCTTCGCCGGGAAGGCGTGGAGGAAGCATCCTTCATTGCCGCGGACAACGGGTTTACGCTCCCATCAAATGGAGAACCCAGTCCCCAGCCGCTTCCATCAGAACCAGATATCCCGCCAGAATCCCAAGAAGGGGATCCTCCAGCTTGAACAGCAGAAAGCCAGTTCCCGGCAAAACGCCGCCCACGCAGGCGAACACGGCCATCACCGGCATGGAACATAAGCCTGCCAGCCACGCCAGGATGACCCATGCCCTTGTTTTACCAGTTTCCCTGCTCCCGGCAATATGGACCGGACGGCTCAGCAGTCCCCGGCCCCACCCTGCGGAGCATGGAACTCCATCAACTTTCCGAGCACCTGCATGACTCCGTTTTCCTGATTGGACGGGGCCTCAAACGCGGCCATGGCACGGATTTCCGGCACGGCGTTCGCCACGGCATAGCTGAACCGGGCCTGCCGCATCATTTCCGCATCATTCATCTGGTCCCCAAAGACCATCGTTTCCTCCGGAGAAATGCCCAGTTTCCGCTGAATCAGCTCCAGGGCGGCGCCCTTATCGGCCCCCTTCCGGCTGATGTCCATCCATTTTTCTCCGGAGACGGCCACCTGGAAGCCATGCTCCAAATGCTTCAGGCGGGGATAACTGTTTTCCTTCGCTCCCTTGAAGTCATATACGGCTATTTTCAGCAGCTTGTCCCCCTGCACGTCCAGCAGGTTATCCACCTCCTTGCAGCGGGTGTAATACCGGCGGGCCTCCCGGACGAATTCCGGCTGTTTATCTTCAATATATGCGGAGTCCAGGCCCGCAAGGACAATGCACGTCCCTTCAATGCGCCTGATCATGGCAATCAGCCCGGCCACCGTTTCACGGTCCATGTCCAGCACCAGCCATTCTCTGGAACCAGACGCCACATAGGCGCCGTTTTCGGCAATGAACAGCATCCGGTCCGCCACGGGGGCAAAGGTCCGGCGCAGTCCGTCATACTGGCGCCCGCTGGCCGCCGCAAAGCGGATGCCCCGGTGTTCAAGTTTTTTAAAGAGGGAGAAAAACGCAGGGTCCAGTTCTCCCTTTCCATTGAGCAGCGTTCCATCCATATCGGACGCAATAAGTTTGACGGAGTCCATAACGTTGCCTGAATCATCATGCGCCGTTTCTTCCAAGGCAAGAGCAGCTTCAGACAGCACGGGCCAGGCGACGGAAGAGACGTTTCAGCACGCAGTAACGGAAATACCGCCTTTTTCCGGCTGTTTTTACGGAAAACTGGTGCTCCCTGCATTTTTTAACTTCAATGGCAACAACAGCAAATGAAAGAAATTTTAAGACAGACGTCACAACCGCAACGCCTAACGCATCATACCGGATTGTGAATCCGGACATAATTCAAATAATTGGAATTAAATGAACCACATCATAAGACCCATGTCCAATATGACGTCCGGGGCATGACACCATATTTTCCGCCACCCTCGCAAATGACTTTATCCACGGGCTTCTTTTCCATGTCAGGCAGGAAAAAATCTCCCTCCGGATTCACAATCCGCCGTTTAAATTTCCATATAATTCGCTCCGGGCATTCCTTGCGCGTACCATTTTTTCATTGCCCGAAGTTACGGATTCCTGCATCATGGCTTTTTGCAGTTCCCCTGCTTATGATACACACGACCTTAAGAAAGAAAACCCTCTGGTTTCTTGGAGCTTTGAGCGTTTTTGCGGCTCTTGTCGCAGGCTCCACCATTTTCTGGTTCCTCAGGAATGACCCTTCCCCCGCGGAATGGAAATTCAACCCTATCTGGACAAAAGCGGAAAGGGAGCAAATTCTTACCGCAGCGGATTTCACGGCGCACCGCAGCCCGGAGCGTTTCATTTTCCGCGGGCTTTCCCCCAATTCCCGCCATATTGACTGGCACATGTTTTCCGAGGTTTCCATGCGCCAGTACATGCAGGACGAAATCATGGAATGGCTAAAGATTAGC
>ERZ791731.1003-NODE-1003-length-12201-cov-2.3723_pt1 | contig 12201 bp, 9 predicted proteins | sample MGYA00509954_ERZ791731 | MGnify/ENA primary metagenome ERZ791731 (study PRJEB30046, sample SAMN00715134) | human gut metagenome | study: EMG produced TPA metagenomics assembly of the A metagenome-wide association study of gut microbiota in type 2...
TCCGCCCGCAGGGACAACGTTAGCACCCCCACCCCCCCCCGCCGCTACCGACCGATGATAGTCGAGCAACATGTCCGACGGAGCGTTTCCGGGACACATGCTCTCGAAAGCAGCCGAACGGATGGTACGGTTACGCAAGGTCAACGGTCCGAAAGTGACGGGGGTGAATAACTTGGATTCCATCGTTATGAGTTATGAGTTATAAGTTATGAATTATTCATTTTCCATTTTCAACTCTCCATTTTCCATTAATAAAGAAATGGAATGATGCGTTTGCGCTTTCCTACCGCCTCATCACCAAACTCCTCCCGATAACGGCGGTGAATGGCATCGGCACGGGGAACAAGGTTGGCAAACGTCCACCAGACGAACACCCAGGCGGCGGGAGAAGCTGTGAGTATGGCAAACCCCGTCCATTCCACCAGCTCACCGAAATAATTGGCAGAAGTGACGTATCGGTAAAGCCCTTTTCCGGGAAGATAATGCTTCGTATCACCCGGCCTGCGCAGATGACGTATCACATAGTCGGAATGCAAATTGACGAACATACCCGCAAAAAACAGAATGATTCCCAACAAGGCATGAGGTTTCAGCAAATAGGCCCAGCCATCGGCATACAAGCCTTCGGGAGCAAAATAGAACAAACCGCCCGCCTGCATCATCCCGTTCAAAAGGTTGAAGACGATACCCATCGCCATAATAGCTACCGGCATCCGGCTTTTACCTTTCAGCAGGAACGGAAAAATAAAGGCCCGCTGAAGATAGTGCAACTGAAACAGCAGGAAAAAGAAATATACCGGCACGGCAAATCCCGCTCCACTCTTCCCCCACAACCCAAACATGACGATGAATACCGGCGCTTCCATAAGCACCCACGCCAGTTTATTATTGATGGAGATTCCCCACGAGGCAGTACGGAACATGCCATAACCCGCTTTGACAAAATAGAGCGCAATAAAGACAACCAATGCCACAGCACTCATTACCCACAGAAATATCTGAAAAGTTTCCTGATTCATAGTTCTTTATTTATGCGAAGCAAAGATAAAGAAAACTCACAACAAACAAATCGTTTTCCCCGGATAATTGTTTTTTCATGCAAAAACCAGTGTTTTTTACTGAGAAGATTAAGCAGTAGAGATACAAAAATCTAATCGTTCCATCATGGAGTAAATTTCATTCCACCATGGAGAAAAAATCGTTCCACCATGGTGGAACGATTTTTCCCCCGTGATGGAACGATTTAAAAGATACAAGTCTAATCCTTACCGTTTCTTAATGGGCACATAAGTCACCTCATCCAAAACATTCTTATAGGCAGGACGGATAATACGCTTACCTTCAAAGTTCAATTCTTCATTGCGATGTGCACACCAACCGACAATACGTGCCATAGCAAACAAAGGCGTGAAGATTTCCTGCGGCAGTCCAATCATCTCGTAGACAAAGCCCGAATAGAAATCCACATTACTCGAAACCGTCTTTCCATTATTCTTCACACGGCCAAACACATCAATGGCGCGCTCCTCGAGCAGTTCAAGGAAAGCGAACTCACGTTCTTTCCCTTTTTCGCGGGCAAGGTCGCGGGCAAGCTCCTTCAGCAGAATGGCGCGCGGGTCGGAAATGGTATAGACGGCATGTCCGATACCATATATCAAACCGGTCTTGTTATAGACTTCCTTGTTGAGCATGCGGGTGAAGTAAGTATCAATCTCATCCACGTTCGTCCAGTCCTGAATGTTTTCCTGCAGATGGTGGAACATATCGGCAACCTGAATATTGGCACCTCCATGAAGCGGCCCTTTCAAGGAACCGATACCTGCCGCTATCGAAGAGTAAGTATCCGTCCCGGTAGAAGAAGTGACACGTACGGTAAAAGTGGAGTTGTTACCACCACCGTGCTCGGCCTGAAGAACCAACAGCAGGTCGAGTGTGCGGGCATCCAGCTCCGTGTAGTCCTTCTTCAGCATATAGAGGAAATTCTCGGCAATGGAAAGGTTTTCCTGCGGATGGCGGATATGCAATGAACGGCCATGGGTGGCATGGCGAAGCATGTTATAGGCATACGCAATGATGGTCGGGAATTTCGAAATAAGCTCAATGCTCTGCCGCATCAGATTATCGCGGGAAGTGTCATCTGCATCAGGGTCAAAACGATACATCTCGAGCACGCTGCGCGCCAGGATGTTCATAATGTTGTTTCCTTCAAGTTCAATGATATTCATCTTGGTCTTCTGTTCCAGCGGCATGTTGTCGTTGATGAGCTCACGGAAAGAAGAGAGTTCTTCCTTGTCGGGCAGGCGACCGGAAAGCAACAAGTAGGCAATTTCCTCAAAACCGAAACGCTTCTCTTTGATGATGGCGTGTGCCAAGTCATCCACATCATAACCGCGGTAGAACAATTTGCCGGGAATAGGCTTCAGCCCTCCACCGGGGATGCGTTCATAGCCGACCACATTGCCTATTTTGGTCAACCCCACCAAGACTCCCGTGCCGTCCTCATTACGCAAACCGCGCTTCACATCAAACTTCCTGAACAGTTCATTCTCAATCCGGGTAGCTTCCTTCAAATCTTCGGAAAGCTTGTAAATCAGATACTCCTTCTTCATAATCGTTTCGTTTTATTCGTTATTCCCATTTTCTATTCTCCTTACAATCTCCCGGGTGAAAGCCGAAGTGGACAGCGAGACGCCACCCGGCATAAAACGGGCCAAGTCGGCAGTAGCACGGGCTTCTGTGAAACTTTGCTCCAAGGCGTTCTCTATAAGAGAGGCTGCTTCCTTCCAACCCAGATATTCAAGCATCATCACAGCGGAAAGGATGATGGAACAGGGATTCACAATGTCTTTCCCGGCAATGTTCGGAGCCGTCCCGTGAGTAGCCTCAAAAATGGCATGCCCCGTTTTATAGTTGATATTCGCACCCGGTGCAATGCCGATGCCGCCTACCATGGCAGCCAGTTGGTCGGACACATAATCGCCGTTCAGATTCAACGTGGCAATCACGGAATATTCTTCGGGGATAAGCAACGTGTTCTGCAAGAATGCATCGGCAATGCAGTCCTTGATGACCAGACGCCCTTCTGCCAGTTCTTTACCAAACTCACGTTCTGCCAGTTCGTACCCCCACTTCTTGAAGCCGCCTTCCGTAAATTTCATGATGTTTCCTTTGTGTACCAACGTCACGGAAGGCAGATGATGCTCAAGGGCAAATTGGCAGGCGGCACGCACCAAGCGCTCTGTTCCTTCTCTTGAAACGGGCTTCACGCCAAACGAGGAAGTTTCGGGAAAACGGACTTTTGTCACCCCCATGTCATCACGGAGAAAACGATAGAACTTTTCAGCCTCCGGAGTTCCGGCTTCCCATTCGATGCCTGCATAAATATCCTCGGTATTCTCACGGAATACGCACATATCCACCTTCTGTGGCTCTTTGAGTGGAGAAACAATGCCCTTATACCAACGTACCGGACGTTGGCAGACATACAAATCGAGCGTCTGACGCAAGGCTACGTTCAAGGAACGGATACCTCCACCGACGGGAGTTGTCAAAGGACCTTTGATGCCCACCTTATAGGTGCGGAAGGCTTCCATGGTTTCGTCCGGCAACCAGGAGCCGGTTTCGTGGAAAGCACGTTCTCCTGCCAGCACTTCTTTCCATTCAATGCCACGCCGGTCACCATAGGATTTCTTGACAGCGGCATTCACGACAGCCTGCATGGATGGGGTCACTTCTGCTCCCACTCCATCGCCGGTAATAAAAGGTACAGTAATTTTTTCCATATTCTATCTTGCATTAAGTGCAGAACCGGCCCGGAACCAGGCTATCTGCTGTTCGTTATACGTATGTTGTACTTCAAAACTTTCTTTACTCCCGTCCTCGTGATGAAGAACCACCTTCAACGTACGTCCCGAAGCAAAATCTTTCAACCCCATGACAGAAATCAGGTCGCGTTCCCGAATCTTGTCATAATCGGCCTTATCCGTAAAGGTCAGCGCCAACATGCCTTGTTTCTTTAAATTCGTCTCATGGATACGGGCAAAGCTTTTCGCCAAAATGGCGTGTACATTCAGGAAGCGTGGTTCCATGGCAGCAAAGATTCTCTTCGGCAACGACAATGGAAGGGATGCCTTCTGATTTATACAGCTTCGCAGTGCCTGACACTGTTCCATAAGTATTGGTGGAGCGGTTCCAAACCTTGTTCGTCTCTCCATTGAAAGCATTGACAGCCCCCATCAGCATATTGTCCGAAATATTCTCCAAATGTCCCCGGAAACGGAGCCATGGCCCCGCCATAGAGATGTGGTCGGTGGTACATTTCCCTTGCACTTTAATCAATAAAGGCATATTCAGCAAGTCCATGCCATCCCAGGCAGGGAAGGGAGTCAGCAGTTGCAAGCGCTGTGAATGAGGATTGACCGTAATTTCCGTCTGTCCTTTGGAGCAATGTATCCTTCCTTTCCTCCTATAAACCCGTGTGCCGGCAGTTCTTCACCGACCGGTTCGGACAGTTTCACAACCTCTCCTTTGGCATTGACCAGCGTATCCCTCAACGGGTCGAAACAAAGGTCACCGGCAATGGTCAGCGCCATCGTTATCTCCGGGGAAGCGACGTAAGCAAAAGTGTTGGGATTTCCATCGGCACGTTTGGCAAAATTACGGTTAAAAGAGGTGACGATGGAATTTTTGCGTTCGGGGTCATCAGTATGGCGCTTCCACTGGCCAATACAAGGTCCGCAGGCATTCGCCATTATCGTTGCGCCAATATCTTCGAAAGCGGCAATCATGCCGTCGCGTTCAGCAGTGGCACGTATCTGCTCCGAACCGGGGTTGACAATCAGCGGAGAAGCAACCTTCAAATTCTTTTCCTTTACCTGCCGGGCAAGGGAGGCTGCGCGGCTCAAATCCTGATAGGACGAATTGGTGCACGACCCTATCAGGCCGACTTCCATCCGGCGGGGATAGTTATTGGTTATCACTACCTCGGCAAATTTCGATATCGGTGTTGCTGCATCCGGCGTAAAGGGCCCATTGACATACGGTTCCAACAGCGAGAGGTCTATTTCAATGATGCGGTCGTAATATTTTTCCGGATTTGCCAGCACTTCGTCGTCGGCGCGAAGGTCGGCAGCTACGGAAGCAGCCATTTTTGCCACTTCTTCACGTCCGGTAGCCTTCAAATAAGTACCCATGCGCTCATCGTAAGGGAAAAGGGAGGTAGTCGCCCCCACCTCTGCCCCCATATTGCAGATGGTAGCCTTTCCAGTGGCAGACAACGAAGCGGTTCCCGGTCCAAAATATTCAATGATGGCATTGGTTCCCCCTTTTACAGTAAGAATACCCGCCAACTTCAGAATAACGTCTTTGGGAGCTACCCAGCCACTCAATTTACCCTTCAAGTGTACGCCTATCAGACGCGGCATTTTCAGTTCCCATTCCATGCCGGTCATCACATCCACCGCATCGGCACCACCCACACCAATGGCCACCATGCCCAAACCTCCGGCATTGGGCGTATGAGAGTCCGTACCTACCATCATTCCACCCGGAAATGCGTAGTTCTCCAATACCACCTGGTGAATAATGCCTGCCCCCGGCTGCCAAAAACCTATACCATAGCGGGAAGAAACATCACGGAGAAAATTATAGACCTCCTCGTTGGTCTTCGTAGCAGTCGCAACATCTTCTTTTGCACCTTTATATGCTTGAATCAAATGGTCACAATGCACAGTGGAAGGCACGGCAACCTGCTCACGGCCTGCATTCATAAATTGCAATAAGGCCATTTGAGCCGTTGCATCCTGCATGGCCACACGGTCGGGACGGAAATTCACATAGTCTTCTCCCCGTCTGTAGTTCTTCACTTTATCCCCATCATACAAATGAGCATACAAAATTTTCTCCGCTAAAGTCATCGGACGCCGCAGTACGTTCCGTACGCGTTCTATCTTCTCCGAATAAGCAGCATAAAACGTTTTGAGCATCGTTAAATCATATACCATAACCACTATTTTTTAGTTTTTCATTATTGTAAAGATTACAAATTAATATCATAAACAAATAAAAAGGCTGAATAGTTTAACAAAATAAAGCATTTTTTCCGTCGGAAGCGAAGAATGATTACCTTTGCAACCATGAAGGAACAAGATTCAAATAGTCCTATTATTCACCTCCAACAGCAGCAACTTTTGCTGCGCATGGAATACGAATACGAAAAAGAGGAATTCAAACGCCAAACCGAAAACATGGGGATTGCCCGGAAAGTGAAACGGGGACTTTGCTGGTATCCTGCCACTCCGGGACGAAGTTACTATAATTCACTGAATCAATTAGTAATAGAAATTACACACACAGAAAATACCGATATAGAACATAATTTTGAGTTCGGCCGTCCCGTATGTTTTTTCCGCCAGTCTGCCGATGGAAAAATAACCTATATGAACTTCACCGCTACCGTAAGCTATGCCGACGAGACACGGATGGTAGCGATAATGCCCGGAGCCGGTGCCGTTATGGAAGTGCAGGAAACGGACAACCTCGGCGTGCAACTTTATTTCGACGAAACATCCTATCGGACCATGTTCGAAGCCTTGGAAGATACGTTACGCTCCAAAGGCAACCGCCTGGCCGAATTGCGGGACATATTGCTGGGAACCTCGAAAGCCGGTTTCCGAGAGCTCTACCCCGTACGGTTTCCCTGGTTGAACTCCACGCAGGAGACAGCTGTAAACAAAGTGCTGTGTGCCCGCGACGTGGCCATTGTACATGGTCCTCCGGGAACCGGAAAAACGACCACCTTAGTGGAAGCCATCTACGAAACCCTGCATCGGGAACCGCAGGTACTGGTATGTGCCCAAAGCAATACCGCCGTCGACTGGATTTCGGAAAAACTTGTGGACCGTGGCGTCAATGTCCTGCGTATCGGCAATCCGACCCGTGTCAACGACAAGATGCTTTCCTTTACCTACGAGCGTCGTTTCGAGAACCATCCGCTTTATCCGGAGCTGTGGAGCATCCGGAAAAATCTCCGTGAACTGGGCAGCCGTGCCCGCCGTGGCAGCTATGACGAACGCGAAGGAGTACGCAGCCGTATGAGCCGCCTGCGCGACCGCGCCACCGCATTGGAAATACAAATCAATGCAGAGCTTTTTGATGGGGCACATGTCATAGCCTCCACGCTAGTAAGCAGCAATCACCGGCTGCTGAACGGACGCCGTTTCGGCACCCTTTTCATTGATGAAGCAGCCCAGGCCTTAGAAGCTGCCTGCTGGATAGCTATCCGAAAAGCAGACCGCGTGGTGTTGGCGGGTGACCACTGCCAACTTCCGCCCACTATAAAATGCTACGAAGCTGCCCGTGGAGGTCTGGAACGAACATTGATGGAGAAAGTGGTGTCCAACAAACCTGCCGTTGTCTCTTTGCTGAAAGTACAATACCGCATGCACGAGGAAATCATGAAATTTCCTTCCCAATGGTTTTATAATGGCGAGTTGGAAGCCGCTCCCGAAGTGCGTTACCGGGGCATCCTGGACTGGGATACCCCCATCCACTGGATTGACACCTCCGAAATGGATTTCAAAGAAGAATTTGTGGGAGAGACTTTCGGGCGCATTAATAAGGCGGAAGCGGACCTGCTCCTATCAGAACTGAAAATCTACATCAACCGTATCAGTGGCAACCGCATTCTGGAAGAAAAAATAGACTTCGGCATCATCTCCCCTTACAAGGCACAAGTGCAATATCTCCGCAACAAGATAAAGGCAGACGCTTCACTCAAGCCTTATCGCAGCTTGTTCACTGTAAATACGGTGGATGGCTTCCAAGGGCAAGAGCGCGATGTTATCTTCATCAGCCTTGTCCGTGCCAACGAAGAAGGGCAGATAGGATTCCTGAATGATTTAAGGAGAATGAATGTAGCCATCACCCGGGCACGTATGAAGCTGGTGATATTGGGAGAGGCAGAGACGCTGAAACATCACGGTTTTTACCGGAAGCTATTGGAGTTTATTCAAAATATAGGGAATCAATAATAAAGAAATACCCCCTCCGGTAACACCGAAGAGGGTATTTCACCTATTTATATAAAGCTGATTAATTGTTTTCCGGACGAAGTTTACGAACTGTAACAGCTGTCTGCCACATTTCGCTTTCACGCAAGGCTTTCAATTCTGCATTCAGCTTCTCACGATAATCGGGTTTGGAGTTACTGTCGATAGAAATCTGAGCTTCGTTGCCCGACTTCACACTTGCATACAATTTCTGTACAACCGGCTTGATGGCATCATGGAACGGGGTCATCCAATCCAGCGCACCACGCTGTGCCGTAGTAGAACAGTTGGCATACATCCAGTCCATACCGTTCTTGGCAAACAATGGCATCAAAGATTGAGTCAACTCTTCCACTGTTTCATTGAATGCTTCAGAAGGAGTATGGCCGTTTTCGCGCAATACTTCATACTGAGCCAACAGCAATCCCTGGATAGCACCCATCAATGAACCGCGTTCACCGGTCAAGTCGGAAGTGGCTTCGCGGATGAAAGTTGTCTCGAACAAATATCCCGAACCGATACCGATACCCAGTGCAATCGTCTTGTCAAAAGCCTTACCCGTAGCATCCTGATAGACGGCATATGATGAGTTCAAGCCACGCCCTTCGAGGAACATGGTACGAAGTGAAGTACCGGAACCTTTGGGAGCAACCATAATAACATCAATATCTTTAGGAGGAACCACGCCGGTACGGTCGTTCCAGGTAATAGCAAAACCATGAGAGAAGTAAAGAGCCTTTCCGGGAGTCAAATAAGGTTTGATAGTCGGCCATACAGACATTACTGCTGCGTCAGACAACAGACACATGACGATAGTACCTTTCTGACAAGCCTCTTCGATGCCGAACAAAGTCTCACCCGGTACCCATCCGTCAGCCACAGCCTTTTCGTATGTCTTACCCGGACGTTGTCCTACAATCACATTGAAACCGTTATCACGCAAGTTGCAAGCCTGGCCCGGGCCTTGTACGCCATAACCGATTACTGCAATTGTTTCATCTTTCAAAATCTCACGTGCTTTTTCCAAAGGAAATTCTTCGCGGGTCATTACATTCTCAATAACACCGCCAAAATTCAATTGTGCCATTTTTTGTTTTAATTTTTATTTGTGGCTTACGCCAACGTTGATAAATTTATTTATTTCTCTGTAAATATCACTTTAGAGCGACAGACCACTTCGCTGCCATTCTTTTTCACCTCCACATCGTAAACGCCCTCACCGGCATCATCCATGAACAAAGTCAACTCATCCCCATAATAGCTTTCGGCTACATATGCCATTTCAAAACGACGGATGCGCTTCTCCTTATACATCTCTATCGGGAACAAATCAAGGATATGCTCGATGTAACGGATGCTGTTCACATGCCCGTTAATGTCAATATCACTGTATTTGGCTACCAAAGCAGCAACCGGTTCCTTTGAGGCCACCTTTATCCGCGAAGGTTTTTCTATCGGGCAAGGCTCATCGCAAACATAATCTACAATGCTGCCACTATGAAGAGCCAGCAAATCTGCCGGCTTACGGGTATTCATGCTAATCATCGCCCAAACGGAACGTGCATACCCAATCTTCTTACCCTCCTTATCGATGATAGCGAAATTACGGTCTGTAAAAAGGCGATAGACATTCTCCACCCAAGTCTGAATGGAGAAATCTTCGTACTGATAAGGCATTTCATCCAGTTCGACAGCCAGACGGGACAATACCCAAGTATAATTGTCCTCGTTTAGAGTCGCGATGCCAAAACCGCGGTCGCTGGCATGGAAACCCGCACAATTCAACAAATGGTTGCCCAATACTCCCATTGTCAGCCGTCCGGTAAAGTCGACATGAAACGGTTCGGCAACAAACTTGTAGGTACCTATCTTATTGTTCTCGCTCATCATGATTCCTGGTGTTTACTTTGACGATATTTTGCTTCACGGTCTGCCAGATATTCATTGACACGCTCAAAGCAGCTGGTCGTAATGGCTACGCGACCCGAACGGACGAACTGAAGTACGCAATCCAACTGGCGCAACTCCTCATAAAGATTGGTTATTTCCTCACTCATGCCATTCTTCTCAACAATGGCAAATACAGCATTCACCTCCACAATACGGGCATTGTACTTACGGATTACTTTGGACACCTCCGGTTTTTCTTCCAGCGTAGGGGTCGTTATTTTATAAAGGGCAATCTCGTGCTGATAGATTTCATCATCCGTGAAATAATGGGCTTGCAGCACATCTATTTTCTTGGTAATCTGCTTGGTCACCTTTTCAATGGTATCCTTGTCCGTCCAAGCGGTAATGGTATATTTATGTACCCCCTTGATGGAGGAGGCCGATACATTCAAACTCTCGATGTTTATCTGCCGGCGGGTAAACACAGCCGTCACCTGATTCAGCAAACCGGCAAAGTTTTCCGAATGAACAATGATTGTATATAGTTTTTTATCCATAGATAGAGTAAATTCTTTAATTTCGCATGACTTCAGCATTCCAACAACATCTGATTGACCGAACCGCCCGGAGGTGTCATCGGCATTACATTTCCTTCTTCCTCCACACAAGCTTCGAGCAGGAACGGTCCGTCAGTCGCTATCATCTCGTCAATCGCTTTTGCCAGCTCCTCGCGGGTCATTACCCTGCGTGCAGGAATATCATATGCCGAAGCAATCTTCATATAATCCGGATTCATCATCGGAGTAAACGAATAACGACGATTGAAGAACATCGCCTGCCATTGACGAACATTGCCCAAGAAGTTATTGTTCAACAGAATCATCTTCACCGGAGCCTTTTGTTCCATGATGGTACCCAGTTCCTGCAGGTTCATCTGCAAGCCGCCGTCTCCCATGAATACGCATACCGTGCGGTCCGGACGTCCAAAAGTGGCACCGATAGCTGCCGGAAGGCCGAAGCCCATAGTACCCAGGCCACCGGAAGTAACAATGCTACGTTCCTTGCTGTATTTGAAATAACGGGCGGACATCATCTGATTCTGGCCGACATCAGTCACCAATATCGCCTCGTTATGGGTAGCCTCACTCACAGCACGCACCACCTCACCCATGCTTAGCGCTTTTCCTGCCGGATGTAATTCCGGACGGATTACCTTTTCCTCTTCCACTTCCTCGTATTGCCGGAAACTGTCAATCCATTCCTGATGGTTGGCGGGTTCCAGCAATTGGGTAACGGCAGCCAGTGTCTCTTTGCAATCGCCCAGGACAGCAACATCGGTCTTTACATTCTTATCTATTTCGGCAGGGTCAATATCAAAGTGGATAATCTTCGCCTGCTTGGCATATGTTTCCAATTTACCCGTCACACGGTCATCAAAGCGCATGCCTACGGCGATAAGGACATCACATTTATTGGTATTGATATTGGGTCCCAGGTTACCGTGCATACCAAGCATTCCTTTGTTCAACGGATGGTCCGTAGGCAATGCGGAAAGTCCCAATAAAGTGCATCCGGCAGGCATTCCGGCTTTCTCAATGAAAGCACGAAGCTCTTGCTGGGCTTCTCCCAGCTCCACGCCTTGTCCTACCAGCACCAAAGGCCGTTCCGCACCATTTATTAATTCAGCAGCCTGCCGTATGGCCTCCGGCTCCATTTCGGGAACGGGAAGATAGCTACGGACATAGTCCACCTTAGTAGGCGCATATTCTGTTTTCTCCACTTGGGCGTTTTTAGCAAAATCCAGCACGACCGGTCCCGGACGTCCGCTCTTTGCCACATAGAAAGCACGTGCCACTGCCCAGGCCACATCTTCTGCACGACGAATCTGGTAACTCCATTTCGTGATAGGCTGAGTAATGCCTACCAAGTCCACTTCCTGAAATGCATCCGTACCCAAGAAGTTCGTCCCTACCTGGCCGGCAATGACAACGATAGGCGTACTGTCAATCATGGCATCTGCAATGCCCGTGATAGTATTGGTAGCACCCGGTCCACTGGTAACCAGACAAACGCCAACCTCGCCTGATACACGTGCAAAGCCTTGTGCCGCATGGGTTGCTCCTTGTTCATGGCGAACCAAGATGTGGTTCAATTCCTTCCGGTGGTCGTATAAGGCATCGAATACCGGCATGATGCTCCCTCCCGGATAGCCGAAAATGGTCTTTACCCCCTGATGCTCCAGAGAACGCATCAATGCTTCTGC
>ERZ791731.1028-NODE-1028-length-11866-cov-2.66176_pt1 | contig 11866 bp, 10 predicted proteins | sample MGYA00509954_ERZ791731 | MGnify/ENA primary metagenome ERZ791731 (study PRJEB30046, sample SAMN00715134) | human gut metagenome | study: EMG produced TPA metagenomics assembly of the A metagenome-wide association study of gut microbiota in type 2...
ATCTATGTGGATAAGCCATGAAAATCGTGCTGAATACTCTTTTTTGCTTGTCAAAAAAGGAAGATTCTGTGCTATTTTATTGGCAAGAGTGCCAACGACCACACAAGATGCCCAGGCATCGCAGCAGCACGCTACCTTTGCATTGGAAAAACAAGTGGCTTCAGGAATAGACAATTCAGAGAAAGAGCGAGTCAAACGACTTCTTTCTGGAGTCGTGTCAATAACTGCATTCCTGTCATCAACATCATGATGCTCCTTATCACTATCAGCCGTTAATTATAAGAGGATATATGGAGAAACCACAACTTATGCTCAGGCCTCATACAAGGCAATGCGCTTTTGAAAACGCTTTCAACCAGCAAAAGGCTTCTTGATCATTGAAGCGCAAGCGGAAAAATGGCAAGGATGGATAGCACTTCCGCTGACATGGGCGGTAGTGCTAACAGATGACGAGTAGTAAAAGAAGATGCTAGATTGGCAATCACCTATCAAGAGCCGCAGAGGTATCATTGAAGATGATATAAATGTTTGGTTTCGAGATATAATATACCTGTATTTTTACATTATATCTGTATTGTATAATGTAAAAAGGTATATAATAGTGTTTGACTACATCCGCAGGATGACTAGATTAGAAGTGGTGTCGTTTAGTAAATTCGTAGATATTCAATAGCTTTCCTGTTTTACGACGCAACTCAACGAGGAGCTGCGTCGTAAGATAGCTTTTTTATAAAGGCGTATTACAAGAACATGGTCATATATACTGGGAGGTATAGGAGGTTTCCCTCTTTACGCAAGTCTTTTGTATAAATCAAATAGGGACGACTTACCCTTGATGAAAATTTGGTGCAGAAGGCATCCAAGGAAACATGAGCTTTATAACCTGATGATTTCACCTCGATGGGCACAACCTTGTCTCCATCTGGAATAAGGAAATCAACTTCATAGCGGTGCTTACCACTTTCCGTAGGGAATGTATGATAATAAAGCTCGTTGCCTGACGCTACTAGCATTTGCGCCACAACATTTTCATAGACATAACCGAGGTCTTTACTAAGTTTGTCTGTCAACAGTTTCTGATAAATCACATTATCTGTAAACTCCTTATCCCAAAAAGCTAACGTGACAAAGAGCCCTGTATCACCGACAAACATCTTGAATGTGGATGTGTCCTTATGGAATGCCATGCCGGGGCCAGGGTCGTTAGCATGATAAGCCATATTCACAACCATGGACTCTCCCATATTGGTGATGGTTTCAAGGAGACGGTTGGCACGTCCATTTTCTGTCACACTAGCCACCTGATAACGTGATGAGTTACGTGTAAGTTCAGAAGGTATGGCCTTGAACATGGCAGATGCTTTACCCGTAGGGTCAATACGTATGAAGTCCTTATCGTAAAGTCGGATAATGTCACGTTTCACTCTATCAACTTCAGCTAAGCTTTTTGTTGATAGATAAGCGCTCACTGCTTGTGGCATTCCACCCACCAACATATAAAGACGGAAGTCGCGCATCAACTTACGATTGGTATCATCCCCAAGAGACGTTCGCTTACCAAAAAACTGCTGTAAGAGCGGAAGGGTGGCGGTGTCGCCCATTGCCCACTTAAACTCCTCATAGTCCATCGGGTACATTTTTATCTCGTATTCCTCACTTGGAATTAGAATATCCTTAATGTTTTGACGAATAGAGATGAGAGAACCAGTTTCAATATAGTCATAACGGCCGTCTGCCACAAGATGTTTAATGGCTTGTCGTGCCAATGGACAGAGCTGGACCTCATCAAAGATTATCACAGATTTCTTTTGCGTCAGACTTATTCCATAACTAACCTGCAATCTATTGAACACAAAATCAAGGTCTGAAATATCATCGAAGATATTCCGGATATCCTTGCTACATTTAGAAAAGTCTATTAGGATGTGGCTTTCATATTCATTCTTAGCGAATTGCTCGGCTATAGTTGATTTGCCGACACGTCTAGCCCCCTGAATCAGCAATGCCGACCTGCCTTGGCTCGACTGCTTCCAGTCAAGCATCTTGTCGTATAACTTACGTTTGAAGATATGTTCCATGTTATAATCTAATTTTGAGCACAAAAGTAGTTATAAATTCTGATTCCTCAAAATGTTTTCTGATAAAATTGCACATATTCTCAATATGTTTCTGTATAGTATTGCTCATATTCTCAATTTATTATTGCTTGGTTTTGCCCATATTCTCAGTATGTTTGCATATAACTGTGAGTTGGTACTTCATAGAAGAGAGGTTATTGCCAAGAGATAAAGGATGGAAGACGTACCACCAACGATGGTATGTCCCAATTAGAAAAGGTCTACCATTCACATTGTGTCTTTGTGGTTGGTTCCGGAGGATTATCTTTAGAAGAGTTCCTATCCAAGGATTTGAATCTATCCTTCAAGTAGGCGTACAAAAGGACTTTGCCTTTGCAAAAAAGAAAAGAGACTCACCTGTCACGGGATAGGTCTCTTTTCGTAATGAATTTTACTGTCTGGAATAGCTTTGTGTGCGGAATGTACTTGCAAAAGGCGATGGCTTGCGCTTTGACTCAACATATTGCTTAGCCTCGTCTTCTATCTGTTCAATGCTCTTAAAAAGCGTTTCAGGCTTTTTAAGCCAAGTGTCAATCTCGGACTTCAAAAAGCGTAATCGCTTGCCATCTTTGTGGTATGGGATGCGCTTTGCACTTGTCCACGTATATAGGGTTTGTACCGCTGGGTGCTCTGGAAGATAGTCGCTAACCTCTTGAACAGAGAACCATCTATCTTCTTCCACCGCAAGTTTCTTTTTGCCTTGAATCACGTCGATTTTAGCATCGAGTTCTACAAGTTTCCTCTTTATCCATCCTAATACTTCAGGAATGTCGTCAAAGCGAAGGGGGTGATTGTCTTCTGTATTCATATACTCCTAATTTCCGCAACACTTTTGTATAAAACTAATTTGAAGCACTGAGTAGTAATGTATTACCCAGTGCTTTGTCATGTCAGAAGATTCACTTAACTTCGTGTTGCAATAAAAATCAAACCAATCTTCAGCAGACATGGCTAAAGTACAAATAAAATTCGATTCAATCACACCTTTTGGCGGAATATTTTCAATCATGGAGCAATTTGATGCTCTTTTATCGGATGTAATTGACTCCACATTAGGACTGCGTAGCAGAACCTATGGTTACCAATACAGTGAAATCATCCGTTCTCTCATGTGCGTATTCTTCTGTGGCGGCTCGTGCATTGAAGACATATCCACTCATCTCATGCCCCATCTTTCCCTGCATCCCAAACTTAAAACCTGCAGCGCAGACACGATTCTTCGCGCCATAAAAGAACTGACAACAGACAACATTACGTATTCATCTCCAGACTCAGGTAAATCTTATGACTTCAATACAGCTGACAACATGAATGAATTGCTGGTCAAGTCTCTCATTGCTACCGGAGAATTATGTCAGGAGCAGGGTTACGATCTGGATTTTGCCCACCAGTTCATTGAAACGGAGAAGTATGATGCCAAACGTACATACAAGAAGTTCACAGGATACAGCCCGGGAGTGGCCGTTATAGGTGACCATATTGTCGGCATTGAAAATCGGGATGGGAACACGAATGTCCGGTTCTGCCAGCAGTGTACATTGGAAAGAATCTTCACCAGGCTGGAATGTAACGGCATTCATATAAATAGAGCCCGTATGGATTGTGGGTCGTGCTCCGAAGAGATTGTAGATACCGTCAAGGCCCATTGCAAGTACTTCTATATCAGAGCCAACAGATGCTCCGCTTTTTACGATGACATGTTCGCCCTCAGGGGATGGAAGGCTGAGGAGATCAACGGAATCAGGTTCGAGATGAATTCGATTGTCGTAGAAAAGTGGAAGGGGAAACCCTACCGTCTTGTCATCCAAAGACAAAGAAGAACAGATGACATACGGGAGCTATGGGAAGGAGAATATACCTACCGGTGTATCCTTACCAATGATTTCGAATCCGACATAAGGGATGTCGTAGAGTTCTATAACCTGCGCGGTGGGAAGGAAAGAATCCTCGATGACATGAACAACGGGTTTGGATGGAAACACTTGCCAAAGTCATTCATGGCAGAAAATGCAGTATACCTGCTGATGACTGCATTGATAAGGAACTTCTACAAAACAATCATCCGAAAATTAAACGTTAAGGATTTTGGGCTATCCATAACGAGTCGTATCAAAACTTTCGTTTTCAAATACATCTCGGTTGCCGCAAAGTGGATTAGGACTTCTAGGCCCCACGTGCTAAACATCTATACAGAGAATCCAGCGTATAAAATGGCCTTTCAACAGGATTTTGGCTAATCTTTACTCTTAGTGGTGGGTAATGCGTATTGCCTCAAGTCGCTTCATGGGGTAAGGGGAAGTTATGCAAAAGAGTGGACCTTTGGCACCTTCGTTTCACCAAAACCCAATGTAAAGATAATAAACTCACTGAAAAATGCATAGGTAATGCTCTGATTTCATTCGCTTGCGGAAATTAGGATTAATACAGTTACTACATCAGCAATGTTTGAATAGTCTTGAAACATAATGGACACAATATAAGTAGCAAGATATGCGATAGGCTCATCATTCAAACTAGAAATGTCTTTAATTTCAATTGTTGCACCATTACTTGAGTCTTTTTCAATAAATCTAAAAACAAAATATGTGCCAATCAACCCGAAAACTATAATAATTAAGCATAAAACAGATATACCGAATTTACTTAAAAAGCATATTATGGCTGGTTTATTGAATCCGCTCCAGTTTAAATATATTAGATTATTGTAGAATTGCCTGAGTGCAATTAATCCAAATAAAGGAATGTATGAAGATAGGAATAGCACTAAAGGTGACAATCCTACGAAACTGTTATTTCTATTTCGATGCATATCCATAATATGTTTGTTTTATGTTTCAAAAGTGAACTTCTGCTTTATGTGACTTATACAAGGCTTGCTTTAGCTTATTTCATTCATATGGCATAAGTTTACACTTTGCCATATGAATGAAATGATTTACAGTTCTTCAGGATCGTCAGAATCAGAATCAACCTCTTCCTCTTTCTTATTGAGGAATGATTGAAATACAGTAAGGAAGGCGGTATCTTTGAAAAAGTGATTGGGGTCATCCTCTAGCTTTTCTTGGATATAATCAAACCCGAAGTTGGCATATTGTTCCATCTTCTCAATCATCTTATCGACTACACTTCTCGCTGTAATATCACCTTTCTCAAGAGCAATAAAATCAATATCAGTACGGGCAATCAACGCAGCAAACATGTAATCACGAATGCGCGGATATGCACTTCTACCTGTTCTGGTTTCAATATTACCCCAGTACATGATAGCTTGGCCTAGTGTCTTTAATTTGGCCTTATCATCAGTAAGTGGCTTTGTTTGATTGTAGTATAAGCCAATGAAGAACGCCAAGATAAACATTTCATATCCAGCGCCAAATATTTTACCACGAGCGTCTTGATACTTATTTACGCCCTTACCATAATCTGAAAACACTTCTAAGATTGAATCTTGATAGCGTTTTTCCCATTGAGGATTTCTTTTACCCCAAAGTTCATATAATGATTCCATACTATTTCAAGTTTTCAACTGTTGTACGAATGGTTGCCATATTTCTTTGATCGAAGCCAGTAGCCTTTTGAATGCGATATACAGAACATGTAAGGCCTTCAATGTCTTTCTGACGAACTTTACCCTCAGAAATGAAGTCCTTGGTGACAATGATACACTGTTTGCTTAGCTTATCAATGACATTATAGAACTCTTTTTCTTTAGAGTCGCCAAATGAAGATGTTGCAGCATCAAAGATTAGAGGATAATCCTCATCTCTCTTTTGCTTTGTAAAGTCAGAAATGGCAAATAAAACGGAAATGTACATAACCGTTTTTTGTGAGCCTGAAGGCTTCTTGATTTCTGTATTGTTTGAGCTGTACAATCTAATTTCTGTCGAATCATCAGCAGTTTGCATGAGCCTGATTTCGCCATGAAAATCATTAGCACTTAACTCCTCAAGATATTCGTTTGCTCTATCCTGCATATCATTCAAGAATCTTCTGAGGTTTTCCTTTTTGGCCTTAGAAAAAGCCTTCGAAATCTCATCAAGTGTTCGATGAACATCCCTCATCGCTTTTACTTGTGAACTAGATGGCGATAAAGAATCAAGCATACCTTGTAACTCATCCATTTCGTTATTGAGCTTAGACAATTCGTTATTCAACTGGGCCAATCTTACCGTAGTTCTTTCTTTTTGGTCGAATAAACCACGAATGTCATTGAATTGAGCTTCAAGTACGCTCTCTGGTATATTGCCAGCCTGAATCAACAGTCTTGACTTCTCGTCTGTAATATCACGGATTTCTTCATTGATTGCATTGAGATCATTCGTTAGTCTTGAGACAAGCTCAATACGGTCTTTAATGTCACCTGCGATAGCTGATATTTTAGACTCTTCTGTTCCACTTAACTGAATACTCAAGCTATGTAATTCGTCTATGTAGCGGTTTTTGAAGAGAGATTGTTTTTCAATTTCTTTTTCTGCAGCTTCCTTTTTAATTTTAGCTTCAGCATGACGCTTATAGTCTTCAAGTTTATGCAGCATGAAGTCATAAGCTTCTGAACCTTCAGGTGCAGGGCGGCCACAAACTTTACAGATGTGGTCATGAAGCATCTCTTCCATTGTTTCCTGATTAGGTAAATACCATGGAAGTTCAGTTGCACCATTAATTAGCACACCTTGTAGTTCTTTGATTGTATCAAGCTTCGCTTTCGCTGCTGCCTGCTGCTTATCGAAATCTCGTTCGAGTTGACGTTTTTCCTTACTTAGAGCAGAACATTTTTGTTGAAACTCTTTGAGGATTGGAGGAAATGCACCCAGAATCCATAATTTATCAAGCAGACTATGGTTATAGTCCACCATTCCAATTTGAGCTCTTAATCTCGTCGCTTTTTCCTGTTTGGTTTTAAAGCGATTTGAAATATCCTTGTATCGTTCAGAGGTCTCCTGACTCTGTTCCAATTGAGAAAGCTTGGTCGTAAACAACTCTAACGAGTGGGTCTTTTCTTTAATATCTGTCTTGGTTTGGCTTATTTCATCAGCTTTATGCTTAATTCTAAGTTCCAATGAACTTGCTTCTTTTGAAACTTTTTCATCAGACTTAATCTGTTTGAGATATGCTGTATTTGCTTTCTGTGCAAATGATGCTGAGAACTCTTCAAGCTTATCGAACTGACGAATATCAGAAAATTTATCTACCAAATCCTTCAGGGCAGTTGGACTGTCAAATACATTAAGTTCAGATTCTCCCTTGAACATACTAAAACGCTGTATGAAGGCATCATAGCATCTGTCAATTAGGGCTTTACCATTAACAGAAACACGCTCAGAATTATTGGTTTCAAAGCCTCGATACATAAGGGAACCAACCTTAAATGTATCTTCTCCTGTGCGTTCAAATGAAAATGACTTCTCAACACTCTTCTCACCGTCATGTTCAAATAGCATCGAAACTGTTACTTCATCTGATTCACCGATTTCCAGCTTTGATTTTCTCATTTCTGAAACATGGTCCATACTTCCTTTATCAACGGTCGTATTGAATAACCACTGGAGTGCTTCAAAGAAAGTCGTCTTACCATCACCATTGTCGCCGATAATTAGAGTAAGACCATCCGAAAAGACAAAACGATTATTATCGCCGTAGTAGCTTCGGAAATTCTTGATTCGTAATTCCTTTATAATCATACGTTTCTTTTTAAATAGTCATTAATTTCTCTCCAGATTTCGCTCTCTTTAGCGTCATCTTCAGAGCATCTTTTAATAATTTGGGCAACTACGTTTATGACGTAATTGTCAGACTCTAAAGCTTGATAAATATTGCCGACTTCATAAGCCTCATACTTGCCAAACTTCATTAACTGCTCATCAAGAAGCACAGCTTCGAGCATCTTGTCAAGATTTGATTTGTATGCCATCTTTAGAATATTGATAGGTTATAGTATGACGTAACGTCTTCTAATTCAGTATATGCAAAATCTGCATTTTCCGAAAGAATGGCGAAGTCATGAACTCGTTTTAATTCACTTTGTAGAAGGTTGCGTTCCATAGCGTAGTTTTCTTGTTCTGAGTTTATTTCAGGCACAACAACTAGGTCATGAATAACAGCCATATGCTTGTCGGGATGTTTTCTTAAAATACGACCTCGACGCTGAATGAATTGTCTAGGATTACCTGTACTTGCACAGAATATTGCCATTTCACTACGTGGAACGTCAACACCTTCGTCCAAACATTTCATGGAAGTAAGTACTTCTATTTCACCTTTGGCGAATTTGTCGAGTATAATACCTCTCTCTTTGATGCCTGAAACGAACTTTTTTACTGTTGTTTCGTTACTTACATCTAAGACTATCTGAGAATACTTATCAATTAAATTTTCAGAGTAATCATCAGATTCTACATCTTCACGCTTATCATACATATCTGATTGTTCATCGTCTGGGCGTGAACCTTCGGGTACGTAGACTAAGGTGTATTTTAGATTTCCTTTTTCTTTGTATCGTTGTTCTAAGATGCTTTTGAAAATACTATCCTTATTAGACGCTTTATGTATAATACGTTTGCGTTTAAGTAGCAGGCGCATTACTATATCGTCATCGGTATTAAAGCATCTGCGCTCATTGCTGTAGAACTTAGCGAGTTGCGTAGAAATATGCATATACTCAGACATTTCCTCGTCGGTGAGTCTTACAAGATGAGGATAGTAGTAATATCTGCAAAGAAAACCATTTTCAATAGCATCTCTCATGGAGTATTCAAAAGTATAACTTTTTTCACATCCAAAGAAATTCATCACGGCTTTATTTCCTACATCATCGTATTGCCTCTCTGGAGTGGCAGAAAGGCCAATGCGTCTTAAATATTTAATGCCATTTAGCCGGTCTAAGATTCTACCTGCCCCCATATTATGTGCTTCATCAGCAATAAACAGGAGACGTTTTTGAGTCATCTTATTGAAAGACATTAGCTCCTTAAAAATTGCTTCACGGGCAAACGATGCATAAGTAGCTATAATGACATACGAAACGTCTGCGTTATCATTAATCTCTTCTCTGAGTTTAATAGCGCCTATTTCGTCTTTCCATTTTGCATTTTTGGAGCTGACCTTAACAACGTTTTTGAAGTTAAATCGTTTACATTCTTGTTCCCATTGATCTACTAGAGTTATCGTCGGAACTAAAATGATAGATTTATAGAAGCGATATTTCTTGTATATGTTCAATAAGCAATTTAATGAAGTCAATGTTTTACCTGTACCTGTAGCCATAGCAAACAAGCCTTGCTGCTTATTGTTCTTCCAATTATCAAAAGCCTGTTTTTGATACTCTCTTGGCTCAGGAAATGGGAATTTAGGCTCATCAGAATCCTCAACAGATGGCTTGGATGGAGCCATCTTATCAATCATATCAAGGACTCTTACCTTAGCTTTTGTCAGATACTTACTTATACTTGATGGCAATTCCTTTTCAAGAGATTTGCTTATCAAGACATTCTCATCCTCAACGAGCTCTTTAATGTCTTTTTCCGCAAAAGTAGTGGTAATTGCAGTTTTGACTTTGTCGCAACTCAAGTAGGTGACAGTATCATTGTAGCCTGTAAAGGTACGATTGAACTCTTCTTGAATATCATTAATCTTAAAAACATCACCTTGACCATCCCAATCACAGAATGCAGTAATGCTCTCTATGTTTTCGATTAGAGCCGTTCGTGAAAAATTGCATGATCCATCAAAAGCGACTCTGTTTAAGCCATCACTAAAAAGGCCACATTTGGCATGTGATATGCCATGACCTTCTTTAGGTGAAACGATTTTAATTTCAATTCTCTCATTTTTTATCAACCAAGCAAGGCATTCAAAAAAGTGCTTATCTCTGTTTGACAATGTATAGCTCAATGACTCCAAGTTAGACAAATCAAAAAATGGAATATTGGTATCCGATTCACTAACCATCATCACGTGCTTATCATCAGAAGAGAGAATATCGTTTATAATCATTCTCATCTTTCCACCTTGATAAAGAAAGCTTGCAAAGCTGTCAGCTAATACATTTATAGCAGAGGAAGAAAAGAAGCCCAAGTACAAATCAAACTGTGTAGCATTACATAGCGCTTCGGAGAAGAAACCTATTGGTTCCCACTCTGAACGTGATTTGAAACGTCGGCTATCAGGCCATACTACATTCGACTTAAGCATAATGTATCGATATTAAATGAAACAGTTAGCACACATGAGTTCTTCGTCATCATCTAACTGGCCGAGTAAGGTGCCATCACCTTGTTTCTTCTTGGCTTCTTGCTTTTTGATTGCATCCAGTTTGATCTGACGAACACGTTCAGGCTTAATGAGTTCAGAAAGGCTTTCATGCTGATTCCATGTATAGCCATCCTTCTCAAATTCCATAGCCTTCTTGAATAAATCAGGGTGTTGTTCGTATAGCCATATCCATTCTATCTTCTGCTGGTAAAAACAGAAGTAACAACCTGAACGACTACGGCTATAGGTTCCTTTTCTACCATCCACCTCAAATTCAACAGGCTTATAGTATGCAGGAACACCAACACCCGAATCTTCCAAAATTGAGAAGATGTCATCCTTTACAAGAACATCATCGTTGTCTATCAGCGGAAACTCATCTAATTGACCAACAGGTAGGTCTGTCGTCTTCAAATATTCATAGACAGCTTTATTGAAAACCTTAACGTCTATATCTAGAAGTGCATTGAGTTTTTTGCTATAATAAAAATCTCTCGTTAATGGGGTGTCTAAAACCTTGAGAATAGGGTCAACCAAATTATCAGGACATACCTGCAGGTAGATTGATCTAACCTTCTCTGCATTCTTTGGGCTCAAAAATTGGTTGATAACGTCCAAACTCCAGATGTTTTTTCTGAAGGGAAATATTGCTTGAATATTTGGTTTCGTTGAGACATAACCTTCACGCTCTTCGTCTCCTCTGATTCCAACATATGAAATTGTTGGTTCGTCACCTACAAATTTTTCCATTTCAGCAAGCTTCATTTTCTGGGTACACCATCTTGCTTGGGGAGAGGGAAGAAAGTTACCACTAGCCTTCAAAAAATGTTCGAAATATGTCTTACCATTATTTAGCTAATTTTTCGTTCAACATTTTAAGTAATACGCATACATCTAAGTTGCTATCACCTGTCAGAAGCGCTTCAATAGCTTGAGATATTTCTTTTGCTTTGGCCTTCTGCTTTTCTGGAAGTCGATATGTCTGAGAGTGCGCCATTGCATGTGATGTTGATGCAATCTCAAAATTGAAAACTTCGTCTGAACCAGCATCCATTGAGGATATGGCAACATGTCGATCCAATTCATGGAAAAAGAAAATCAAATTATCAAGTAATGATTCTTCTTCTTTATCGCGCATCTGAACAAGTTGTTTATCAATAACAACATTGCAGATTTTCTCATAAAACTCCTTTGGAGAACCGGAAGGAGCTAATATACGTTCAAGAAACGTGCGACATTTAGTTGTGAGCAGATGTTTCTTTACATGCATATATCGATTCTCAAGATTCTGCTTGTATGCTTCATACGAACCGTCCAAGGAAAGCTCATCTTTAACTCGATTTTCGATACGTGTTATCGCATTATCATAGCAAACATTCAACTCTCTAACAGCTGTCTGAATCTTTTCAAGATATTGCTCTATGAACTCTTGATTATTGGTCAATTGTTCACCTTGATAGCCAAAAGCTTCGGGCAAATCTTCAAAGAATGCCTTTTCGGAG
>ERZ791731.1043-NODE-1043-length-11711-cov-4.21345_pt1 | contig 11711 bp, 12 predicted proteins | sample MGYA00509954_ERZ791731 | MGnify/ENA primary metagenome ERZ791731 (study PRJEB30046, sample SAMN00715134) | human gut metagenome | study: EMG produced TPA metagenomics assembly of the A metagenome-wide association study of gut microbiota in type 2...
AAAAGTAAAAGATAGTTTTTCAGCTTCATAATATTCTTAAATCGTAATAATGTGACGCAAAGATAATACAAACTCCCGATAAATTCGCTAACTTTGCCGACTACCATAAAACAAGGAGTATTTTATGTCAGAAAATAACTATATTTCGATTAAGGGTGCACGAGTAAACAACCTGAAAAACATCGATGTAGATATACCACGCAACAAACTTGTTGTAATCACCGGATTATCGGGTTCCGGCAAATCTTCCCTCGCTTTTGATACCCTCTATGCAGAGGGACAACGTCGCTATGTAGAAAGTTTGAGCAGCTATGCGCGCCAGTTTCTGGGGCGAATGAGCAAACCGGAATGTGACTTTATCAAAGGGATTCCGCCCGCCATTGCCATCGAGCAGAAAGTGAATAGCCGCAACCCGCGTTCTACTGTGGGGACTTCGACTGAAATTTATGAATATCTCCGCCTGTTGTATTCCCGCGTGGGGAAAACATACAGTCCCGTCAGCGGACAGGAAGTGAAGAAACATTCGACGGAAGATATTGTCAACTGCATGCTCTCGTATCCGGAAGGTACAAGATATACGGTGCTGACACCAATCCGTCTGCGTGAAGACCGCACCCTGCAACAACAGTTGGAAATAGACCTGAAACAGGGTTTCAACCGTATCGAAGTGAACGGTGAAATGAAACGTATAGATGAATATAACCCGTGGCAGGTGATGAAGTCTATCTGCTGGTAGACCGTATGGCGGTAGCCAACACCAAGGATGCCATGAGCCGGTTGACCGACTCTGCCGAAACAGCCATGTATGAAGGTGACGGAACCTGTATGTTACGTTTCTATCTTTCGGACGGAACAACGAAGCTACACACTTTCAGCACGAAATTCGAAGCGGACGGCATCGTCTTTGAAGAGCCGAACGACCAGATGTTTTCGTTCAACTCTCCTATCGGCGCCTGCCCTACCTGCGAAGGATTCGGCAAAGTGATCGGTATCGACGAGCATTTGGTTGTGCCGAACCGTTCTTTATCCGTATACGAAGGAGCTATTGTATGCTGGCGCGGCGAGAAGATGGGAGAATGGAAAGAAGAACTCATCCATAATGCGGAAAAGTTCGATTTCCCGATTTTCACGCCTTATTTTGAGTTGACGGATGCACAACGTCGTCTGCTTTGGGAAGGTAACCAGTACTTCCACGGCATCAACGATTTTTTCAAGATGTTGGAAGAGAATCAATACAAAATACAATATCGTGTGATGCTTGCACGTTATCGGGGAAAGACGCTTTGTCCGAAATGTCACGGCACACGTCGCCGTATCCTTATTGAAATCAACAACCGTATCCACTTCCTGATTGATGTAGGTTTGGGTTACCTGACCTTGAACCGTTTAAGCAATTCCCTCTCCGGTGGAGAAAGCCAGCGTATCAATTTGGCAACATCATTGGGAAGCAGCCTTGTAGGTAGCCTTTATATCCTCGATGAGCCAAGTATCGGCCTTCACAGTCGTGATACGGATCGGTTGATTTATGTATTACGCCAACTACAACAGTTAGGCAACACGGTAGTAGTCGTGGAACATGACGAAGAAATCATCCGTGCTGCGGATTATATCATCGACATAGGCCCTAATGCCGGACGTCTGGGGGGAGAAGTCGTTTATCAGGGCGACATGAAAGACTTGAAAAAAGGAAGCAACAGCCACACGGTGCGTTATCTCTTGGGAGAAGAAGAAATTCCCGTTCCCGAACATCGCCGTCCGTGGAACAACTATATAGAATTAAAAGGCGCGCGCGAAAATAATCTGAAAGGTGTGGACGCCCGTTTCCCGCTCAACGTAATGACAGTCGTTACCGGAGTTTCCGGTTCCGGCAAGAGTACGCTGGTACGGGACATTTTCTTCCGGGCACTGAAGCGTGAACTGGATGAATGTAGTGACCGTCCGGGAGAATTCTCCTCTATCGGTGGTAGCCTGCGCGACCTGAGGAATGTAGATTTTGTAGACCAGAATCCGATCGGCAAATCATCCCGTTCACTCCGGTGACTTATATCAAGGCATATGATGAAATCCGTAAACTATGGTCTGAACAGCCTTTAGCCAAACAAATGGGTTATACAGCCGGATTCTTCAGTTTTAACAGCGAAGGCGGACGTTGCGAAGAATGTAAGGGTGACGGAACAATCACCGTAGAGATGCAGTTCATGGCAGACCTGGTACTGGAATGTGAATCCTGCCACGGAAAACGTTTCAAGTCCGACACATTGGAAGTGAAATTCCATGATAAAAGTATCTATGATGTATTGGAAATGACCGTGAACCAGGCTATTGAATTCTTCAATGAGCACGGACAGAAGAAAATTGTGAAGAAGCTGCTTCCCTTACAGGACGTAGGGTTAGGATATATCAAACTGGGACAATCCTCTTCCACCCTTTCCGGCGGTGAGAACCAGCGTGTGAAACTGGCATTCTATTTAAGTCAGGAGAAAGCAGACCCTACCATGTTCATCTTTGACGAACCGACTACGGGATTGCACTTCCATGATATCCGCAAATTGCTGGATGCTTTCGACGCACTAATTCGTCGGGGACACAGCATCGTTATTATCGAGCACAATATGGACGTTATCAAATGTGCCGATTATGTAATCGACCTCGGTCCCGAAGGTGGAGACAAAGGTGGAAACATCGTAGCCGTAGGTACTCCCGAAGAAGTGGCTGCTTGCGGAGCAAGCTATACGGGGCAGTTTTTGAAAGAAAAACTGGGATAGAAATACTTGTCCCGGATTCGTTATATCTTAATCTCTTCCCAATATATGCAAGGCATCTGCACTCTTTACTTTTAGAAGGAGTGTTCAAAGCCTTGCATTTTGTTTTTTTATCCAAATTGTGTCTCCTACCTCTAGACACAAACAGCTAGCCAAACACGCCAATCAATTAACTATCCTTAAACTGATTACATTTTAACGTATCTCATCTTCACCTTATCCCAAAGACTAAGGATAAGAATGTTAAAATATCAAAAGGCATGCAGTCTTTTTGACTTTTATACATCATATCTATTATAGAATGTCATATAGAACGTAAAAACACATGAACCAAAATAAACTCGTAGAGTTATGTAAAAAAGGAGATAAGCAGGCTTTAAGTTGGCTCTACCAAACTTATGCCGATAAGATGACAAAAATCTGCTTTCATTATGTCTCTGACAGGCAAATTGTACAAGACCTTCTGCATGACGGCTTTATTATCATCTTCACCTCTATAAGCTCCCTACATTCTCCTGAAAAATTAGAGCACTGGATGGGAACGATTATGAAAAATATATCTTTAAGATATTTGAAACAGTGCAGTTCAATATCTACAATCTCTTTAGAAGAGATAGGTGAAGATGAAGCTCCCATAGACACATTTCCCTCTAATGATTTCCCGTCCTACAAAACGATGCTCAAAATGATAGAATCACTTCCGGAAGGCTATAACAAAGTTTTCAAATTAGCTGTATTAGAAGGATTGTCTCACAAAGAAATCGGTTTATTGCTAAATATAGCTCCTCATTCTTCCTCATCGCAATTATCAAGAGCAAAAGATATACTACGCAAACTTATATCCCAATACCGTATTATGATTGGATTATTTATATTGTTATCTATTATTTTTATACAAATATGGCTCTATACATCCAAGAAAACTGTTACAACAGAACAAAGTATTGCGACTACACAGAAAGAGAAAGAACAAAAAGACGAAAGCATACTGCCAAAAGATTCTATAAAAACTATTTTAAATCATGCACCTACTCCTCCTCGGTATGCAGATTCTGAATCTATAAGAAAGATATCCAAACAAGAGGTTATTTTACAAGACAGTGTTTCAGGAAAAAAAGACAGTATTAAACTCTCGAATCACCAGATAATAGAAAATCAAGATACCAAAGAACGGAAAGAGTTTTATAGTATTTATACTCCAAAACAATTTTCCAATGATCACAGAAATTGGTCGTTGGCTTTATCTTATTCAAGTGGAGAAAAACAAATCAACTCTCACAAATCAAGAATCCCCGGCGATATTTCATCTGGACATTCCAAAGAGGTACTGAAAAAATCATACCATCATATCCCTATTACATTATCGCTTTCGTTGCGTAAAAATATAAATGAATATTGGGGCATAGAAACTGGAATACAATATACATACCTACGTTCTGACTTTACTGTCATTGGCGATTCTTATTTAGAGAATATACAGAAAATCAGTTATGTAGGAATCCCAATCAAAGGTTCTTTCAATGTATGGAAACAACGAAGATTCTCCCTATATACTTCCGCTGGAATGACTTTGGATATACCTGCAAAAGCTACTTCAGAAGAACTTACATCTGAAAACGGACAAATTATATCTCAAAAAAAGAGTAGCCTATATCCACATTTACAGTGGTCAGCCGACTTTGGCATTGGCATTCAGTATCATATAACTCCCTCTATTGGAATTTATGCAGAACCTAATTTACGATACTACTTCAACAACGGAAATAAACTGAATACAATTAGGACTGCAAAGCCATTCAATATGACATTACCTATAGGTATTCGCTTATCATGGTAAAAAAACAAAGATTATCATGCAGTCTTTTAGGAAATAGTTTATCATAATTATAGAAAGTAATTTCAATTGAATCAATCTTTACACATGAAACTATTATTATGCAAGAGCGTCACAAGAACAGAAATATATATTTCAAAGAATTATCTATAACAAGTAGAAACTACTTTATCCCCTATATCCAAAGTTGGCATACAATAGAAGCAGGAATGAATGTATTGGAAATTGGTTGTGGTGATGGAGGCAATTTGCTTCCTTTCTCAGAAATAGGATGTAATACTATCGGGGTTGATATGGCTAAAACTCGTATTAAAGACGCAAAAAACTTTTTTAATGAGCTTCATGCAGAAGGTGAATTTATAGCATCAGATATATTTAAGCTAAAGGAATTAGAGTCGAATTTTGATATTATTATCTGCCATGATGTATTTGAACATATCACAGAAAAAGAACTGTTCTTATCTAATCTGAGCAAATACCTTAAACCACAAGGCATTGTCTTTATGTCATTCCCAGCATGGCAAATGCCATTTGGAGGTCACCAACAAATATGCAGGAATCGATTCTTGTCCTATTTGCCTTTTATTCATTTATTTCCTGTTTCTATATACCGATTACTTCTAAAAATATTCAAAGTGGATGCGGATTGTATCAAAGAATTGCTTTCTATTAAAAAGACAAGGGTATCAATAGAATTATTCGAAAGATTAATTAAAAAGACTAATCTAATAATACTAAATAGGCAACTATGGCTCATTAATCCTCACTATAAAATAAAATTTGGGGTATCTCCATATAAATTGAATAATACAATTTCCCAAATACCCTATCTAAGGAATTTTGCAAGCACAAGTTGTTTCTATATCTTAAAAGAAAAAGAATAAACCAACAATAGCAAACAAGACATCAATCCCTCTTAATAAACTTTTACTTACTAAGAGGGAATAGACTAAATCTCAATTTATTTATAAGTAAAATCCGAATCCTATCTTAACACCGAAACGTGACATATCACCGTCGTTGAAACGCCATTTATAATAAACGGCAGGTTCGATAGTCACTGTACGGGAGAGGAAATAAGCATATCCGGCTTCGATACCCAATCCCCAGTCTGTCTGATGCTTGCCGCCACTCCAACGGAAACGGTTCCAGTCAAGTCCGCCACCCAGATAAATACCTGTTTTGTTAAAGTAGAAACGTACTCCCGTACCCAATGTGTACTCGTCTACCGGTTTCGACCAGGATCGGCTCCAGCATTTACCATCAACGCAATACCTTCGGCAAAGAACGTACCAACCTGTGCGCCAAGACCAAATTTTGCTTTATCATTTTTACTATACGAAAAGTCCAATCCCGACAATGAAGGATTAATAATCGTAGTTCCTTTCTCAAATTGTGCCTGTGCAGTGAAAGAGACTGCCAATAAGCAAAGAGCCAAAGCTAATTTCTTCATAAACTTACTTTTTTAAGTGAATAGATTGTTCGTCTTTTTTGCGGCGTTCACGCATTTGTTCCTTTTTCCGGAGTACCAACCAGAGGAGGAAGACAATGACATAAGATACAGCCACCGTCAGTATTTTCTCTGTCAGACCAACTTCAGTGTTACGTGGCAACAAATAAGCCGCAGTTACTGATACATAAATAAGGAATGCAAGCGCAACTCCCGTCGATTTCTTTATTTTCTTCATTCTGATAATTTTCTTGTTTTCTGCTTGCCCAGCCAGACGTAGAACCAAACTGCCGCAATCACCACACACGCTATACCAACGATATAAGAAATTACGTGCGAAAGTCCCAAGCCTTCAGGAGCAATACATATATAAGTAGAACATACACTTGTCATAAACAATGCCGGTATCAAAGTAATGATATAAGGTTTCTTGGATACCGCTAAAAATACTGTTATAGCCCATAGGGTAAACACAGCCAACGTCTGGTTAGCCCAAGCGAAATAACGCCATATCATATTAAATCCGTTCGCATCACGTAAGCTATACAAAAGCAGACCGATAGCAACTACGAACATCGGAACGCAGATGTATAAACGACGACGCATACTTTTTTGTTCCAGTCCCAGGAAATCCGCCACAATCAAACGGGCGGAACGGAAAGCCGTATCTCCCGAAGTAATTGGTGCGGCAATCACTCCCAAGATAGCGAGCACTCCACCGACTGCTCCCAACCATTCTTTTGTAATGGCATCCACTATAACCGAAGCATTACTCTCTCCCATCCCGTTCTCATGGAAGAAGTAAGTAGCGGCGGCAGCCCAAATAAGGGCAACAATACCTTCGGTAATCATCGCACCGTAGAACACCGGGCGACCGTGACGTTCCGAAGTCATGCAACGTGCCATCAAAGGACTTTGCGTAGCGTGGAAACCGGAAATTGCCCCGCAAGCAATACTCACAAACATAATCGGGAAAATAGGAAGCTCGCTCGCTTCGGGATTTGTATTTTGTAACCCATCCCACAGTTCCGGCAAGGCAGGATGATGAACGTAAAGCATCACCAGGATACCTACTGCCATAAACAGTAGCGCCACCGCAAACAGCGGATAGATTTTACCAATGATTTTATCTACAGGCAATAAAGTTGCCAAAATATAATAGGCAAACACAACGATAATCCAAAACGTGGCATCCAGACTTTCCGGTGTAAGTTTTGCCAGCAGTCCGGCAGGGCCGGCCACAAACACGGAACCTACCAAAATCATCAGGATAACGGTAAATCCTCTCATCACCTGTTTCGTTGTAAGTCCTAAATAACGACCGATGATTTCGGGCAAACTTTCACCACCATTGCGTAAAGAAAGCATTCCGGCAAAATAATCGTGCACCGCACCTGCAAAAATACTTCCTAATACTATCCATAAATAAGAAGACGTTCCGAATTTCGCTCCCATAATTGCCCCGAAAATCGGGCCTAATCCTGCAATATTAAGAAACTGAATCATAAAAATCTTCCAGGTTGGCAAGGGGATATAGTCCACTCCATCAGCCTTGGTTAGTGCCGGTGTTTTACGGTCATCCGGACCAAAGACGCGCTCCATCAGGCGTCCATACGTAAAATAGCCTACTATCAATGCAAGCAGGCATAGAGTAAATGTAATCATAGTGTGTCGTTTTTTAGCTTGGCAAATGTAACATAATCTCACGAAATAGCCCAACAATACCGACACTTTTACTAACTTTGCAGGGATTTAAAACAAAAAATAAAGAATATGCGTCGATATATTTTCATTCTTTCACTTTTGTTTCCTTTACTCCCGATGGCTGCACAGCCCAAGTATGAAGTCCGTGCCGCATGGCTCACAGCTTTATATGGTCTCGACTGGCCTCGTACACGAGCTGTAAGTCCGCAAAGTATCCGCAAACAGAAGGAAGAACTCGTAGATATTCTCGATAAACTGAAAGCTGCCAACTTTAATACCGTCCTGTTTCAGACACGTACACGCGGGGATGTGCTATATCCCTCGTCTATCGAACCTTTCAACTCTATCCTGACAGGGAAATCCGGCGGAAATCCCGGATATGACCCGCTCGCCTTTGCCATTGAGGAATGTCACAAGCGGGGCATGGAGTGCCATGCCTGGATGGTGACTATTCCGCTAGGAAACAGGAAACACGTTGCTTCTCTCGGCAGCCAGTCCGTCACCAAGCGGATGAAAGATATTTGCGTACCGTATAAGAATGAATATTTCCTGAATCCGGGACATCCGGGAACTAAAGAGTATCTGATGAAACTGGTGCGGGAAGTCGTAAGCCGCTATGATATTGACGGAGTGCATTTCGATTACCTGCGTTATCCCGAGAATGCTCCTCTCTTTCCCGACAAGTACGACTTCCGCCGATATGGCAAAGGTCGCCGATATGGCAAAGGTCGTACAGTAGAACAGTGGCGACGGGACAATATTTCGGAAATCGTACGCTATATATATAAGGGTGTAAAAGCGATGAAACCGTGGGTGAAGCTAAGTGCCAGCCCGGTAGGAAAATATCGTGATACTTCACGTTACCCTTCCCGTGGGTGGAATGCTTTTCATACCGTTTATCAAGACCCGCAAGGATGGCTCGGAGAAGGCATCATGGATCAGATATATCCGATGATGTATTTCCAGGGAAACAGTTTCTATCCTTTTGCCCTCGACTGGCAAGAACAGAGTAATGGACGACAGGTGATTCCGGGGCTCGGCATTTATTTCCTTCATCCCTACGAAGGAAAATGGACGCGTGACGAGATAGACCGTCAGATGAATTTCATCCGCAGTCATAAACTGGCGGGTGAAGCACACTACCGGGTAAAGTATCTTATGGAGAATACTCAAGGTATCTATGATGAACTAGTCGAAAACTTCTACGCATGCCCTGCATTGCAGCCACCAATGCCCTGGTTGGATAATGTTCCGCCTACGGCTCCGTCCGAACTGAAAGTAACTGATATCGATCATGGATATACGGAATTAAAGTGGCAAGCTGCTACCGATAATGATCCGCATAATAATCCGATGTATGTGATTTACGCTTCCAATGAGTATCCGGTAGACACCAGCCGACCGGAAAATATCGTAGCGCAGAATATCAGGGAGACAAGTTATATCTATGCCCCTATCCTGCCCTGGAATGCAAAAAAGCATTTCGCTGTTACAGCCGTAGACCGTTACGGAAATGAGAGTGTAGCGATACAAGAGTGAACTTAGGCTACATAATGAAAAAACATCTATCATACTATCATTCATTTTTATATTGTATTAATTATCAAAAGAATAACTATGATAGATGATTTTTCAAACAGGTATCTATCATACTTTTGTCGCAAAAAACGGGTATCTATCATACCAATACTACATCCGTTTTAGTGCAGTATCAGGGAAAAATGTCCATATGAAGCCACAAGGATATCCACTTCATAAGATAATAACCTGTATTTGGCAGCTAAATAATTCATTGGAAACGGTAATCTTTTTATAGCCTACATATGTAGGCTGAACAGCCCGCACCTGTAAACCGTACAGCCCACGTATGCAGGCTGTTCGTCACACAGATGTGGGCTATAAACTTACCGCTATTAAAGTGGGATTATCAAGCCATACAGGTCAGATTTATACAGATTCATTGCAACAAAAACAAACCATCTTACGCCTGCCCGACCCTTATTCGGCTATTTTATTGATGAGAGATACCCTATTTTGGGTGGTATAAGTATGATAGATACCTTTTTTAGAAAAACATCTATCATACTTATTTCTCTGACAATTAGCATAATATAAAAACAAATGATAGTATGATAGATATTTTTTTCACTATGTAGTATTTAAGTTCAAATCAGTACTAAAATGAATTAGTTTATAACCGTGTAAAACGAGCAAAATGATAATTTTCCAGTGAAACAAAACTATAACGCCCGTTCTTTGAGATATTGAAAACGAAATATTACGAAAATAATGATTATCTTTGAACCACTAAAAAGAAAATAACAATGAATGACTTGCTTCGTAAACTCCCTATCGGGATACAGACCTTTGAGAAACTTCGTAAGGGTGATTATCTATATGTAGATAAGACAGAGCTTGTATGGAAAATAGCTTATACATCTACTCCATACTTTCTGAGCCGTCCACGCCGTTTCGGTAAAAGTCTTCTTCTCTCTACCTTTGAAGCCTACTTTGAAGGAAAGAAAGAACTCTTCGAAGGGCTTGCCATTGAAAAGCTGGAAACGAAATGGGAAAAGCATCCCGTGCTGCATCTGGATTTGAATGCCGAGAAGTACGATTCTCCTGAAAGACTTTATGATATCCTCAGCCGTCAACTCACCTTATGGGAAATCCAATATGGCAAAGGAATAGACGAGAACGCTCTTTCCGGTCGTTTCTCCGGTGTCATCCGTCGTGCCTACGAACAAACTGGTAGCAGTGTCGTAGTCCTGGTAGACGAATACGACAAACCGCTGCTGCAAGCTTTGGGCAATGACGACCTGCTAGATGACTACCGTAAAACCCTGAAAGCCTTTTACGGAGTATTGAAAAGTACCGACCGCTACCTGCGTTTCGTCTTCCTCACAGGAGTGACGAAATTCTCGCAAGTAAGTGTATTCAGTGACCTCAACCAGTTGCAGGATATTACTTTATGGCCCGATTACGGAACCCTTTGCGGCATCACGCTTCAAGAATTATTGGATACCTTCCAACCGGAAATCAAGATACTTGCAGCCAATAATTCCATTTCTTATGATGACGCAGTACAACGAATGACACGTCTCTACGATGGCTATCATTTTTGCATTAACTCAGTAGGTATCTTCAATCCGTTCAGTGTACTGAATGTCCTGAAATCAAAAGTGTTTGACAATTACTGGTTCCAAACCGGTACTCCGACTTTCCTCGTCGAGATGCTGCAAGAAACCGAATATGACCTGCGTACTTTGCTTGACGGGATCGAAGCACCGTCTTCCATGTTCTCCGAATATCGTGTAGATTCCAATAACCCGATTCCGTTGATTTACCAAAGTGGCTATCTGACGATAAAAGATTTCGATAGGGAATTTGGCAACTATCTATTGCAATTTCCTAATGATGAAGTCCGCTACGGCTTCATAAATTTCCTGGTTCCATTTTACACCGGAGTGAGAAACAGTGACCAAGGATTTTACATCGGCAAGTTTGTACAAGAACTTCGTTCGGGAGACTACGATGCCTTTCTCACCCGCCTGCAAGCCTTCTTTGCTGATTTCAACTACGAATTGAATGAGCAGACAGAACGTCACTACCAAGTGGTTTTCTATATTGTCTTCAAACTTATGGGACAGTTCACTGATGCCGAAGTACGCAGCGCCCGCGGTCGTGCAGATGCCGTAGTGAAAACACCTAAATATATCTATGTCTTCGAATTCAAGCTGTATGACACGGCAGAAGCGGCATTGAAGCAGATTGACGATAAAGGCTATCTGATACCGTATCAGGCAGACGGACGTGAAGTGATAAAGATCGGGGTGGAGTTCAGTGCGGAAAAACGCAATATCAATCGCTGGCTGGTGTGAACAGATAAAGTTAAATATTATCGGGAGCTACCAATATCCACGCCCGATAACAACTTCTCCTATGAACAGGAACCAAAGGT
>ERZ791731.1047-NODE-1047-length-11665-cov-1.88028_pt1 | contig 11665 bp, 8 predicted proteins | sample MGYA00509954_ERZ791731 | MGnify/ENA primary metagenome ERZ791731 (study PRJEB30046, sample SAMN00715134) | human gut metagenome | study: EMG produced TPA metagenomics assembly of the A metagenome-wide association study of gut microbiota in type 2...
ACGTACATGGTGTGCATATCGCCGTCTTTGTACCATTTGTCAGCAATCTCGGAATCGAGGAAGGAATCATCCGTGATTCTGGTAGCAGACATTTTTTCACAGACCAAAACAAGATTTCCCTCATCAATGTATGGGATTCCATGCCGGTAGTCCACGGTAAGCCCTGCGTTTGCAATCTTATCCTCGTTCCGGCCGGAATGGGAGCCACAGTAATTCAAGGCATCGCGGTACTGGTCACTTACAAATGTAAGGGAGAAAAAGTCTCCCGCATCGATCAGTTCCTTGGTATATCTGGAATCACGGACAAAAACATAGACAACATTTTTGCCCCATAAAACACCAACACCGCCCCAGCTAATGGTCATTGTATTGGATTCCTGTTTATTTCCGGCTGTGAGCAGCGCCCATTCTTTGCCGATTTTTGTAAATGGATTCATGTCCAGCATGTCAACTGGAATTGGCTGAAATGTATGCATAGGGATCACCTCTCAAAATTTTCTAGGTAGTTTTATTATATTACAGGAGAGTGGAAAAGTCACTTGAAAAAGAAAATAAAATCAGGTTATAGAAAATAAAATAGATAATAACTGATAGTTATACATAACATAAGGCTTCGGAATAATCTTGACATGAAAAAAAGAAAGTATCATAATGGTTGTCAAAGTTAATTTCCCAAAAGTGTAATGGGAAAAGGAGGCCAAATCCTCTGCTCCTGTAAGGACAGTCGCATTTGCTTCGCAAACAAGGAGGATATTATGGATATCAGATTTGAAAAAAGACCGGTATTAAAGGAGAAACCAGACCAGAAGAATCTTGGTTTTGGCAAGTATATGACAGATTACATGTTTGTCATGGATTGGACAAAAGAAGACGGATGGAAAGATGCGAGAATCGTTCCGGAACTACCTATCACAATGGATCCGGCATGTGTGACACTTCACTATGCACAGGAAACATTTGAAGGTATGAAAGCATACCGTACAGCAGAAGGAAAAATCCAGCTGTTCCGTCCAGAGATGAACGCAAAGAGAATGATCAATTCCAACGCAAGACTTTGCATGCCGGAATTCCCGGTTGATATGTTTGTCGAAGCAGTGGAAGCACTTGTAAAAGTGGAAGCTGACTGGGTTCCATCTGAACCAAACACTTCCCTTTATATCAGACCATTTATGTTTGCAACAGAAGCAGCACTCGGCGTACATATGGCAAACGCATACAAGTTTATGATTATCTGCTGTCCGGTAGGTGCTTACTATGCAGCAGGTCTTAATCCGGTTAAGATTCTGGTTGAGGATGAACTTGTCCGTGCTGTAAAAGGTGGTACAGGCTTTACAAAATGTGGTGGTAACTACGCAGGTTCTATTTTAGGACAGGTGAAAGCAGAAAAACTTGGTTATGCACAGGTTCTCTGGTTAGATGGTGAGCATCGTAAATATGTAGAGGAAGTTGGAACCATGAACATCATGTTCAAAATTGCCGGTGAAATCTACACAGCACCGATCGAAGGAACCGTTCTTCCGGGTGTTACAAGAGATTCCATGATCCATCTGCTTCGTGACTGGGGTTACAAAGTAAATGAGACAAGACTTTCCGTAGATGATCTGATGAAAGCCGGACATGACGGTACATTGGAAGAGGTATTTGGTACAGGTACAGCAGCCGTTATCTCACCAGTTGGAGAACTTCGTTACAAAGATGATGTTGTGACAGTCAACAACTTTGAGATTGGAGAACTGACACAGAAATTATATGATACCTTAACCGGCATCCAGTGGGGAAGAATCCCGGATAAATATGGCTGGACAGTAGAAGTAAAATAACTTCTGGACATTTTTCGCATATCATAGTATAGTAATCATGTTATAGATGCCTTCATAGATGTAGCAGCATTTATGAAGGCATTTACAATATATATAGCACATTGATAATCGAATAAGGTTTATATTTTCAGATATGCGATCCTGTCTGTGACTGATTGCAGACATTTAGGTTTCTCTTCTAGCGCCATGTACCTGTGAGGACGACCATACACAGGTTAACGAGGAAAAGGGTTATCGAAAATTCGGCGGACGCCCTTTCGTACCTCCCAGTGCGAGATATGCCGGCAAATATGCAGGTGACTGCAAAACAAATACGGTATAATGGGACAATTGAATTCGAATATGATTTAAATTTTAAATAGAAAAGAAGAGGAAATTTAATATGTGTGGAATTATAGGTTATACAGGCAGTGAAAACGTAAAAGATGTTTTATTAGATGCGTTGGAATTATTAGAGTATCGTGGATATGACAGTGCGGGTATTGCAGTGAAAGACGAAACTTCCCATGTGACAAATGTTTATAAATGTGCCGGAAGAGTAAGTGATTTAAGAGCAATTTGTGATTCGAAGAAGATTTTGTCTACCTGCGGTATCGGACATACAAGATGGGCAACTCACGGTGGAGTTACGGATCAGAATGCACATCCGCATCAGCAGGGAAAAGTGACTCTGGTTCATAACGGGATCATCGAAAACTATCGTGAGCTGATCGCCGATTACGATTTGCAGGAAATCCTTCATTCTGAAACAGATAGTGAAGTTGCGGCTGCATTATTAAATCATTATTACAAGGGAGATCCAAAGGAAGCGATCAAAAAAACAGTGAGCAAATTAAAGAGTACCTTTGCGCTTGTGATCCTGTTTGAAGATCAGCCGGATGTGATCTACTCGATCCGGAATGTCAGCCCGATCGTTGCAACCATATGCAAAGAGGGAGCAATGCTTGCATCAGATCTGACTGCACTCTGCCGTTTTACAAATGAATACTTTGTTGTACCGGAATATCACATTTTAGAGTTGCACAAAGATCATGTGGTACTTACGGATTTAAATGACAATGTGGTAGAACCGGAATTTTTGTCCGTTGACTGGGAGTTGAACAGCGCGGGAAAGAATGGTTATCCATTTTATATGGAAAAAGAGATTATGGAGCAGCCGGAAGCAATCAAGAATACGATCAAAGACCGTATCGTGAACGGTCTGCCTGATTTTACCGCGGATGGTGTGCCGGATTCTCTTTTTACAGACTGTGACAGAATTTGTGTGGTAGCATGCGGAACAGCCATGCATGCGGGACTTGTGGCACAGGCTCTGGTAAAATCTATCGTTCATGTGCAGATGGACGTAGAACTTGCATCAGAGTTTATGTATTCCGATCCGGTCATTGATGAGAAAACATTGGTGATCGCAGTATCACAGTCCGGTGAGACAATTGATACCTTGGAAGCATTAAAATATGCGAAGAGACAGGGCGCAAAATGTTTATCCGTTATCAACGTAAAAGGTTCTTCCATTGCAAGAGAAAGTGATTATGTGTTATACACCGCAGCAGGACCTGAAATTGCAGTGGCAAGTACAAAAGCTTACACAACACAGCTTTCCGTATTTTATCTTGTGGTTGCAAAAATGGCATTATTGCGAGGTGTCTACACAGAGGAGCAGGCAAAGAGCTTTATCGCAGAATTAGAGCGTGTTCCGGAAGTGATGCAGAAAGTATTGGGGAAAAGACGTGACATCATTGTGATCGCAAAGAAGATTCTGGAAGCAAAGGATCTGTTTATGATCGGACGTGGACTGGATTACTCTATTTTACTGGAAGGATCATTGAAACTGAAAGAGGTTTCTTATATTCACTCTGAGGCTTATGCCTCCGGCGAATTAAAACACGGACCAATTGCACTGATCACGACTAACACACCGGTTGTTGCGACGGTAACACAGGAAAAACTCATGTCAAAAGAGCTTTCCAATATTAAGGAAGTAAAATCCAGAGGTGCAGATATTGTATTATTTATCAAAGAGGAACTTTCCGGTGATCTTGATACCGAATATCAGGTGATCAAACTTCCGGATATGCAGGATGAATTTATGGTTTTACCTGCATCGGTTGCATTACAGCTTTTAGCATATTACGTGTCATCCGATAAGGGATTTGATGTTGATAAGCCAAGAAATCTGGCGAAGGTAGTTACGGTAGAGTAAGAATTAAGTTTTGGGGGATTTGGATAAAGAACGGAAATAAAAATTGAGAAGTTGGGAAATCGAATGTTTTGCACAGGAAGCAGAACAGGATTGCATGTCTGAGCATATAATATAAGGAAATGTATGAAGAGGTTGTTCATGCCAGATATCAAATATGCCCAGACAGAGGCTGTAGATAAAGGAAGCCTCAAAGTAGAAGTACTTACAAACCGGACCAGAAGACCGATTGAGGGAGCAAGAATCACCATTTCCTATTCTGGAGATCCGGATTCCACGGTGGAGGAGGTAAGCGCGGATGATTCGGGAATGTCGGAAAAACTTACGCTTGATGCGCCTCCGCTTGAATACTCGATGGAACCCTCCGAAAATCAACCATTTGCCCAATATACAGTCAAAGTTACCGCACCGGGATATCGTCCCGTCAGTATTTCGGGCGTTCAGGTTTTTTCAGAGCAGCTCGCATTGCAACAGGTGCGAATGGCGGAAGAAAATGAGGAAGAAAATCAAATAGATTCCATTGTGATTCCGGTCAATACGTTGTTTGGCAATTTCCCGGCAAAAATAGCAGAGTCCGAGATCAAGCCTGTCTCCGACTCAGGCGAGATCGTGCTGAGTAAAGTGGTGATCCCGGAATTTGTCGTTGTTCATGACGGACCGCCATCGGATCCCAATGCGGCAAATTATTATGTCCGTTACCGGGATTACATCAAAAATGTGGCATCCAGCGAGATATACAGCACGTGGCCGGACAGCACGCTGCGTGCCAATATCCTTGCGATCATGTCCTTTACGTTAAACAGGGTTTACACGGAATGGTACCGGAACAAAGGCTATAACTTCACCATCACAACATCCACTGCTTATGACCAGAAATTTGTATATGGAAGAAATATTTTCCAGAGTATCTCGGATGTGGTAGAGGAAATGTTCCAGAATTATCTTTCCAGACCAAATGTGAGACAGCCAATCCTGACGCAGTATTGTGACGGACAGCGCGTGACGTGCAGCAACTGGCTGAGCCAGTGGGGAAGCAAATATCTTGGGGATCAGAACTACGAAACGATAGAAATTCTCCGTTATTATTATGGTGATAATATGTTTATCAATACAGCGGAGGAGATTTCAGGTATCCCTGCATCCTGGCCGCGGTATAATCTGGAAGTGGGCGCTGCCGGAGATAAGGTCCGGCAGATCCAGGAACAGTTAGCGAGAATCTCGCAGGCCTATCCGGCAATCCCGACGATCACACCGGATGGGATTTACGGAGAAGCAACGAAGGCAGCAGTAGAAAAATTCCAGTCTATTTTTGGATTGCCTGTGACGGGAGTGGTAGATTACCGTACCTGGTATAAAATATCGGAGATCTATGTTGCGGTGACAAGGATTGCAGAACTGGTATAAAATGCAGAGTAAATGTGCCGGGGGGTTGGTATTTTTCAGTTCCCCGGCACAAAAACGTTTCAGGACAGATCGCAGACTAGGATTTGAGTGGAAAATGTGTTAAACTAAAAGACAGTTTAAATTGCAGTAAAGCAGGGATAAAAAGTATGAACAACTATAAAATCACAATCCAGTATGATGGGACAAGATACAAGGGTTGGCAGGGGCAGAACAGCACCGGTCTGACCATTCAGGGAAAAATAGAAGCAGTGCTGGGACAGATGGCAGGACATGCGGTGGAAGTCATCGGTTCGGGGAGAACGGATGCGGGTGTGCATGCCAAAGGTCAGGTAGCAAATTTTCATATTGAGGAGCATTTTACGGAGGAAAAAATCCTGTCCTATCTGAATCATTATCTGCCGGATGACATTGCCGTTATTGCGGTTGAACAGGTGGACGAGCGTTTTCACAGCCGCTACGCCGCAAAGAAAAAGACCTACCGCTATCACATCCATATGGGAGAGATCTCGGATGTTTTCGAGCGGAAATATGAGTACCAGTATGAGAAAACACTCGATGTGGAGCGCATGAAAGAAGCTGCTTCCTATCTGATCGGAACACATGATTTTACTTCATTTTGCGGAAATAAGAAAATGAAAAAAACGGCAGTCCGCACAATTTATGAGATCAATTTTACGAAGAAAGGGAATGATCTCTGGATCGATTACCGGGGCAATGGATTTTTGCAAAATATGGTGCGGATTCTGACGGGTACGCTGATCGAGGTCGGGGATGGCAGGAGAGCGCCGGAGGAGCTGTCACAGATCTTAGAGAGCAAAAACCGGGAGAACGCAGGCTATACAGCACCGGCATGTGGACTGATGCTGATGGAAGTGCATTATTAAAAGATAAATTCATAAGAAAAAACAGGCAGCAGGTGTTACATGGAAAAATGGTTTGTAATCAACAAAGGGGCTGATTTTGAAAAGCTTGGAAAAGAGTTCGGGATCAGCCCTGTCACAGCGCGTCTTATCCGAAACCGTGAGGTGATCGGGGAGGCGGCATTTGAAAGATATCTCTATGGAAGTTTAAAGGATTTATACGATCCACATTTATTGAAAGATGCAGATCGTTTGACAGATATTTTAAAAGTTAAAATAGAAGAGCAAAAGCCGATCCGTATTATCGGCGACTATGATATAGATGGAGTTATGTCAACCTATATTTTATACCGGGGAATTAAACACTGTGGTGGAAATGTTTCCACGCAGATTCCGGACCGCATGAAGGATGGCTATGGAATCAATGAGAATCTGATCGATCAGGCAAAAAGAGACGGAATGGATACCATTCTTACGTGCGATAACGGAATTGCTGCAATCTCAGAGATTGCGCATGCCAAAGAACTTGGGATGACCGTGTTAGTGACCGATCACCATGAGATTCCCTATATCGAGGAAAATGGGGAAAAACAGTTTCTTAGCAGCAACGCAGATGCAATCGTGAATCCAAAACAGCGGGAATGTGCGTATCCTTTTAAAGAGTTGTGTGGAGCAGCAGTCGCATGGAAAGTGCTGCAGGTGTTGTATGAAAAAATGGGTTTTGCCCTGGAAGAAACCTATGAATTTCTGGAAAATGTTGCATTTGCAACCGTTGGTGATGTCATGGATCTGACAGACGAAAACCGCATTTTGGTGAAAGAAGGGTTAAAACGTATCCGCCATACAAAAAATCCGGGTATGCGGGCTCTGATCTTTCAGAATCATTTAGAACCGGAACAGGTCAATGCATATCATTTTGGTTTTGTGTTGGGACCGTGCATCAATGCGAGCGGCAGACTTGATACGGCAAAGCTGTCATTGTCTCTTTTTTTACAGGGAGAGGAAGACGCAGCAAAAACGGCAAGGGAGCTTGTGGAGTTAAACCAGCAGCGCAAAGATATGACAGCAGACGGCGTTGAGGAGGCAAAACGTGTGGTTGAGGAACATTACATGTCGGATAAAGTCCTTGTCATTTATCTGCCAAAGGTACACGAAAGTCTTGCGGGAATCATTGCAGGACGTATCCGGGAGGCCTATCATAAGCCGGTATTTGTGCTGACGAAGGCAGAGGAGGGCGTGAAGGGTTCCGGGCGTTCCATCGAGGAGTATTCCATGTATGAGGAACTATGTAAGTGCAGGGAACTTTTAGACAAATTCGGAGGACACCCGATGGCGGCAGGATTATCTCTTCCGGAAGAGAATGTGGATAAGTTCCGAAAAAAAATCAATGCCTGTGCAGAACTCACGGAGGATGACCTGATCCCGAAGATCAAAATTGATATTCCGATGCCCGCAGCGTATGCAGATGCCGGTCTTATCCGGGAATTTGCAGTGTTGGAGCCTTTTGGTAAAGCTAATATCAAGCCGCAGTTTGCCGATAAGAATCTGAGTATCACAAAGGCTTTTGTGGTCGGAAAAAATCAGAATGTGTTGCGGCTGAACCTGGTGACAGCCGCGGGAGAGGCAGTGACGGCAGTCTATTTTGGCGATATTGAGGCGTTTAAAGCATATTATGCGGAAAAGTATGGAAGTGCGGAAGTGGAAAAAGCTTTTCGCGGACAGATAAACAAATTGAGGATAATGATTGTGTACTATCCGGAGATTAACGAGTATAATGGAGTGGAAAGCATACAGGTTATCATTCGAAATTATCAGTAAAACTGGAGGATGGCATATGTTTGGTGGAAAAAAAGCAAAAGAACTGGAAGAGGAACTTCTGGCATTACAGGAAAAACAGAACCGTCTGCAGGAGCAGATTTCTAATATTACAAAAGCAAAAGACAGCGCAGAAGAGACAGTGGTGCAGATGACGATCTCAAAAACGGAACTGGATGAGACCATTGCGGCAGTTTCAGAGGAATTGGAATTGTTAAAAGAGTGTTCAGAGGCAAATTCAGGACAGACCGTACTGTTGAAACAGCAGCTTATGAAAAAGAATGAGCAGAATACAAGACTGCAGCAGGAAAAAGAAGAACTCCGCCGTCAGATGAAGGATGAGCACGGGGAAATAGCCAGAGTTGTAGAGCAGAACAAGCATGTCACAACACCAATGAAGGAGATTGCATCATTTTATGAGGCATATTGTCAGGAGAGAAAGTCTGTTGGGGATGCGTTAAAAAAACTGGCAGATATCTCACAGAATATGGGAGTTCTGGCACTTGGCGCAGCAATTGAAGCAGGACGCATGGGAGAAGACGGAAGAAAATTTGTGACAGTGGCAGAGGAAGTGCGTGTGAACGCAGAGCAGTATACTTCGGCGGTTGCGGATGTGCTTGCGAGGATCAGTGGTTTTGAGGAAACTGCCACAGAGGCGGAAAAACAGATTTATGCGTTAAATGATCTCTTAAAAGAAAATAACGGTTCTCTGGTGAAACTTCTGGAAGACAGGGACACAGAGGCAGCTGAAACGGTTCATGAAAATGTGGAAGAAGAAACAAATATTGAAGAAATATTAGAAAGTCTCTGTCAGGGTGAAAATGAATTTTTCGAAGTGCAGAGCAGAGTGTTATCCAAAGCGGAAACACTGCGCCAGGAGTGGAAAGAGCACAAAGAATGTGCGGATGAATTAGAACGCAATGTGGAGGAAGTCCATCGTTTCGTCCAGACAGAATAAAGAAGCCACAGGTTTTAAAATATATCTAATTTATAATCATGGAAAAGAGAGGGGAAAAGTATGGCAAAAGGGGAGAAGTTTACATTTTTATCAGCGGATGGCAAAACAACCATCCATGCAGTCAAATGGATTCCGGAAGATGGAAAGTATGAGGCAATTTTACAGATCACACATGGCATGATAGAGTTTGTAGAGCGCTACAGACCATTTGCTGAATTCCTGACAGAGAATGGCTTTATGGTGGTGGGACATGACCATTTAGGACATGGGGATTCCGTTGCATCCAAAGATGACTGGGGATATTTTGCAGAAAATCCGAGTGACACGGTGATCGCAGACATGCATGCACTGCGCACGATGATCCAGAAAGAAAATCCGGGTGTTCCTTATTTTATGATGGGACACAGTATGGGATCTTATATGCTTCGGAAATACCTCACCATTCACAATGATGATTTGAGAGGGGCAATCATTATGGGAACCGGTTGTGTGCCGGACAATACGACCAAACTTGGAATCAACGTGTGCAAATTCCTTGCAAAAATTTTTGGCTGGCATCACAGAAGCAGACTGGTTGAATCACTTTCCTTTGGCGGACCATATAAGAAATATGATCTTTCCGGAAAAACACCTTCCAACAGCTGGCTTACAAAAGATGAGGATATTGTAAAATTTTATTATAACGAACCGCGGTGTACGTTCAAGTTTACATTAAACGGCTATCTGGGGCTGATGGAAGCGGTTCTCTACGATAATCAGTTGGAAAATGTGAAGAAAGTGCCAAACAAGCTTCCAATTTTTATTGTATCCGGTCAGGATGATCCGGTGGGAGATAATGGTGTCGGCGTGAAAAAAGTGTATGATCTATTCAAAGAGGCCGGTTCTCTGGACATTACATATAAGCTTTACGAAAATGACAGACATGAAATTTTAAATGAGACAGACCGCGATAAAGTGTATGCAGATCTTCTTGCATGGATGAGAGTGCGGATCGATACGTAAAAATATGGATACAGACATTTTTTCCTATAGGGTATTACGAAATGATGAGGAAAAAGTATATAAGTTTCTTAATTTTTTGTAAACATATTATGTTAACTTGTGATTTATAGTGAGATGTAGTAAAATAAAAATCTGTTTTGGGGAATCTCAAAGCAGATTTTTATTATGTGGAAATGACGGTTTTCATATGAGCAAATACTGCGATCCGCAATAAAAAGAGAGGGAAGAAAAAGTGAAGAGAAAGAGAATGACAAAGAGAATTGCAGCAATTATTTTAGCTGCAGTGATGATGATACCAACACATGTAACATCATTTGCAGCAGATGCTTCTGCACAGAATAACGCAGGGCAGGAGACACTTCTGCGCAGAACTCCACCGGGCAGGAAGAGAGCAATGCCACATCCGGTGATTCCCAGACAACACAGTCAGAGAATAATGCAGCAACGCAGAATGACAGCAGTGCAACAGGTGCAGATACCAATGCCGGTTCGAGTGGAAATACAGGATCGGATACACAAAACAGCACAGCTTCAGATTCAAAGAGCAGCACAAGTTCAGATACACAGAACAGTACAGGTTCAGATTCACAGAGCAATACAACCAATAATGCTGCTTCAGATTCGCAGAGCAGTACAACAACAAATTCCGACAGCACAAATACTTCCACCAGTGGCACAACCGATAATATCACAGGCGGGGTAACGGTAGAGGATGATAAAAAATCCACAGAAAATGTGACTGGAGATGTCATTGTGGATGAGAATAACGATAAAGTTGAGATCAAGAAAGATGATAAACCTTATCTTGCACTCGGCGCGGATTTGTCCGATGACCAGAAAAATACCGTATTATCCCTTATGGGAATCGATCCTGCCAATCTGGCAAATTATAACGTGACTTACGTTACAAATGCACAGGAGCATCAGTATCTGGATTCCTATGTGGATTCTTCCAAAATTGGAAGCAAGTCATGGTCTTCTGTCGTGATCGTAAAACGTAAAAAAGGAAATGGATTAAACATTTCTACGAACAATATCACATACTGTACCGTTGGTATGTACAAAAATGCGCTGACAACTGCTGGAATTACAGATGCAGATATCATCGTTGCAGGTCCTAAGCCAATTTCCGGAACCGCTGCACTGGTTGGAATCTTTGAGGCATATGAGGCAATGACCGGGGAAGCAGTACAGGATAACGTTGTAGATGCAGCGTTAAATGAACTTGTTGTCACCGGAGAACTGGAAGCTTCCATTCAGGGTCTGACCGATCAGGAAGTGGAGGAGTTTATTGCTTACATCAAGTCACTGATTGCAGAAAAGGGACTGACTGACGAGAAGAGTATCAACGAAGCAATTGATGAAGCCTGTGATAAATATGGCGTCACTTTATCTGATGATGAGAGACAGAAAATCGTTGATCTTCTTTTGAAAATTACTTCTCTTGGAATTGATTTAAGTGGACTGGTGGATTACGCAGCATCTCTTTACAATTCCTTTAAAAATGGAGGAAGTTCTTCCGGAATCATGGCATCTATTGGTAATTTCTTTGGAAATATCTTTAGTGCGATTGGGGAGTTCTTCAAAAATCTGTTTAAATAATCTT
>ERZ791731.1050-NODE-1050-length-11645-cov-2.5459_pt1 | contig 11645 bp, 10 predicted proteins | sample MGYA00509954_ERZ791731 | MGnify/ENA primary metagenome ERZ791731 (study PRJEB30046, sample SAMN00715134) | human gut metagenome | study: EMG produced TPA metagenomics assembly of the A metagenome-wide association study of gut microbiota in type 2...
GGTTGCGGAGGCGTCCGGTATACATGTCGATGAATTTGCGTACAATCTCGTTGTACGGCATTTCCATGACGGTCGGCATGCGCGACAACCGGTCTATGTATACAGAGTCACTGAACATCGGGTTTACGGTAGAGGTGCTGCAGTCTTTTCCCAAGTCTATGTAATTCTTGGCTTTCCAGTCATTGAGCAGGCTGTCCAGCGGATAGGTCATGCTTTTGGGCAGCTCGATGGATTCCTGGCGTTCTGTACCGTTTTCGCGGATAAGTACTTCCACGCTTTCTTGCGCATGCATGGCCGGAACGGCGAAGAGGGCGCAAAACAGAAGCGAGGAACCGAGAATAATTCTTTTCATATATATGGCCTTGTGTATCATTAGGTAATAATTTATGCTTTAATTTTCGTTTTTAGAATCGGAAACTGCATTGCACGCCGACGTTCTTATTAGAGGAACCGGTCATCTGACTGTTGATTATGGCAGGTTCCACTTTCATGCTGAGGTCGGGGGTGATGTCGAAGTTGGACAGTTCTGCGTCTACGTATGCGTCGACAACGGACAATAGATATACACCGATAAAGGCGAAGATGCTCAAGTCGCGGTATCGTCGGAAGGTGTCCTTACGCTTCCGCAGTGTCTCCGTCAGCTGGCTTTCGGTATAGTTATAGTTGGGAGGCAGCAGGTCGGTAATGGTACTGGAGTTGAAATTACCATTTACGGCATCCTTGTAGGCGGCCGAATAGTCCTTGTACATCTTGCTGTTCCACGTGAGGGCATAGGCACAACCGGCAAATCCTCCATAGAAGATGGGCAGTTTCCAATATTTGCGGTTGTAGATTTGTCCACCGCCGGGAATGACGAGGGCAAGCCAGGTGGCTTTTGTGGGGTTGGGCACCCATCGCTTGGGGTCGATGGCCTTTTGCAGGCTGTCTGTAGGTACGGGCTGTTCCTTCAGGTCGGGGCTGGCGGTCATTTCCAGCATCTTCCGTTTGTTTTCGGCCGCAAGACTGTCGGCAACAGCGAGGCTGTCCCGGTTTACCACGGTGTTGAGTGTATCGGTCTGATGCCGCTGCGCACGCTTGGAAGCGGCACGCGGACGGTCCTGACCATACATAGCAATCCCTGCCGTCTGTAAAAAACAGAGCAGCAGGGTAATGGCTAACTGATATATTCTTCCTTTTTTTCTCATTTATTTCTTCAGCGTATCAAGAATGCCGATGATACGTTCCAATTCTTCTTCGTTATTGAACGGGATACTGATTTTGCCTTTTCCTTTCTCCGAGCAGGTGAGTTGCACCTTGGTACTGAAAAAGCCCGAGAGTTGTTGTTTCAGCATATTGAATTCTTCGGGCAGTTTGGCGCGCTTGGGAGCAATCTTACGACCACCGCTTTTCACGGTTTCGCCTTCACTCAGTGACTTTACTATTTCTTCCACTTTGCGTACGGAATACCCGTGCTCCAGGATTTCCTCGAAAATCTTTACTTGCAGTTTGGGGTCGCCGAGCGTTACCAACGCGCGGGCATGTCCCATGTCTATCTGCTTGTTCTGCAGCCCCATCTGGACGGGAGCTGGCAGTTTGAGCAGCCGCAGGTAATTGGCGATGGTGGTGCGCTTCTTGCCTACACGTTCGCTGAGGCGCTCTTGCGTCAGCCCGTATTGCTCCAATAGATGCTGGTAAGCGAGAGCTATTTCTACGGAGTTCAAGTCTTCGCGCTGTATGTTTTCGATGAGCGCCATTTCCATGACGTTCTCATCGTCTGCAGTGCGGATATAGGCGGGGATGCTGGTCAGTCCGGCAAGCTGCGAAGCGCGGAAACGACGCTCGCCGGCGATAATCTGGTATTCGTCGTCGCTAAGCTTGCGCAGGGTGATGGGCTGTATGATGCCGATTTCGGAGATGGAATCAGCTAACTCCTGCAACGCAACCGGGTCGAATTCATGACGGGGCTGGTTGGGATTGACCGTAATCTTCGACAACTCTATTTCATTGATAGAAGAGGAGCCTTCGGTCTTTACTTCATCCATGGAGAAGAGGGCGTCCAGCCCGCGTCCTAATGCATTTCTTTGTGCCATCTATTTATTTACTATTTATTCCCTACGGTCATGACACATTTCTTATCTTTGACACATAGGTACGTTGACGATTTACAATTTACTATTTAGCCATACGGGGTGATTTTGTTGTGTATTGTAAATATGGTATTTATCACTACCCCCTAATCATTAATCACTAACTGCTTATTCCTTATCCCTAACCGCTAATCCCTTCTTTCGTTTCTGCTTATCAGCTCCTTGGCAAGTGCCATGTGGTTCTTGGCTCCGGTTGAGTCTGCGTCATAGAGAATGGTGGGCAGGCCGTAGCTGGGAGCTTCGCTCAGTTTCACATTACGCTGGATGACGGTGTTGAACACCAATTCCTGGAAGTGGCGTTTCACTTCATCGTATATCTGGTTGGCTTGGCGCAGACGCGAGTCGTACATCGTCAGCAGGAAGCCTTCGATTTCGAGGGCAGGGTTCAGCTTGGACTTGATGATTTTAATGGTATTCAGCAATTTGCTGATGCCTTCTAGTGCAAAATATTCCGCTTGTACGGGGATGATTACTGAATCGGCGGCAGTCAGTGCGTTGACCGTAATCAGGCCCAAAGACGGGGAACAGTCTATCAAGATATAGTCAAATTCATTCTTCAGCGGAGCGAGTACCTCTTTCAGTATCTTTTCGCGGTTTTTCAGATTGAGCATCTCTATTTCGGCACCTACCAGATTGATGTGGGAGGAGATTACCTTCAGTGTGTCTATCTCCGTGTCATGAAGGGCTTCGCGTACGTCTGCACGGTCAATAATGCACTCGTAGATAGTACATTCCGACTGCTTGATGTCCACACCCAATCCTGAGGAGGCATTGGCCTGAGGGTCGGCATCCACAACGAGCACTTTCTTTTCAAGTGTGGCGAGTGAGGCTGCGAGGTTGATCGTCGTCGTAGTCTTGCCTACACCACCCTTTTGGTTAGCCATAGCAATTATTTTTCCCATAATCTCAATATTTATTGGCAGCGAAATAAGTGATAATTCCGGATAGCGCCTACAAATTTGGAGAAAGATTGCAAAAACGGTTGATAAGTCGGCTGTTTTGTTAATAACTCACAGACGTTTACCGCTGTTTTTCTTCCTGTAAATTACTCGTAAAGCGTTCTTTCTCTGTTTAGTGGGCAAATATACGTATTTATCTTGAAATGAAGCTGTTTTTTTGTCTCGCTTGCAGAAGATTAAGATTTGTAAACCAATGGAAGACATTGGCTTGGACTATTCTCTCTACTTGCATGAGATGTACATCTCGTGTTGTTTGAGACGGGCATCTCATGTTGCTCGAGATGCACATCTCATGCAGATGGACTACTGTGTGGATGGCGGTCGGCAGATAAGTTGTTCCCAGGCGGAAGGAGAGGAGATGGTGTCAGACCAAGGCTTTGACGAACTCCCAGCAGAAGTATGCACATATGACACATTTCACTACTGTGCCCAGCAAGAATCCAAGCAGCGAGCCCAGCCCCGATTTCAAGGCCTGGTCTGTCTTGCTGCCTCCCATCAGTTCGCCGGCAAAGGCTCCGAGAAAGGGGCCGAGGATGATGCCCCAAGGCATGAAGAACAACCCTACGATGGTGCCTATGAGGCAGCCGCGCGTTCCCCACCGACTGCCTCCGCTATATTTGCTGCCCAGCATCGGGACGAAATAATCCAGTATCTGTACAAGGACGACTGCTGCCAGCCATAGAAGTAACTGCGTGGTGGAAAACTGCGCCTTGTCCGTGAAATGTAGAAGCAACAAGCCTGCATAGGCTACGGGCGGTCCCGGAATCATAGGCAGGATACATCCTGCCAATCCGACAATCAGGCAGAGGATGCCTAAGATGATGAGAAGAATGTCCATAGGTGTATCGTTTCTGTTGGTGAAGATGACAGCGGTTGTTCCCTGCTACTCGAATCGGTTGTATATGACAATGGGGCGGGAGCGGCGTGTGCTCATCGACGGGAACCATATATCGTCGGCTGTGAGGCCGCATTGCTTGATGGCTTCGGCGCAGTATTCCAGTCGTCCGAAGTCGGCATTGACATTGTTTGTACCGAATGTGAATTTGATTCCACGTGCTTTGGCGCGACGGATAATATCGAAACTGGGAATCCGGTAGCGTGCATTGATTTCCAGAGCGATTCCATGTTGTTGCAATACATTCAATACGCGTTCAATGCGTCCGTCCGTCCAGTACTTGTCGTAATCATGCGCCATAGTATCGGGCAAGAAGGTAGGGTTGGCATAAATGTCGGCTGGCTCGTTGGTCAGAATCAGAACTGTTTGGTCGACAAGGTGGTCCATATACTGTTCAAGCGTAATGTCATCAAAGAGTGCTTCTTCGGCCCGGTAGATACGCGAATTACGTCCTTTGTGGTCTATGATGGTCATGGCGTCGGTAAACAGGTAATCGAAAATCCCCAAGGCTTCCTGCGAGAAAGTTGCCGTCCATTTGCGTCCCTCACCTTGTACACCGCACAGGAATGGCATCCCTTTTACTTCATTAAAATAGTCGTACACTTCTTTGTCATCGGCCAGCATACGTCCTACGCCTCCTTCTCCGGCATTGGGGGCGACACCATAGTTGATACCGTAATTCATGGACATGGCGTGTGCCGTTTCCTTCGTCAGCCCTCCTTTCAAGTGAACGTGGTAGTCTATAACTGGGAAATCGCGCTGCTGTAGCCTGATTATCTCATCCGTGCGCTCGTCTACCGGAGCAAGCGTGTCGGCTTCGTTGCGTGCTTCCTTGGCAAGCTGTTCGATGGCGAGATTCCGGAATGACACTTCGCCGTGTATGCCTTGCAAGGCTATGGAACCTTGACTCAACAGTTGCCGGGCGTGCTCCTCTGTGCGATATGGATGTTCGGGTTCGGTATAGCAGACAACTTCGGTTCCGTTAATGCAGACAATGATGTTTTGTCCGCGTACGGTTATCTCGAAGTCAAACCATTCTCCATCTTTTGCGAGTGAGCGATAGAGGTTGCGCACCGAGGCGAGTGAGCCGCTCTTGCGTGTGCCGTCGATGTCTCCGTTACGGAATATCATTTCATAACCGGACTCGCCGTCCGTATGAAAGAGGAGGCCTGCTTCGGAGCCGGGTTGTGTGAGGGCTTCTCCGGTGAGTCGGAAATTTTGGTATTCTTTGTCGTTGAAGAGCTTCCGGTCTTCTGCAATGACCGGGTCTGCCGTGTGAAGCGTAGATGTCCCGTCATTCCATTGGTCAAGTGGCTCGGGAGAACTGCTCCTGCCACAGCTTGTCAGGGTTGTTAGAAACAGAATAATTGCGGCAGCTGCCGTCTCGATGCGTGCAGCAATGGTAGAATGGCAAAAAGTGTTCATTATAGCATGGATTTTATGAATGATTATATTCCAATTATTGTCGGTACAAAGTTAGCCTTTTCTGAAAATATCTTTGAATACAAAAGAATTATTATCTTTGTAGTATTCTGTTTAAAGCCTTTTTAGCTACTTTTGCACGATAATAAAAAAGAAAGTTATGGAAAATCAGAGACCTTTGATATTGATTTCCAATGATGACGGCATCATTGCGAAAGGTATTAGCGAGTTAATCAAATTCCTCCGTCCGCTGGGTGAGATTGTGGTAATGGCGCCGGATGCACCCCGCTCTGGAAGTGCGTGTGCGCTGACAGTAACGGAACCTATCCACTACCAGCTGGTTCGTAAGGATGTTGGGCTGACGGTATACAAGTGTTCCGGTACGCCGACCGACTGTGTGAAGCTGGCTTTTCATACGGTGCTCGACCGCAAGCCCGACTTGGTGGTAGGCGGCATCAATCATGGCGACAATTCTTCCGTAAACCTGCATTATTCCGGTACGATGGGCGTTGTGATAGAGGGATGCCTGAAAGGAGTGCCTTCCATTGGATTCTCTCTTTGCAGCCATGAGCCGAACGCTGATTTTGAGCCTGCAGGTCCTTACATCCGAGAGATAACCCGGCTGGTATTGGAGAAAGGACTCCCTCCGTTGACGTGCCTCAATGTCAACTTCCCCGATACCAAAGAACTGAAGGGTGTGAAGATTTGCGAACAAACCAAAGGGCAATGGACTAATGAATGGGAAAACTTTGCCCATAGAGGAGATGCCCATTACTACTGGCTGACCGGTGAGTTTGAGAACAACGATGCCGAAAATGAGAAGAATGACCATTGGGCGCTTGATAACGGTTATGTGGCAATCACCCCGACCACGGTGGATGCAACGGCATACGGCTTGATTGATGAACTGAAAGCATGGTTCTGAATTAATTGACAATTATCAATTGATATGAAGTATTACTTGATTGTCGGTGAAGCTTCCGGCGACCTGCATGCCTCCCATCTGATGGCTGCATTGAAGGAGGAGGACTCGCAAGCGGAGTTCCGTTTCTTCGGAGGCGACCTCATGGCTGCAGTGGGCGGTGTGATGGTGAAGCATTACAAAGAGTTGGCGTATATGGGGTTCATTCCCGTATTGCTGCATCTGCGCACCATCTTTGCCAATATGAAGCGCTGCAAGGAGGATATTGTTGCGTGGCAGCCGGATGTGCTGATTTTGGTGGACTATCCGGGCTTTAATCTGGATATAGCCAAGTTTGTCCATGCCAACACGAGGATTCCTGTCTTTTATTATATCTCTCCCAAGATTTGGGCATGGAAGGAATACCGCATCAAGAATATTAAACGGGATGTAGATGAGCTGTTCTCCATCCTACCGTTCGAGGTGGAGTTTTTTGAAGGGAAGCACGGGTATCCGATACGTTATGTCGGCAATCCGACAGTGGATGAAGTGACGGCTTTTCTTGCTTCCAGCTCAGAGACATTCGACGACTTTGTCCGGGCAAACGGACTTCCTACCAAACCCATTATTGCTCTGCTGGCTGGTAGCCGCAAGCAGGAAATCAAGGACAATCTGCCCGACATGCTTCGTGCGGCAGCTTCTTTTCCCGATTATCAACTGGTACTGGCCGGTGCTCCGGGTATTTCCCCCGAGTATTATAAACGTTATGTGGGTGGGGCGGACGTGAAGATTATCTTCAACAAGACATACCCTTTGTTGAGGCAGGCAGAGGCTGCACTGGTCACTTCGGGGACGGCAACGCTGGAAACAGCTCTGTTCCGTGTGCCGCAAGCGGTGTGCTACCATACTCCGATAGGAAAGGTTATCGCTTTCCTGAAGCGGCATATACTGAAAGTGAAGTACATTTCCCTGGTCAATCTCATAGCCAACCGGGAGGTGGTGAAAGAGCTGGTTGCAGATACCATGACGGTAGAGCAGGTACGCTCGGAGCTGAACCGCATTTTGTACGATAAGGAATACCGCCGTCAGATGCTCGAGGGATATGAGTATATGGCATCCCGTCTGGGAGAGGCAGGGGCACCCAAACATGCTGCCCGCGAGATGGTGGCATTACTGAGAAAGAGGGAAGAATAATCGAAAAATTAAGAATTTGTTAAAATGGGAAAAGCCGGTGCAGTAAATGCCCGGCTTTTGTATTTTCTATACAGAAACAAATGAAAAGGACTTTGATTATGAAAAAGCTACATTGGTTATTTATGGCAATATGTTTGGCAGTGATGCCCGCTTTGCAATCATGTGATGATAACGACGGATATTCTTTGGGTGATTTCACCCCGCCTTTGTGGGCTACTGTGCGTGTTACGGGAAATGCCTTTTATTTAAACTGCGATGTCTGGGGGACACTCTGGCCGGTGAATACGGACATTGGGTGGTATGATGCTGTGGATGGGCAGCGTGTGATTACCATGTTCAATCCTTTGTGGGACGACTATGCAGGGTATGACCATGCTGTGAAATTGTTACGCTTGCAGAATGTTCTGACGAAAGAGGTGGAGACGCTGACTCCCGAAACAGAAGAGGAGTTCGGCAATGATTCCGTACTTATATATAAAGGTGACATTACCATTAGCGGTGGCTATATGAACATTTTTTTCATGCAGAACCTGCCGTCTTCGGCTGATAATAAACATCGCATCAGTCTGGTACGTCCGCAAGAAGATGATGCTTTGTATGGTGAAGACGGATACATCCACTTGGAACTCCGCTATAACGACTATGATGACTTGACGGGTTATCGCAGCCCCGGTGCTGTTTCTTATAATCTGAACAGTCTGGACATTCCCTTTGAAACCAAAGGTATCAAGTTGAAACTCAATTCAGAGGAGAATGGAGAGGTGGAAGTAACCTTTGATTTGAAAACTGTGGGTACTAATGAAAAGTTGACTACTAATGTGGATTTGTCCAATATGCAGTTGAAGTAAGAAAGAGTTTGCGAGAGTATATAGTTAGAAAGAGCACCCGGGATTTTGATGTCATTCACCTTGCCCGGGTGCTCTTTTTATATTTGTTTTATGTAAGTTTGGTCATGTGAGTCGTCGTTAGAACATCGTCAAGGCATATAGATAAACAACTGCTGCAGGAATTGCCATCAGTGCACTGTCGAAACGGTCGAGCATCCCTCCATGCCCCGGCAGAATGTTACCGGAATCCTTTATGCCCAATTGGCGTTTCATGAGTGATTCGGTCAGATCGCCCCAAGTGCCGAAAATGACGACAACGATTGCCAGACCTACCCATTGCCATTCTGACATAAATGGAAAGAAGTGTGCAAAGCCAAGAGAGGAGGCGATGGAGAATATTCCGCCGCCGATGCTGCCCTCCCAAGATTTTTTAGGTGAGATACGTTCGAACAGACGGTTTTTGCCTATCAGCGAACCTACGCAATAGGCACCTGTATCGCTCAACCAGATAAATACGAAAATGGAAAGCGGTAGAATAGGGTTATAGGTTACACTGCCCGTTTCCGAGGAATTTTGAAAAGCAAGTACGTTCAGCAGGGCAAAGGGGAGTGCCACGTATAATTGGCTTAGCATGGAGTAGGCCCAGTTACCCGTCGGATTCTTTTTCTTGAGGTAAAGTTCCGTAATCATCATGTAGAGCAATAGTCCCAAATAAGGAAGGAATACCCGTGCTCCTACAGACTGCTGGGTACAGAAACTCATTAATGCAAGGAAAAGGTAGGCTCCCCCCAATGCAGTGATGGTTTTGTTAATGCTTACTTCGCCGCTTTTGCTGACTAATTGGGCAAACTCATGTACGCTCAGTGCGCTGATAATGGTGAACAGTATACCGAACGAAAGGGGGCTGTAAAGAATACAGCCCACCAATACTATGACGAATAACACGCCGGTAACGGCACGTTGGATAAAGTTATTTTTCATGCTTTTCTTCTTCCTTAACTTCCTTTTCTGCTTCTTCTATGGCTTTTTGCTCTTCTTCTTGCTCTGCTTTTTTTAGCTCGGCAGCAGTCTTGTTTGCACTGATTTCCTCCGAGCGGGAAGCCCATGGACGTTTCCCAAAGATGTGCTCAACGTCTTCGGCAAAGATTACTTCTTTGTCAATCAGCAGTTGTGCCAGCCGGTTGTGCCCTTCTTGGTTTTCGGACAATATTTTCTTGGCACGTTCGTACTGTTCGTTGACCATCTGCTTCACTTCTTCGTCAATCAGTTCCGCAGTCTTTTCGCTATACGGGCGGTTGAAGGAATATTCCTCATTATTATAGTAACAGAGATTGGGGAGTTTTTCGCTCATACCCAGATAGGCAATCATACCGTACGCCTGCTTGGTCACGCGTTCCAAGTCATTCATGGCTCCGGTGGATATTCTACCTAAGAATAGGTCTTCGGCAGCACGTCCTCCCAAGGTGGCACACATCTCATCAAGCATCTGTTCCTTGGTGGTGATTTGCCGTTCTTCCGGCAGATACCAAGCCGCGCCCAAAGCGCGTCCACGGGGTACAATGGTTACTTTAATCAGTGGATTGGCGTATTCCAGTAACCAGGAGATACTGGCATGGCCGGCTTCGTGTATGGCAATGGAACGGCGTTCGGCCTCGGTAGTGATTTTGGTTTTCTTTTCCAACCCACCCACAATACGGTCTACAGCGTCCAGGAAGTCTTGCTTTCCGACAAACTTTTTGCCGTGGCGGGCGGCTATCAAAGCTGCTTCGTTACATACATTGGCAATGTCTGCCCCCGAGAATCCGGGAGTCTGGCGTGCCAGAAGGTCTACATCCACACTATTGTCTATCTTGATGGGGCGCAGGTGTACACCGAATACTTCCTTACGCTCATTAAGGTCGGGTAGGTCTACATGTATTTGGCGGTCAAAACGTCCGGCACGCAACAATGCCTTATCCAAAACGTCCACACGGTTGGTGGCGGCTAAGATGATAACACCACTGTTGGAGCCGAAACCGTCCATCTCGGTCAGTAACTGGTTCAATGTGTTCTCGCGCTCGTCGTTGCCACCCATAGCGGCTGCTTTGGCACGGGCACGCCCTACAGCGTCAATCTCGTCGATAAACACGATACAAGGCGCTTTTTCCTTTGCTTGGCGGAACAAATCGCGGACACGGGAAGCTCCCACGCCGACAAACATTTCTACAAAGTCGGAACCTGCCAAAGAGAAGAAAGGTACGTTGGCTTCTCCGGCCACAGCCTTTGCAAGCAGGGTCTTTCCGGTTCCCGGAGGGCCTACTAGCAAAGCGCCTTTGGGTATCTTACCTCCCAAATCGGTATATTTCTGGGGCTCTTTCAAGAACTCGACAATTTCTTCTACCTCTTGCTTGGCTTCGGCAAGTCCTGCCACATCTTTGAATGTAATCTTGATGGGGGAACCTTTTTCAAACAATTGGGCCTTGGACTTTCCTACGCTGAAGATGCCTCCACCTCCACCCATGCCTCCACCACCGCTCATGCGGCGGGACATGAAAATCCAGAAACCGATAAGGAATGCAAAAGGGAGAATCTGCCATAGAATGGCACCGAAGTAGTTCCGTTTTTTTTCGTAGTTAATAGAACCGTCAAAGTGGGCGTCGTCTCTTTCCTTTTGCAGGAAATTGCCCAGGCTCTCGCGTGAAGGGGCCTCGGTCGTAATAAGCGGATTCTTACCTACGCGACTGGAGTCCTGACGAAATACGTTTCCTACGTGTTGCGGTTTGACGTATGCTTCGACAGAATTGTCGTCGTAGCCGATGACTTTGCTTATATAACCGTCTCGTACATATTGCTGGAATTCATCATAAGAAATATTTTTAGTTGCCGTACCACTTTCATTAGTCAGGTACAACCCCAGCAACATCATTGCTATAATCATATACAGCCAGTTCAGGTTGAACTTGGGCATATTCACTTTATTGGGTTTCTTGTTGGTATTATTGTCCATACGTTTTGATTAATCGAGGTCAGGAATTTGAGTTAATTTGGCGTCTGCCCAAAGGTGTTCCAGATTGTAGAATTCCCTTGTTTCAGGCAGGAAGACATGCACCAATATGTCCGGGTAGTCCATAGCTACCCATTCGGCATTGCGCAGCCCGTCTACGGCAAAGGGCTTGGTGTCGGCACCCTTGCGTGTGAAGTCCCTGATGGATTCTACAATGGCTGTCACTTGGCTGGGAGAGTTTCCTTGGCAGATGACGAAATAATTGCATATTGTATCGTCGATTTTTGTCAGATCTGCGATGACGATTTTTTTTCCTTTTTTATCTTGAATACCTTCTG
>ERZ791731.1052-NODE-1052-length-11628-cov-4.62914_pt1 | contig 11628 bp, 9 predicted proteins | sample MGYA00509954_ERZ791731 | MGnify/ENA primary metagenome ERZ791731 (study PRJEB30046, sample SAMN00715134) | human gut metagenome | study: EMG produced TPA metagenomics assembly of the A metagenome-wide association study of gut microbiota in type 2...
AACAGTTGATTGTTGTTTTCATTATTTTATTTCTTGTTTTGTAGTATGAGTTGTGAAAGATGTTTCTTTGTCTTGTCTTTTGATGAGCAAACAAAGCCCGAGGAATGTGAACAGGGCATTGATAATCAACAACTCGTAACTGATTTGGTAACCGTTGAACCAGGCTTCCGAATTTCTTTGCAGGATATAGCAAAGTGCAGGGGACGCGATAGCTGCTAACGGGATATATTTATCATAAACTTGTTTCTTGGTGAAGATGCCAAAAGCAAACAGTCCTAAAATAGGGCCGTATGTATAACTTGCCAATGTGTAAATCGCGTCAATCACACTGGTATTGTTCAGCAGATTGAAAACAAAAATAACCGCTCCCATGACGACTGCCATGCCAATGTGTACGTGCTTTCGTATCTTGCTGAGTGCGGCTTCCCCTTTTTTCTGTGCATGTAGGATGTCTACGGTAAAGGAAGTGGTCAGTGCTGTCAAGGCAGATCCTGCCGCAGAATAGGCGGAAGCTATCAGCCCGATAATGAACAATATCCCGACTATGCCGGGAAAATAATCTCCGGTGGCGACCATCGGAAACAACTCGTCGCTTTTTGCCGGATTCTCAATCTGCTGCTGCGCTGTAAAAGTATAAAGCAACACTCCCAGCATCAGGAAAAGCAGAATGACAAAGAACTGCGAAATTCCGCTTGTAATCATATTCTTCTGTGAATCCCGGAAATTCTTGCAGCTTAGGTTGCGCTGCATCATATCCTGGTCGAGCCCGTTCATGGCGATGACGGTAAATACTCCTGCTAGGAACTGCTTGAAGAAATACCGCTTGTCATTGACATCATCAAAAAAGAATGTCTTGGAGAAGTCACTGTCCGAAATCGTAGTGACCAGACCGTTGAAATTCAGATGCAGACTGGAAGCGATATAATAGATACAAAGGACGACAGAAACTACCAGACAGAATGTTTTCAGGACATCTGTCCATATCAATGACTTCACCCCGCCGCGGAATGTATAGAGCCATACGATAAATACGGTTAGGATAACATTCAGCAAGAACGGGAGATGAAAAGGTTCGAAGATAAGCAGTTGCAATGTCAGGCATACGAGAAAGAGCCGGACGGCTGCTCCCAGCATCTTTGAAATAAAGAAGAACCATGCGCCCGTCTTATAGGATGAACTTCCGAACCTGTTTTCCAGATATTCGTAAATGGAAACTAAATTCATGCGGTAAAAGAGAGGAACGAGCACAAACGCTATGATAATCTGTCCGACTATAAATCCGAGTACCATTTGCAGATAAGAAAAGCTGCTTGCCTGCACCATACCCGGAACGGAAACGAAAGTAACTCCGGAAATCGTGGAACCGATCATGGCAAAGGCTACTATATACCAAGCTGATTTACGATTCCCTACAAAGAATCCTTCATTGTCGGCTTTGCGTCCTGCTATATAAGAAATAGTGAACAGGATTATAAAGTATGCCACAATAGTAATAGATATGACGGCTGGGCTCATTATCTGCTGTTTAAATTCGTTTGGAGATAAAATATCTTGAATTATGTAGCAAATATAGCTGTTTTCGATGATATAATCCAATAAACAGATGTAATAAAGAGCATTCTTCCTCTATACAAATTATCAGCCAGTGCTTTTTCTCAACCATTCTCACCCCTATGAGAAAAAATACTCATACTTATGAGAAAATTTTCTTATAGGTATGAGTATTTTTTCTCGTAAGAGTGAGAATAACCCCTCGCCAGAGCATGCTGACAAGGGGATTATGTGGAACTCAAATGGATTATTGTTTCTTATAAAGAAGGTATTTCTTGGATGCACCGGCATAGATGCCAGTATTTTCAAAATCACATAGGATGCTTCGGGTATCTTTGGAAAACTTGGGAATACATACATCTACTTTGACACACGACTGGCTTTGTGCAGGGTCGGCAATATGCAATTCCGCATTGTCCTGATAGATGTTTTTGAGCATTAGTGTACATGCTTTGTCCACCTTTACAGTAATCTCCTTATGAGTGAAAGTTCCTTTCCTATAAAATACCATTTGCCAGATATTCAGCTTTTTGTGTCTTACAATCTGCATCGAATCCGTATTGACCAGGATTTCAACAGGATTCTTTTTATTGTATGTGTCCATCTGCCGGGCGGAAGTTATCCCCGGTATTATGATATATAGATAGGTGGCGTTGTGAGGAGTAGTTCCGTGGTCAAATCCAAGAGTGAAGACTTCCCGGTGTTGCATCTCTTTCGATTCGGTATGGTTAATGTCATACCATGAGCCTGCTTGTTGCTCATTGTTCAGGTATATCCGCCCGCCTTGCGGAAAAATATATCCGATTCCGTTATGTAAAGTCCAGTCGGGAGAATCGTAGGAAAATTCTCCTTTCTTTATAGCTGTTTGTTTCTTGTTCTGTGATACTAGTATATTCTTGTCGTTCAGCAGGCATTGGTTGATTGTAGTGTATATAGGCGCGTGAGAAGTAGAATTGATTCCTGCTCCTAAACATACCACTTCATTATCGAAGAAGAACCATGCTTTTTTAGCACCGGTATTGACTCCTGCATAGTTATCTGTGTAGGCGTAGGCGGATACTCCGTAGATACTGTCGGATACGCCGCCAGCAAAAGTCGATGTTCCCCTGGTCTGCCAGTCGCTTGCAGCCATCGGAATCGTATCCAGTTGCGGAGCGGTTGTTCCGGGGATTCTGCACCAGTTCCATACGGGAAGGATATTGGCGTATTCGTTTCCTTGTGTTGCTATATTGGTACATCCGTCCGACAGGAAATAAGTCTTTAAGTTTTCTCCGTTACCGTATTCGCAACGCATGGTGCGGGTGGATACCATGCGGACGTCGAAAGTATATCCGGGACGTACGTGCAGGGTATAATCTCCCCGGAAATAATGTGTGTGCAGTGGTTGTAATTTATAATCGGCAGGCTGCTTACCTTTCAGGCGTGCGATGATGGTCTTATATTCGTCGGCATGTTCCGGATCGAGAACAATCATCCGTTCGGCAAACAGCGCGGTGGCACTTTTGTCGGTTATATCTTTCCGGCTTATACCTCTGCCGAGTACGTCGAAGAGCATGTGTTGTCCCCGAATGGTCTGGTAATAAGTCCCGCGCATGAATTTGCTCAGAATCCGTATCTTTTCGGCATCCAACGCATATCGGGTTCCTTGCGTGTACATGGCTACCTGTGTGGTTCCTTTCAGAATTTCATCACCGTATCCGCCGATATAAAGCTGTACCCCATGTTGAAAGTAAGAGTTGTCATGTTGGAAACCTTCTTTGACTGTGTATTCTATCGGGCTGTAAGCATTTTCGAGAGCCGTTTTCAAGTCGGTTTCGTTCTTTTCCAGACAGGCACGGTAAATCCAGTGAAGCGCAATGTCTGTCCGGTTGGCACCCGTCCATTTGGCAGGATCTCCGCCATCTTTACGTATGCGTTGCAAGGTTTTGGTTTCCAGTGCTGCCGGTATCTGTTTTTGACCGGTACGCATCTGTATAAGCAATATGCCGATTTTCTGTGGTTCGGCAATTTGGTTGTACCACCAGTTGTTACAGTGCGGATTACGTTCATACCAATATTCCAGTCCTTTCACTATCTTATTGTAAATGTCCTCGCTCTGATAGTAAGTGTTCTGCGGATTGGTATAGGCAAAAGCAAAATCATACAGTCGGTTTATGTGGATGAGAGGCTCCCAATTGGTGCGGTCGCGGCGGCTGTAGTCTACGTCGGTAAAACAGCCTTTGTCGGAGTTGTATTTGTTTAAAGCCTCGTCAATAAGTGGATTTTGTGCAAAATCTTTTCTTATTTTCTCCATTAGAGTTTCAAATTCATCATGATTGGAGATAACTTGCTTGTTGACTGTATTCTTATTGCTATCAGCTATGACAGGTGCAGACGTACATAAGATTAAAAGTAATATTCCGATAATGCGGCAAATAAGTTTCATGCTGGTTTTATTTTAAATGGTTGTATCAAGTCATTGCGGGACAAAGATATGGAAAACTATTGAATGAAAAAACAAGACTTCCTGTTTTGAGTGAATGTAAAGAAACAAACTGGGACTGTGGATGATAAAAAATGCCGGTTGTAATGGAAGTTACAGCCGGCATCCCATTTAGGATAGAACGTATCTTATTTATTTTTCATCATTCTGACGAATTTCCACTCGGCGGATCTTGCCGCTGATTGTTTTCGGAAGTTCTTCCACAAATTCAATCACACGCGGATATTTATAAGGAGCAGTCACTTTCTTCACATGATTCTGTAATTCCTTAATCAGTTCCTCTCCGGCACGTGCTTTATAGTCTTTGGATAGAACAATCGTAGCTTTTACTACTTGGCCGCGAATCTCATCGGGCACTCCGGTAATAGCACATTCCACAACAGCCGGATGAGTCATCAACGCACTTTCCACTTCGAACGGGCCGATGCGGTAACCGGAGCTCTTGATAACGTCGTCTGCACGGCCGACAAACCAAAGGTAGCCGTCTTCGTCTTTCCAGGCAACGTCTCCAGTATAATAGATACCATCATGCCAGGCTTCGTGTGTACGTTCCGCATCGCGGTAGTACTCTTTGAAAAGTCCGAGAGGCTTGCCTTTGCTGGTGCGGATTACGATTTGTCCCTGCTCACCGGCTTCAACCGAACGGCCTTCGTGGTCGATCAGGTCAACATCGTATTGCGGATTCGGCAGTCCCATACTTCCCGGTTTCGGTTCCATCCAAGGCATGGTGGCGATAGTCAGGGTAGTTTCCGTCTGTCCGAAACCTTCCATCAGTTTGATACCTGTCAGTTTCTTGAATGTCTCGAATACGGCAGGATTCAGAGCTTCACCGGCAATCGTACAGTATTTGAGTGAAGACAAGTCGAACTTCGTCAGGTCTTCGTGAATCAGGAAGCGGAAGATAGTAGGCGGCGCGCAGAGGGAAGTGACATGATAATTCTGTATCATTTCCAAAATGGCGGCGGGAGTGAATTTCTCGTGGTCATACACGAAGATGTTTGCTCCGGCAATCCATTGTCCGTAAAGTTTTCCCCATACGGCTTTTCCCCAGCCCGTATCAGCGATGGTAAGGTGAAGGCTGTTCTCGTCCAGATTATGCCAGAAGCTACCTGTTACGATATGACCTAACGGATAAGTAAAGTCATGCGCCACCATTTTAGGTTCGCCGGTAGTGCCGGAAGTGAAATACATTAGCGAAATATCATCGTTGGTATTTGCATGTCTCGGACGTACGAACGGGGCGGCATTCTCTATTCCCTGATGGAAATCTTCGAAACCTTCGGGGATTTCCGGGCCGACGCTGACCAGTTTCTCGACAGTCGGGCAGTCGGGCAGGGCATCTTTGATATGTTGCAGGATGATTCCTTCACCGGCGGCTACAATCATTTTGATGTCGGCAGCGTTGCAACGGTAGATAATATCCTTTTTTGTCAATAGGTGAGTGGCGGGGATAACGGTTGCTCCCAGCTTGTGAAGGGCAATGGTGCTGTACCAGAACTCGTAACGGCGTTTCAGAATCAGCATCACCATGTCGCCGCGACCGATGCCCAGGCTTTGGAAGTACGAGGCGGTCATGTCCGTATAGCGCTTCATGTCGGCAAATGAGAACTGGCGGCTCTCGCCTTTGTCATTTGTCCAGAGCAATGCGTTCTTGTCGGGTTGTTCGGCAGCCCAGGCATCTACTACGTCATAACCGAAGTTAAAGTTCTCCGGGACGTTTATTTTCAAGTTTTTGTTGAAGTCCTCTTGTGAACTGAAAGAGGTCTGTGATAAAAATCTTTCTACCATGATATTATTACATAATTACTGCCAGAAAACGTACCGTTTTGCCATCGAGCGCTTTCATGCCATGTGGGAGTTTGGAATTAAAATAGATACTGTCGCCTTGGTTGAGGATGATTTCTTTGCCTTCGATATTGATAAGCATGCGTCCTTCAATCACAAGGTTGAATTCTTGTCCGTTGTGTTTGTTATAATGGATAGGTTCGTCGTCCCCTTTCGGTTCAACGGTAACGATGAACGGGTCGGCAGTGCGGTTCATGAAGCCCGATGCCAATGACTGGTATTTATAGGCTTTCGTACGTTCAATGCTGACGCCTTTGCCGGCACGGGTTACGAAATAACTGCTCATCTTAGGTTCTTCGCCGAACATCAGGGCGTCGAGGGCAACATTATACGTACGTGCAATCTTCTGCAGCATGCTGACAGAAATGTCGTATTCTCCTGTTTCTGCAAGCCGGTATTCTTCAGCAGAGATGTCGCTGTCGCGAGCAATGTCCTCAGAAGTCAGTTCCAGTACATCACGCAATCCGCGAAGGCGTTCTGCTATCTGTTTAATTTGGTCATTCATACGAGTGGTTGGTATTTTATGATTAATAATTTTGCGGTTTTATTTGGAGGCTTTCATCGCTTGGATGATAGCGGAAGTGAAGCCGTTATGCTCCAGTTCATTGATTCCTTTGATGGTGATTCCGCCCGGGGTAGTCACTTTGTCGATTTCTACGCTGGGGTGGGTGTCATTATTCAGAATCAGTGCGGCAGCCCCTTTCAGTGATTGCGCTACCATGGTCATCGCGTCTTTCGGGCGGATTCCCATTTCGATGCCGGCTTGCATGGCTGCCTGAACATATTTCAAGACGTAGGCGATGCCGCAAGAAGCCAGTGCGGTGGCGGCTGTTATTTTATCTTCGGGGATAAGCATGACAGTTCCCATTTCGCTAAAGAGCTGGAGGACAAATTTATCCTGCTCGTCATTGGTGTTGCGGGCAGCAACGAGTGTCATACTTTCCAGTTCGCTGATAGCGGTATTGGGGATAAGGCGGAACATCGGCATTTCCGGCGCAACCACATAATGAGCCAGTTCCTCAAAACTGATTCCGGCAGCTACGGATATAAGTATCTGTTTGCTTTTTAACTTCAACTCGCGCATGACCGGTTCCACAAACCACGGCTTTACGGCCAGAATAACGATATCTGCTCCCATAGCTGCTTCAGCATTGTCCTGGGTGATGGAAAGTCCCAGATATTCGTTTCTCAATTTCTTTAGTTTGTCCATACTGGGATTGGACACAATGATGTCCAAGTCGTCTATCATGCTTCCTTTTGTCAGGCCACGGGCGATAGAACCGCCCATATTTCCTGCACCAATAATCGCTATCTTCATATTAAGCTTGTTTTTAATGAGTTGTCATAGACAAAGGTAACGGTAAATTGCGAAAAAACAAAAAGCAGCCCGGATAAGAAATAAATTTCTACTAAAGGCTGCTTTTATCGTTGGCTGTTTATTAATCAAATGAGCGGTTAGATTACTTTCTTGAACCGTGCAAGGAACTCGTCCGCTTCTTCCATGCTGAGACAGAGAGGGGGCAGAAGACGAAGTACATTCGTGCCGCTTGCTCCGGTAAATACATGCTTGTCATAGATGAGACGGCTGCGCAGTTCTTTGATGGGTTCCTCGAATTCAAGCCCGATCATAAGTCCGCGTCCGCGTACTTCCTTGATTTGCGGGAATTTCTTGAGTTCTTCCAGCAGATAGTTACCTACTTTAGCTGCATTCTCTACCAGACTTTCCTGTTCGATGGCATCCATCACAGCGAGGGCTGCCGAACATGCCAGATGGTTTCCGCCGAAAGTAGTTCCTAATTGCCCGTACACAGGTTTGAACATCGGGCTGATAAGAACGCCTGCCATCGGGAATCCGTTTCCGATACCTTTGGCTACGGTGATAATATCCGGCTTGATGTCATTGTATTGGTGGGCGAAGAATTTACCGCTACGTCCGTATCCGCTCTGAATTTCATCGAGAATCAGGATAGTTCCTGTTTCGGTACATACTTTGCGGAGTTCCTGCATGAATTCGGTAGTCGGTATCTTGATACCCCCTACACCTTGTATTCCTTCAATGATAACGGCGCAAGTATCTCCCTTGGACAGTTCTTGCTTCATCGCTTCGATGTCGTTCAGCGGAAGATAAGTGACGTGTCCGTTGTTGTTGATGGGAGCGATGATGGACGGATTGTTGGTTGCTTCTACTGCTAGTGAAGTACGTCCGTGGAAAGCTTTGTTGAAAGATACGATTTTAGTGCGTCCGTTGTGGAACGAAGCCAGTTTCAAGGCATTTTCGTTTGCTTCGGCACCGCTGTTGATAAGAAACAGGCTGTAATCATCGTAGCCGGAAATCTTTCCCAGTCGTTCGGCTACTTCCTGCTGAAGCTTGTTGATTACCGAGTTCGAGTAGAAACCAAGTTTGGCTACCTGGTTACTAATCATCGCTACATAGTGGGGATGTGCGTGTCCGATAGAGATAACGGCATGACCGCCGTAGAGATCCAGATATTCTGTTCCGTTCTCGTCCCATACCTTACAGCCATCACCTTTGACTATGTTGATATTATATAAAGGGTATACGTCGAATAAATTCATAATTCTTTTGTTTTTAAAAAGCCGATGGCTTTAAGCGCAGTCCTACGGTTTCTTCCAGGTTGAACATCAGGTTCATGTTATGAACGGCCTGTCCGCTGGCACCTTTCAGCAAATTGTCGATACAGGAGATTATCAACAGCTTGTCGCCATGTTTCTCGAGGTGTAACAGACACTTGTTGGTATTGACTACTTGTTTGAGGTCTATATTCTTGTCTACGATGTGTACAAACGAGTCTTTCGCATAATATTCTTCGTACATACGGACGATTTCTTCCAGTGACACTTTGGTCTTTACTACTATCGTAGCGAAGATGCCGCGCGGGAAGTCGCCCCGGTATGGAATAAAATCAATGTCCGAATCAAAACTGTTCTGCAACTGTTGCAGTGACTGTTTGATTTCCGGTACGTGCTGATGGTCGAATGCTTTGTACACACTCATGTTATTGTTTCTCCAACTGAAATGACTGGTAGCTCCCGGTTTCACTCCGGCTCCGGTACTTCCCGTAATGGCGTTTACCATTACGTCGTCTGTCAACATCAGATTCTTTGCCAGCGGAAGCAAACCTAACTGGATGCAAGTGGCAAAACAACCGGGATTCGCTACATGCTTCGCCGTACAGGTAGCACGGCGGTTCAGTTCCGGCAGACCGTAGATGAAGTCGTGGTCGTCACTCTTGATACGGTAGTCCATGGAGAGGTCAATAATCTTCAGGTCTTCCGGTATGTTGTGGCTTTCGATGAATTTCTTTGTGTCGCCGTGGGCTGTGCAAAAGAAAAGAACGTCGATTTCGTCCAGAGGCAACTGGTCGGTGAATCTGAGGTCTGTCTCTCCATATAAACCTTCGTGTATGTCAGTGATTCTGTTTCCGGCATTACTGTTGCTGTTGATAAATACGATTTCAGTTTCCGGATGGTTAAGCAGCAGACGGATTAATTCGCCTGCCGTGTATCCTGCGCCACCAATGATTCCTGCTTTAATCATATCTCTTCGTCTTTATGGTTGTTATAGTAAACACGCAGCGGAGTGGAGGTCACTTTGATAAAGCCTTTCGCGTCTTCGGCTGTCCAGCCTTTCTGCATTTCACCGTATTCTCCGAATTTGGTTTTCACGAGGTCGTCTTCCGATTCCACGCCTACGGTAGAGAAAGAAAGCGGACGAAGTTCGAGGATAGCCGTACCGTTCACGTTACGCTGGCTTTCCTGCAACATGGCTTCGATGTCGCGCATCACAGGTTCCAGATACTGGCTTTCGTGCAGGAACATGCCGTACCAGTTGGCTACCTGGTCTTTCCAGTATTGCTGCCATTTGCTCAGTGTATATTTCTCAAGGAAGCGGTGAGCGCCGATAATCAGCATCGGAGCGGCGGCTTCGAAACCTACACGGCCTTTGATACCGATAATCGTATCTCCTACATGCATATCACGACCGATACCATAAGCGGCACCGATTTCTTCTACTTTCTGAATAGCTTTGATAGGGTCATCGAACTTCTCATCGTTGACAGCTTTCAGTTCACCCTTTTCGAAAGTAAGGCGGAGCTGTTCGCTACCTTCTTTTTCAACGTGTTTCAGATAAGCAGTTTCCGGCAATCCCTGTGCGGAATCGAGGATTTCGCCACCACAGATGGAAGTACCCCACAGACCTACGTTATACGAATATTTCAGTTTGGTGAAATCCGCGCTGAAACCATGTTTGTTCAGATAGTCGATTTCTTCCTGACGACTCAATGCCATGTCACGGGTCAGCGTGATGATTTCCACATTCGGAGCCAGTACGAGGAAAGTCATGTCGAAACGAATCTGGTCGTTACCTGCTCCGGTAGAACCGTGGGCGATAGCGTCCGCGCCGATTTCGTTGGCATAACGTGCGATAGCCAATGCCTGAAAGATACGTTCGGAACTGACCGAAATCGGATAAGTACCATTACGCAGCACATTTCCGTAAACCATATATTTCAAGCTCTTCTCGTAGTATTCCTGAGTAACGTCTATCGTTACATATTTCGCAGCTCCCAGTTTATAGGCGTTCTCTTCATTCGTTTTCAGTTGTTCTTCACTGAAACCGCCTGTATTGGCACAAGCTGCATATACTTCGTAACCTTTTTCTTTGGCGAGGTACATGACGGTGAACGATGTGTCCAGTCCGCCGCTGAATGCCACCACTACTTTTTTCTTCTTTTCTTCCATAGTGCTGTATATTTTTAAATGTTATTTCTTTCTTGTTCTTTTTTTATGTTCCGCGGTTCTGTCGGGTCGTACAGCATGGCTGTGCAGATGCAGAACTTACGGTTCTTGGCAACCAGAATATCGTGGTTGATGCATCCTTCGCATCCTTTCCAGAAAGCCTCGTCGTCTGTCAGTTCGTTGAAGGTGACGGGGACGTAGCCCAGTTCCGTATTCATCTTCATCACGGCTGCGCCGGAAGTCAGACTGAATATTTTCGCTTTCGGCCATCGGAGACGTGCCAGTTGGAAAGAAGCCTGTTTGATACGTTTTGCCAGCCCTAAACCACGGAAATCGGGATGAACAATCAGACCGGAAGTAGCTACATATTGCTTGTTGCCCCATGATTCGATATAAGTGAATCCGGCAAACGTGTCGCCGCAAAGAGCAATGATTGCTTTCCCTTCCTTCATCTTTGTCGCTACGTATTCGTGTGTGCGTTCCGCGATTCCTGTTCCTCGTACGGCGGCAGCATTTCTGATAGTTTCCAAAATAGTGTCAACGTAAACCTCATGTGAGGCGTCGGCTACCATAACATCTATTTGTTGAGTGTCCATTTCTTTATATATATAATATAGGTATAATTATTCGATATTCGGAATGATGAGTGACAAGAGCTGACGTATCTTGCTTGTGGCAACCCCTTCACGCAACACCAGCATAATCGTATCGTCTCCGGCAATGGTTCCGAGAATTTCGGTGAACTCATTGTTGTCGATGTCATAAGCCATGCTGCTTGCATAACCGGGGCGGGTACGGATAACGGCTATGTTACCGGAGAACTGCAAGGAGATGAATCCGTTGTTGCGTAACATTTCGCCGGCACTCTGGTCGGTAGAACGTTTATACATAATGTTGTTCGGCAGTACATATACATACTTTCCGTTCATACTGGCAGCTTTGGCTACTTTCAGTTGTTTCAAGTCTCGTGGGAGGGGGGGCCGCGTCAC
>ERZ791731.1057-NODE-1057-length-11581-cov-48.5257_pt1 | contig 11581 bp, 8 predicted proteins | sample MGYA00509954_ERZ791731 | MGnify/ENA primary metagenome ERZ791731 (study PRJEB30046, sample SAMN00715134) | human gut metagenome | study: EMG produced TPA metagenomics assembly of the A metagenome-wide association study of gut microbiota in type 2...
AAATGGATACATACCAAGCCTTGTTGTTCAGACAATGGTTTATCAGTAAGGTTGTAAACCGCAAGGATTGCCATGCAGAGCAAGTAAAACACGAGTATCCGATGATTATTGTGATGAACGGAACGATGCCAAGAGGTGCAAGTTAGAATCTCTCATCTTTTAATAAGATTCCTACACCTTTATAAATAATAGCGTACAGAGGAAACGATTTTTGTCGTTGTACCCTGTACGCTATTTTTGTTTCACTATTATGAAGCAGTACCCTCCTCTTATGAAACAGTGCCGTCGATTATCGGCTTGCGGTAATTACCAGTGAGAAGTGCTTGTATCTCGGATTCCGGATAGAGGGTTTTGCCACATAATATAATGTAGGGCAAAATGCCTTGCTTGCGATATTCCTGCAAGGTGCGGCGACTAAGCTTCAAATGCTCGGAGAGTTCCTTGTCGGTGAGGTATCGCTCCCCGTCCAAAGGTGGGCTGTAGGACTCGATGAATGAGGATAGCCAGTTGTTGGCTTTCTTCAAGGATTGCATGGCGGTGTCTATCGACTTGCTCTCATGCGTAAGAAGTTGGTTCATGTTCATTGTTTACAATTTGGATTAAGTGGTGAATATAAAATGTGTTGGCTCGCCCAGGGTGAAGTTTTCGGCTTTGCCTTGGGCGAGTTTGGCTTTATGCTATACCGATTTGATTCTGGCGATAAGCGGAACGATGGCTTTGACCTCTTCGGGGCAGTAATAGAATTGGCGACCTATCTGGGTATGCCCCAAGAAACGGCGGTCACGAAGTTTTTGTAAGGTGCGCTGGCTGATGCGAAGTTGCTGGCAGACCTCTTGACCTGTAAGCCATTTGTTCAGACGCTTGCCGTTAGCCTTATGCTTCAGCAACTCAACTTTCTTTACCAAGGCATCGTATCTTGCCATCATCAAGTCGAATGCCTTCTTTTCCATTGTTACTACTTCCATATTCTCTGTTTTATTGGTTCAACAAATTCGGATGCAAAGTTAATGTGTGTATGTAGAAAAACAATGAAAATGAATAACTGTGGCAGTGCTTTTCTGGGGTTTGCCGACCGCTTGGCAAGAAAAATCAAGAAAATTATACGTGGGTCATTAATGAGTTGTTAAACGGGTATTTCGCAAATGGTTAATTTTGCCGCCGAGAAATAAAAACAACGAATTATATAACATTTCAAACGGAATTAGAATGGAAGTAATAACAATGGAAAGTGCAGCCTTCAAAAAGCTGACAGAACAGTTGACAGAAATAGTCCAGTACGTGCGATTGGCAAAAATGGCATTTCAAGAGAACCTGACGGGTAAGGGATTGAAGCCGATGTTGACCAATGACGATGCAGCCAAGATGCTTGGTGTGAGCAAGCGCACCTTGCAGCGAATGCGCTCAGAGAACCGCATTGATTTTATTAAAATTGGTAATCAATGCCGATACCAAGTTGAAGCCATTGAAAGAATGGTTGAGGAACGAACAATAGCAAAGGAAACATGAGCATGGAAGATGGAACATTGAGAAAACTGGAGTTATATCTCCATGACCTACACAAAAAGATAGACGGCATCTACGACATGCTGATGTTGAGACACGAACGAGAGACGGAGCAAAAAGGAAGTTCTGCCATCAATGAAAAATTGCTTGACAACCAAGATCTCTGCCTCTTATTTCAAATATCCCCTCGTTCCCTTCAACGCTATCGTAGTCTGGGAGTGCTTCCCTACAAGCGTTTGGGGCAGAAAACCTACTACACGGAAGAGGATGTGATGCAGTTTGTAGAGAATAATGTCAAAGAATTCAAGAAAGAGAATGTGGAGCATTACTTGACTCGCATTCATCAGAAATTCAAATAACAACAGTATTCACCATTAAAAATTTACAATTATGGTACAAAAGAAAAAGAGTGATGAACAGGACGTGCTGGTAGTCCGTGACGAAAAGACGGGCGAGATCAGCGTCGTCGCCGGACTCAGCAGGGACGGCACACCGAAGCGAGCACCCGCCAAGGCGGAGAACACGTCTGACTTCCTGCGTTTTGACCGCAACAGTGACTTGATGGACAGTTTCTTTAGAAACTTCTTCCGCCAGTGCAAGGAGCCAAGCCGATTCGGATTCTACCGCATAGCGGCAGACCAGGTGGAAAACCTGCTTGGCGTGATGAAGGAGTTGCTGAAAGATCCGGAGGCTAACAAGGAGATTCTTTCCGCCCACAAGGTTGACACCTCCAATTATGAGAAAGAGGCAAAGCAATCGGAAGGTCAGGCGAAAGAAACCGCATCATCGGACGATGCGTCCAAGACGCAAGCTAACACAGAAAAAGAGAATGTATCATCTGAACAAACCAACGAAAAAGAGAACGACATGGAACAGAAACCAGAACAGACCGCAGCCGAACAGCAGGCACAGACCGCTCCGGGTGTAAAGCAGAACCTCATCAGTGGTAACGATGTGAACCTGCAGGAATTGGGTGCCAAATATGGCATAGACTTCAACAGTATGAATGAGAAGGATATGAAAGCCCTGCTCAACTACGGCAAGACGGGGCTTGTGATTGTGAAGCCGACCTTCGGCGGTGAACAGATAGAGATACAGGCCCGTCTGTCATTCCGCAAGGACGATAACGACCAGTTGCAACTCGTGCCGCATTTCGTGCGCAACGAGCCTAAACTCGATGTCGCTTACAAAGGCTATACCTTCACTCCAGAGGACAAGAAGAACCTGTTGCAGAACGGCAACCTCGGAAAGGTTGTGGATTTCCCCGACAAGAATACAGGTGAGCTGCGTCCTCATTTCATCAGTATCGACCGTCTCACCAATGAGATTGTTGACATCCCGACCAACAAGGTGCGCATACCCGATACCATCGGCAAGACACCTATTACCAAGGACGACAAGAGAGTGCTCTACTCAGGTATTCCGCTTCGCAAGGAGATTGAGCTTGCCAACGGGCGCAAGTTTACACCGCTGCTGCAGGTGAATGTGGAACAGCGTGGCGTGGAGTTCGTGCCTGGCAGCACAAGACAGGCGCAAGGTCAGAAACAGAATGGCGACAAGAAGCAAACCGCTGACAAGCAGGAGCAGAAGGCAGAAGGTGATACGGGCGGTCAGAAGAAACAGCAAGATCCCAACCACTGGCTCAATGAGGACGGAACCATCCGCCGACTCAACACCTATTTCAAGAAGGAGTTGACCGAGCAGCAGAAGGACGACTATGTGGCAGGCAAGACCATAGAAATCAAGGAAGTGCCGAACAAGAACGGCAGCGGTACCTATACCGCCTATGTGAAGTTCGACTTCGACAAGATGCAACCACGTTCCTACCGCAACAATCCCGACCTAAAGCAGGCAAAGGAACAGATTCCGACCAATGAGAACAAGACGCAGGTTGCCGTCAACGAGCAGGGCAAGACCAACGAGGCGACCAAGCACACCAAGGAACCCTTGAAGCCGGGACAGTCTGCACCGAAGAACGAGAAGCAGCAGAAGGAGCAGACCGCCGAGGCACAGAAGCCGAAGCGTAAGGCAAGAAGCGTGAAGATGTAGATGCCGCCACTTAATCCATTTGAATAATCCATCAGTAAAGAATAACCGACACCTGCGACCGACTATTCCACGGTTACGGGTGTCACAAAAACAACAGACAATGAAGACAATCATCGCAGAGAAACCAAGCGTAGCCAAGGAAATCGCCCACATTGTGGGAGCTGGCAAGCGTGAGGAAGGCTATATGCAGGGCAATGGCTATTATGTGACATGGGCATTCGGACATTTAGTGCAGCCAGCCATGCCGGAGACCTACGGCATGAAGGGATTCCATGCAGAGAATCTGCCTGTGATTCCCGACCCGTTCGTTCTTGTTCCCCGACAAGTCAAGACAGAGAACGGCTACAAACCAGATGCAGGTGTGCTTGCCCAGATTAAAATTATCGGCAAGCTGTTTGACAGCAGTGAGCGCATTATCGTAGCAACCGATGCCGGACGTGAGGGAGAGTTGATTTTCCGATACCTCTATGCGTATCTCGGTTGCAGGAAGCCGTTCGACCGTCTCTGGATCAGTTCGCTTACAGATTCCGCCATCCGTGAGGGACTTGCCAACCTCAGAAATGGCAAGGAGTATGACAATCTCTATCATGCAGCCAAGGCACGAAGTGAGGCAGACTGGCTCGTCGGCATCAACGGCACGCAGGCCCTGACGATAGCCGCAGGACGTGGCACCTATTCCGTAGGTCGTGTGCAGACTCCGACCCTTGGCATGGTGTGCGAACGCTATTGGGAACACAAGCGTTTCGAGTCGAAACCGTTCTGGCAGGTACACTTCGGTGTGGTTGATGCAGACAGTGGCAATATACTGAAGTTCACATCTGCCAACCGATGGACAGACAAAGCCACCGCAACCGACATATATAATAAGGTGAAAGATACCGGCTCTGCCATCATCACAAAGGTCACAACCAAGCGAAAGGTGGAGAAGGCACCGCTCCTTTACGACCTTACCACCTTGCAGAAAGAAGCCAACTCCCAGCATGGCTTCACGGCAGAGCATACACTCTCCATCGCCCAGAAACTCTACGAGGCAAAGTTCATCACCTATCCGAGAACATCAAGCCGCTATATCTCGGATGATGTATTTGCCACCCTTCCCAAACTCTTCAAGAATTTAGAGAATCATTCGGAATATGGAGAGAAAGTGAAACTCTTGCCTTGCAGTGAGGACTACAGCAAGAACAGCGTGAATGCAGCCAAGGTGACCGATCACCATGCCCTGCTCATCACTGAAAACGCAGCCATTGGTCTTTTCAAGGACGAGAAGATCGTTTATGACATGATATTGTGCCGGATGATTGAAGCGTTCTCGGCAGACTGCATCAAGGACATCACATCAGTATCGGCGCAAGTGGATCATGAAATAGAATTTGGTATCAGCGGCTCCATCATCCGACAGACTGGCTGGCGAGCATTGTCACTCAAGGAAAAGAACAGCAAGAAGGACAAGAATGCAGACACAACCGACAATGAGGTCAAGGAGCAAGTCATTCCCAACTGGCAAGAAGGACAGCATATCACCTTTTCAGGCTGCACCATCACGGAGGGCAAGACCAAGCCGAAGCCTTTGCATACGGAATCCACATTGCTTGCAGCAATGGAGACCGCAGGCAAAGAGATAGTAGATGATACGATGCGCCAGGCAATGAAGGACAGCGGTATTGGCACACCTGCCACACGTGCCGCCATCATCGAAACCCTGCTCAAACGAGAGTATATGGTGCGCCAGCAGAAGAAACTCGTGCCGACGGAAAAAGGACTCGCCCTGCATTCCGTAGTGAAGAACATGGCGATTGCCAATGTGGAGATGACGGGTAAATGGGAGGCGGAACTTGCCAAGATTGAACGAGGTGAAGCAAGTGCAGACGGGTTCACCCATAGTATCGAAGGCTATACCCGTGAAATCACTGCGGAGCTGTTAGGTTGCGACAGACTTTTCAGCCACAAGGATTCCGGCTGCCAGTGTCCTAAATGCAAGCATGGTACCATGCAGTTCTTCGGAAAGGTAGTAAGATGCAGCAACAAGGAGTGCGGTATGCCAGTGTTCAAGCAGGTAGCAGGAAAGTTGCTCACTGATGCCGACATCACCGACTTGCTCACCAAGGGCAAGACCTGAACGCTCAATGGTTTCACCAGCAAGCAAGGCAAATCGTTCTCCGCAGCCATTGCCTTTGACGAGAATTTCAACACGAAATTCGTCTTTGCAGAGCGCAAAACAGCAGAAAAGCGAGGAAATGTGAAGAGATACAAGAAATAGTTTGTACCTTTGCCACCGAAACATGGTTCATAAATGGTGTCTTTATTCAGGATGCTTTTATTTACTGTGGATTAAGTGGCGGCACTCGGAGGGATACCGAGTGCCTTTTTCTTGCTTTCACACCAACCGCCATCCACGGTTTATTATTCACCACTTAATCCATTCAACAGACAAATGAACAGAAAGAAACAGGCACAGACAGAGCTGTCCTATTACGGACTGTACCTCTTGAACCACCTCAGAGAGAACCGTTTTCCACAAGCCAACGATGCAGACTTTATCCGCGAACGTGCAGACCATGCCGCAGAAGTATATGAGCAGGCACGGCGTGATGCCCTCTTTGCCGATGCAGCACAAGAGCTTGCCATGTCAGCATTGCTGAAAGGTCTCCGCTTTTCCAAGTACAGCATCCTGTATGATGTTGTTGACAGTGAGTTTCCCCTGGAGGTAGCAGTAGAAGATCAGGAAGCGTTTGTCAAGAACCTCCTGCCTTTGGTTGACAACGTGTATTCCATTTACGACCTCACCGATGACGATTTTGCCCAGTCACCGGACTACGAGCAGCTCTACACAGAGTTGACTGGAGCCGTAGCCCTTTTCATAGAGTCAAATGGCGTACAATAGAAAACAACGTCTGAACGACAACATCAAGGCGATAGAGACGGCATTCATCCTTGACAGGGAACAGCGCACGCCGACCGCCCGTGAGCGTCTCCTTCTGGAGCGTTACTGCGGATTCGGTGGATTGAAGTGCATCCTGAACCCTGCCAGGGAACTGGCGGATGCCGTCCATTGGGCAAAGTCAGACCTTGAATTGTTTGCTCCAACAGTGGATCTGCATAGACTTATCCGTGAAAACAGCAAGAATGAAAGCGAGTACAAACAGTTGATGGACAGTCTGAAACAGTCTGTCCTCACGGCATTCTACACGTCGTCAGCCGTTACAGAGGCTCTGACGGATGTGTTGAAAGAGCATCAGATTATCCCCGAAAAGGTACTTGAACCCTCGGCAGGCATCGGTGCCTTTGTCGATTCCGTCTTGGATAACAATCCCAAGGCAGACATTATGGCATTTGAAAAAGACCTGCTTACGGGAAAGATACTCCGCCATCTGCACCCGGAGCAGAAAGTGCGCATAGAGGGATTCGAGAAGATAGAAAAGCCTTTCAATGACTACTTCGACCTCGCCATCTCAAATATTCCCTTTGGCGATGTTGCCGTGTTTGATCCGTCCTATACAGCCATGAAAGGCATGAGGGCACTTGTCACCAGACGCATACACAACTACTTCTTTGTCAAGGCTCTTGATACGGTAAGGGACGGCGGGTTGGTTGCCTTCATCACCTCACAAGGCGTATTGAATGCCAAAAACAACAGTGCCGCGCGTTTTATGATGCTCTATCATGCTGATCTCGTGTCAGCGATTCGTCTTCCCAACAACCTGTTCACGGAAAATGCCAATACGGAAGTGGGCAGTGACCTCATCATCCTCCAGAAAAACAGCCAAAAGGAGTCGCTGCGAGGAGACGACAACCTGCTTGATACCGTCTATAATGACGAGAACCGCATTCCGACAAACAACTACTTTCTGGAGCATCCGGAACGCATTATCCATACAACAGCAAAGTTGGATACTGACCCGTTCGGCAAACCTGCAATGATATACACGCATGAGGATGGCGTGGAAGGCATTGCAGAGGATTTGCGAAAGATGCTCCATGAAGACTTTAAGAAGAACCTCAATTTGAACCGATACTTGGGGATAGAGGAAACAAAGGCTGAGGAAGTTAAGGAGGTTGAAGAAACAGAAAAGATAGAAAAAACAGAGAAGATAAAGCCTTCCATTGAGGAAAAGCAGAGCGATACGGTAGTATCCTTGCAAAAGCAGGAAAAGCCTACTGATGATGCAGAGCTATCCCAAAAGTCCAATCATCATCAGCCACCAGTGCAAATGACGCTGTTTGACCTTTGGGGAATGGAAGAAGAAAACCGTCTGACTGTCCATGCTACAAAGAAGAAAGCAGAGGTAACAGTGGGTGCTGTCGCCAAGAAAGTGTCAAGGAAGAAAGCAAGTCCGTTGGTAAAAAGCGTAAATCCGACTTTTGAAGTTGTGACAAAGCCTGTGGAAAAAGAAGAAAAGCCTTCGTTGACAGATGCAAAAGAGCAGGAAACAGCACAGGAGACAAAACCAATCCTGCTTGGGGATGAGCCATACGCAAGCATCTCTTGGGAAGAGAATCCGCCAATCAACGGCTTTTACGAGATGATGATGACCATGGCTCCCGAAGACAGGGTGCTGCTGCGCCAAAAGGCGGAACTGCACCGTCAGGAACAACTCAAGGCTTTGGGCGTTGAAGATACGCTTGATCCGAAGTTCAAGCCGCCGATGGAACCGATAGAAGTTCTCAAAGCTCAAATCGGGTATGGACAGTCGAAAGGGAATGAGCCAAAAGAAGATTCCAAGACTCAGAACACATTGGAAGAAACAGATCATGAGCGGGAACAACAAAAAGGGCAAGAAAGAAAGCGGGAAGAGCTGGCAAAGAAGAAAGAGGATGCTATGAAGCCCCGTCCATTTGATGAGAAACTGGATAGTTTTCATCGTGAGGGTTCTATGGTGCTCGACTCTGCCAGAAATATCGGTGTATTGAAAGACCTTACCAAGTATGGTGCTACCTTCATGCCGTTGGATCTGAATATGGAGCAGAAAGAAAAGGCTGTCCTGTATATCGCCCTCCGTGATGCCTATCAGAAACTTTACACCTATGAAGCGGAAGAACAGACGGAAAACAAGCAGATGCGTGAGAGTCTGAATGTCTATTATGACGCTTTCTTCATTCGCTTCGGCAACCTCAATGCCAAGCAGAACGTGAAGTTCATCCTCATGGATGCCTCAGGGCGCGACATGCTGTCATTGGAACGGGTGGAAAACGGACAGTTCATAAAGTCAGACATCTTCGACCACCCGGTCTCTTTTTCGCTTGACGAGGTCAGTCATGTCGATTCTCCAGAGGAAGCGCTCACCGCCTCGCTCAACAAGTTCGGCCGTATCGACTTGCCGTATATGACTGAATTATCGGATATGCTGGAACCGGAACTGACGGAAGCGCTTAAAGGGCGCATCTATTACAATCCGCTCATAGACGGCTACGAGATAGCCGACCGCTTCATTGCTGGCAATGTCATAGAGAAAGCGGAGCGTATAGAAGAATGGCTGAAGGAAAATCCCGACCATGCAATCGTGAGGGAGTCGTTGGAAGCCTTGAAGGCAAGCATTCCCGAACCGATAGCCTTTGAGGACCTGGACTTCAACTTCGGTGAGCGTTGGATACCTACAGGTGTGTATTCCGCTTACATGAGCCACCTCTTCAATACACAGGTCAGCATCGTCTATTCCGACAGCATGGACGAATATTCGGCAAAATGCAGTATGAAGACCATGGCCATCACGGATGAGTATATGGTGAAGGGCTATTACCGCAACTATGACGGCATGAGTCTTCTGAAACATGCCCTGCACAACACTTGTCCCGACATGATGAAGAGCATCGGTGAGGATGAACACGGCAACGACATCAAGGTGCGTGACAGCGAGGGCATACAGCTTGCCAATGCCAAGATTGACGAAATCCGCAACGGGTTCACTGAATGGCTGGAGGAGCAGTCTGACTCCTTTAAGGAACGCTTGACCACAATGTACAACCGGAAGTTCAACTGCTTCGTGCGTCCGAAGTATGACGGTTCTCACCAGACCTTCCCCGGCTTGGACTTGAAAGCCCTTGGCGGAAAGTATGGCATCAAGAGTGTGTATCCAAGTCAGAAGGACTGTGTTTGGATGCTTTTGCAGAACGGCGGCGGGATATGTGACCACGCCGTAGGTACAGGCAAAACCCTCATCATGTGCATGGCTGCGCATGAGATGAAACGCCTCGGTATGGCTCACAAGCCGATGATTATCGGGCTGAAAGCCAATGTCGCGGAGATAGCTGCCACCTATCAGACAGCTTATCCCCATGCGAGGATACTCTATGCCTCGGAGAAGGATTTTTCCACCAAGAACCGTGTCAGTTTCTTCAACAACATCAAGAACAACGACTATGACTGTGTAATCATGTCGCATGACCAGTTCGGGAAGATACCGCAATCGCCAGAACTCCAGCGGCAGATATTGCAGGCTGAGCTTGATACCGTGGAGGAAAACTTGGAAGTGATACGCACGCAGGGCAAAGACGTGTCGAGGGGAATGCTCAAAGGCTTGGAAAAGCGAAAGCAGAATCTGGAGGTGAAGTTGCAGAAGATAGCCTACAGCATCGAGCAGCGTACCGATGATGTGGTGGACTTCCGCATGATGGGCATCGACCACTTGTTTGTGGACGAGAGCCACCAGTTCAAGAACCTCATGTTCAACACCCGTCACGACCGTGTGGCAGGACTCGGCAACAGCGAGGGGAGCCAGAAGGCACTCAATATGCTCTTTGCCATCCGAACCATACAGGAGCGGACAGGCAGAGACTTGGGAGCGACATTTCTGTCGGGAACAACTATCAGTAACTCACTGACTGAGTTGTATCTGCTTTTCAAGTACCTGCGCCCCAAGGAACTGGAGCGTCAGGACATCCGCTGTTTCGATGCGTGGGCGGCAATCTTCGCCAAGAAAACTACCGACTTCGAGTTTAACGTCACCAACAACATCGTACAGAAGGAACGTTTCAGATACTTCATCAAGGTACCGGAGCTTGCTGCTTTCTACAACGAGATAACCGACTATCGCACGGCGGAGGCGGTTGGCGTGGACAGACCACAGAAGAACGAGATCCTTCATAACATACCACCGACACCCGAGCAGGAGGACTTCATCCAAAAACTGATGGAGTTTGCCAAGACGGGCGATGCTACCATCCTCGGCAGACTTCCACTGTCAGAAACGGAAGAGAAGGCAAAGATGCTCATTGCCACGGACTATGCCCGAAAGATGGCTCTCGATATGCGCATGATAGACCCGACTTGTGAGGATCATCCCGACAATAAGGCGAGCCATTGTGCCAAGATGATAACGGACTATTACAAACGCTATGACAATCACAAGGGCACGCAGTTCGTATTCTCAGATCTTGGCACATACAGACCTGGGGAATTCAACGTGTATTCTGAAATCAAGCGTAAGCTGATAGAGGATTATGGAATACCCTCGTCAGAGATTCGCTTCATTCAGGAGTGCAAGAACGAGAGGGCAAGAAAGGCGGTGATAGCAGCCATGAACGAGGGTTCGGTACGAGTATTGTTCGGCTCCACATCCATGTTAGGTACAGGCGTAAATGCACAAAAAAGGTGTGTTGCTATTCATCATTTGGACACACCGTGGGTGCGACATGAAGTCGCATAGATAATTGTTGGAATGATACTTTAAGTATCAGTTTTAACCCGCTGTTCCGTCAGCGGTAGCCTACCGACCGATGCACCTTAATGTTGTATTAAGCGGTCGGGACAAAGTACACTTTCACAAGACAAGACAGAACCGTGAGGGGAAGTCAAGTATGGTTAGTATCATACCGTAGAGTGGCGAGGCTGGATAGTATGGTTAGCGTAAGCGAACTGTTAGTAAACTTCGTAATGTCGTAAAAGAGTGCAAGATACTGATACACTCTACCCAAAATGGGATGCGGTCAGATAATCCTCTCCATGGTAGGATTACACGGATGTAAAGACCGTCGGAGGATGAGACAGAACCTAACCTATCCGTTAGTTATCTATGTGGAACATGGTAAGCCTGTA
>ERZ791731.1060-NODE-1060-length-11556-cov-2.17816_pt1 | contig 11556 bp, 6 predicted proteins | sample MGYA00509954_ERZ791731 | MGnify/ENA primary metagenome ERZ791731 (study PRJEB30046, sample SAMN00715134) | human gut metagenome | study: EMG produced TPA metagenomics assembly of the A metagenome-wide association study of gut microbiota in type 2...
AATACTATATATTTAAAAAGTTGATAATTTGTTTTATCTATTTTGCGCGACAAAATTACAACGATAATCCTGATTAAAGAAATTTTTCCGTAATAATTTTAGTTAAAGAAAATACCTCATTCTATGTTACTCTGTTACGAAATGATTACTTTTGCGGCGGTTATCAATTAACACACTGAACTATGAATAAAAAAAGTCTTCTTATTGCAGCCGTGGCTATTCTGGTGATAGCTATTATTGGTATTACTTATTTGTTATTTACTGAGAAACAAGCTAACCGGGAGTTGGTACAGGAATTTCAGTTGGATAAAGAAGATCTGGAAAATGAATACACCCGTTTTGCACAACAATATGATGAGTTGAAGATGACGATCTCCAATGATTCTCTAGCTCAATTGCTGGATCAGGAACAGTTAAAGACTCAACGACTGCTCGAAGAACTTCGTACTGTGAAAAGTACGAATGCAACGGAAATTCGCCGTTTGAAAAAAGAATTGACTACTTTGCGTAAGGTTATGATTGGTTATATTAACCAGATTGACTCTTTGAATAAATTGACGGAACAGCAGAAACTGGTTATTGCTGATGTAACTAAGAAATATAACCAGGCTTCTCAACAAATCAGTAATCTTTCTGAAGAAAAGAAGAACTTGAATAAGAAAGTGACATTGGCTGCTCAGCTCGACGCTACCAATATTCGTATAGAGCCACGTAACAAGCGCGGCAAAGTAGCGAAGAAGGTGAAGGATGTAGTGAAACTGGCTATCAGCTTTACTGTCGTGAAGAATATTACAGCCGAAAATGGCGAACGTACTATTTATATACGTATCACAAAGCCGGATAATGATGTACTGACCAAGAGCGCATCCAATACTTTCCCTTATGAAAACCGTACATTGGTTTATTCTATCAAGCACGGTCTTCTGAAACATGGCGAAGAACAGAATATCAATGTATTCTGGGATGTAGAAGAATTCTTATATGCCGGAAATTATCGGGTCGACATCTTCGAAGGTGGTAATTTGATAGGCTCGCAGACATTTACGCTAAACTGATAGGCTTATAAATACACTTGGTAAAACGGGTGTTTGGTTATAATAAAAAGACGTATGCAATTGCTCAGATTTATAGGAGCAATTGCATACGTCTTTTTATATTATACCTTATTTGTATAGATGTGGCTGAGTTCTACATTGATAATTTTTCTGTTATAAGTGGTGATAGTGATATTCTATTTTAGCGTAAATACGCCAAAAAATGAAATATTTGTGTCTTTTGTGTGGTGCCGCACCCTTTTTGGTGTAAAAGTCTTATTTTTTTCTTTATTCATAGACGGTTTGCGATAAATAAACTCTATACATTTGCCATTGCTCTGGCAAGAGACCATAATTTAATATGAATGAAATAACGTTTCTTAAAACTAATGCAATGGTAAATTTACAAATGAAACGAGGCAATAAATGCAATGGATTGTCTCATGAAAAACAACAAATGAAGGAGAAGAAGTTTCTATTTTCCCGCATAGTCGGTGTTCTCCTGTTAATCTTAATCTCTACATTACCGCATTCTGTTGTTTTTGCAAATACAGAAATGCCTAATAGTATTGTTCAAGCTACATTACAGAACTTAAAGGGTAAAATTGTTGATGCGACTGGAGAGCCACTTCCGGGAGCTACGGTTCAGTTAAAAGGTAGTACTAAAGGAGTAATATCTGATATGGACGGTAATTTTGAGTTTAGTAATTGCTCGGCAGGTAGTATTTTAATTGTGTCTTTTGTCGGAATGGAGACGAAAGAGATTAAATACAATGGAGAGGATTTCCTGAAAATTACATTGAAACCTAAAACAGACGAACTGGACGAAGTCACCGTTGTTGCTTTTGCAAAGCAGAAAAAGGAAAGTGTGGTAGCTTCTATCACTACGGTAAAACCTGCGGAATTAAGAGTTCCAAGTAGTAATCTTACTACTGCTCTTGCCGGTCGTGTCGCAGGTTTAATATCTTTCCAACCTAGTGGAGAACCCGGACAGGATAATGCGAATTTCTTTATTCGTGGTATTACAACTTTCGGAGCGGATGCCAAAAAAGATCCTTTAATTCTGATTGACGGGATAGAATTGACCACAGATGACCTGGCACGTCTGAATACAGATGATATTGCAGCTTTTTCTATAATGAAAGATGCGACAGCGACAGCTCTTTACGGGGCGCGTGGGGCAAATGGAGTTATTTTAGTGTTAAAAGATGCCTCTTCTACAGCTATTTATGGAACACGGGGTGCGAATGGTATTATTATGATTACGACTAAAAAGGGAAAAGAAGGAAAGGTTTCTGTCAATGCTCGTGTAGAGACCTCTTTCTCATCTCCGACAGAGCGTGTAAAGATTGCAGATCCGGTCACTTATATGCGTATGCAAAACGAGGCAATTAAGACTCGTGACCCGATGGGATTAGCCATGTATTCGGAAGAAAAAATAAGCATGACTGCTGCCGGACGTTATCCTCATTTATTTCCTGCGATCAATTGGTACGATACAATGTTGAAGGATGTGACCTCCAATCAACGAGCAAACGTCAGTTTGAGCGGTGGTGGTCCATTGGCGCGCTATTATGTTGCAGCTAATATATCCCATGACAACGGTAATATAAAAGTAGATAAAAGGAATAACTACAACAATAATATTAGTTTGATAAAATATGCCTTCCGTTCAAATATCAATCTGAATCTGACAAAATCAACGGAATTATATTTGAAATTAAGTGCTTCATTCGATGATTATAATGGTCCGATCGACGGAGGTACGGAAGTATATCGTATGGCTATGCAGGCTAATCCCGTACTATTTCAACCTTATTATGAGGCAGATGAGCAGTATTCGAACGTAAGACATATATTATATGGTAATTATGGAGACGGTAATTATGTGAATCCGTATGCACAGGTACAGAGAGGATATCGTGAGTACAGTAAGAATACGATGCTTGCCCAGTTAGGCTTTAAACAGCAACTGGATATGGTAACGGAAGGGCTTTCGGCACGAGCTTTTGTAAATATAGACCGTTATGCCGAGTTTTCCGCAAGACGTGAATGGACTCCATTTTATTATGGTATCTCAAACTATAAATTATTGGATGGAAGTTATACGTTGAAAAGATTAAAGAGTGGAAGTGATGGCTTGAACTATGCCGCAGGGGATAGGTATATTAATACAGCCTTTTATCTGGAAGCCGCATTGGAATATTCACGTATGTTCAAAGAGAAACATAGTGTAAATGGGTTGTTTGTTTATACAATGCGTGAAGCCAAACAGTCCAATCCGTACATAACCAGCTTGCAACTGTCTTTGCCCAATCGTAACATTGGTTTTGCAGGACGTATGGCTTATAATTATGATTACCGTTATATGTTGGAATTGAACTTTGGTTACAATGGCTCCGAACGTTTTGCAAAGAATAATCGTTGGGGTTTTTTCCCTTCTATTGGCGCAGGATGGATGTTATCTAACGAAAAGTTCTTTAAGCCTTTACGTAGCATATTTGACCAGTTTAAGATTAAGGCTACTTATGGTATGGCAGGTAATGATCAGATTGGTAATAATGAAGATCGTTTTTATTATATGTCAGATGTAAATAACGGGGCTGACAATACAGTGAATTGGGGAGAAAGATTGGACTATAATCCTGGCGGCGGCTTTTATGTAAATCGTTATGCAAACGACCAGATTGGTTGGGAAAAATCATATAAATTGAATACAGGCATTGAGTTTACTACTACGTTTGGGTTGGGAGGAAATATAGAATATTTCCATGAGAAACGTGATAACATATTATTAGGACGTACAATTCCGTCAACGACTGGTATTACCCAAGGAGTAAAGGCCAACTTGGGCGAGGCAAAAGGTAGTGGTATTGATATGGAAATTAATTATGATAAAATTATCAACAAGGATTTCTGGCTACAAGCCCGTGGTACATTTACATACGCGGCGAGTGAAGTTTTGGTATGGGAGGAGCCGGATTATACCGATACTCCATGGGTTTCAGCTGTAGGGCAATCTATCGGACGTATTGGGGGGTATATTGCCGAACGCCTTTTTATTGATGAGGAGGAAGTCAAAAACTCTCCGGTGCAATTTGGTGACTATACAGCGGGTGATATTAAGTATAGAGATGTGAATAATGATGGTAAGATAAATGAGTTGGATAAGGTAACAATTGGTTTTCCGAATACCCCGCAGATAAATTATGGTTTTGGAGTATCAGCAGGATATAAGGGAGTGGATATTTCTTGTTTCTTTCAGGGATCGGCACGCCAGTCATTCTTGCTTAATATTCCGGAGATAACTCCGTTTCATAATATTCGCGGTGACGGATTGATTGGTGCGAATGTAATACTTCAGGATATTGCAAACAGCTACTGGTCTGAAACCAATCCTAATCCGTATGCTTTTTGGCCTCGTTTGCAGAATGGGGTTAATGAAAATAATAATCAGCCAAGTACATGGTGGTTGCAAGACGCTGGCTTCTTGCGTTTGAAATCAGTTGAAATCGGTTATACTTTTCCACAAAAAGTGTTGAAAAAACTAGGAATGAATAATTTGCGTTTATATTGTAGTGGTACAAACCTGTTGTGCTGGAGCAAATTTAAAATGTGGGATCCGGAGTTGGCTGGTAGTGGACTGAATTATCCTCTCCAGAGAGTTTTTAATGTAGGATTGAATCTTGGGTTTTAATTAAATAATACTATAGAAAATGAAATCAATTTATAAATATATAGCCGGTATATGCATGATATTATCAGTTTCATCATGTAACTATTTGGATATAATGCCTGATGATACTGTGACAGTGAACAGTATGTTTGCCGACCGTTATACTGCTGAACGTTATTTGGCGACTTGTTATCGTGGATTACCGCGCTTGGGAGAGACCAACCGGAATCCCGGATTGGTGGGAGCTATGGAAATGGTATACAATACTACTACTGATATGGTAAACAATGCTTGTATGAGATTGGCTTTGGGGCAAAACAGTGCTTCTTCCAATGTTATTGATTATTGGCAGGGGACTGACGGCTGTTATGCCTCTATCCGTGTTTGTAATGATTTTCTGGAAGGCATTGATGGAGTGACTGATTTGCAGCAGTACCAGCGTGAGCGAATGAAAGCGGAAGTAAAGCTAATAAAAGCCTATCTGCATTTTTACCTGATTAAATATTATGGTCCTATTTGTCCGATGCGTGTTAATATTGCAGTGGATGAATCGACTCAAGGGGCGCGTGTATATCGTGAAAAGGTAGATGATTGCTTCTCTTACGTTCTGGAATTATTACAGGAGGTAATCGATAGCCAAGCACTTCCGGTGATTATTGCTAATAGGGCTACGGAGTTGGGGCGTTTCACGCAGGCAGCGGCTTATACATTGAAAGCAAAAGTTTTATTATATTGGGCAAGTCCATTGTTTAATGGAAATACAGATTACAATGACTTTTTAGATCATAATCAGGAACCTTTCTTCAATCAGGTTGAAGATAAGGGGCGTTGGAATTTGGCGGCAGAAGCCTGTGAGGATGCGATAAATGCCTGTACACAAGCAGGAATCCGCTTATATCAAAAAGAGGATTATGTTACATCACAGTTGCTGACGGATGAAACAAAGTTAGTCAATGCCATTCGGAATTCTGTTGCCGAACCATGGAACTGTGAGTTAATTTGGGGATGTACCCGTTCATTGTTAGATCCCGGCTTCCAGAGTTCGTGTCTTCCCAGATTGGAGGATGGAGGTACGGCTGTAACATCTGCTACTATTAGCCTTCCATTTTCCACAGTTAATGCTTTCTATACGAAAAACGGGTTGCCTGTCGAACAGGATGCAAACTATTATAAAGATGGAATGTATTTTCCTGTAAAATACTCTAAGGACAATTCTGAGTTTACAGAGCATTATGATTTTGATTATAACTATCGTTATGTGATTGAAAATGAAACTACGGCTGGAATGAATTTTGACCGTGAACCTCGTTTCTATGCTTCAGTAGGTTTTGATAGAGGAGTTTGGTATGGCAATTCATATAGTGATCCGGCTGGTGACCAAAGTGAGTCGCAAGCTGCATATAGATATCCCAGAAATCGTTTTGGTGAATTTTCCTCGGTTTGGAATTCCACTTGGTATAATGTTACTGGCTATTGGGCAAAGAAACTGGTCGCTTTACGTTCCGCTTTTACAGGAAGCGATAATGTCTCTTTCTATTCTGTTCCTTTTCCGGATATGCGTTATGCAGACTTGTTGTTAATGGCGGCAGAAGCATGGAATGAAGCGGAAGAAACGCCTAACGAGAAAGTATACGATTATTTGGACCAGGTGAGAGAACGGGCTGGATTGGAAGGTATTAAAGAAACATACGCTAAATATGCAAGTGCGCAATATAAAGACTATCCTTCCCATAAATCTCAGATGCGGGATATTATTCATCGTGAACGGCAGGTGGAATTGTCATGTGAGGGATCTTACTATTGGGATACTCGTCGTTGGAAGACAGCAGAGAAAGAACTGAACCGTATTGTACAGGGCTGGAATGTTTTAAACGGAGAGACTGCGGAGGATTATTATATTCCTACTAATATATATAACCAGCAATTTACCCTCAGAGATTATTTCGCTCCGATACCGGATGGTGATATTATCAGGAATCCTCAGTTAGTTCAGAATCCATGGTGGTAATTATTAAATTATGAGTATTATGAAAAAGATATATATATTAATTACTTTGTCTTTAATGATATTGGTCTCCTGTACGGAAAAGCGCCTGGAACCAATTACAGAGAGCTTAGGGATGCCGACCGTACCGACAGAAATCAGTGTTGAACCAGTTTCCGGAGGAGTTGTCATATCATATCGTGTTCCTGATGTAGAGGATATTTTGGGTGTGAAGGCTGTTTATTCATTGGCTGACGGAAAGCAGCGCGAGGTAATTTCGTCCTATTATAACAATCAAGTTCGAATTATGGGATATGACGATATGGAAGAGCATGAAGCGGTGTTATATACAGTGAATCGTGCAATGGAATTATCAGAGCCTGTTACTGTATCTTTTACTCCCTTAGAATCTTCTATCAGTAAGGTTTCGAAAAGTATGAAGATTATACGTGATTTTGGCGGAGCTCAATACAGTTGGACGAATGACGAGCGTGAGTCAATAACGATGGAAATGCTGACTAATGATGAATCGGGTAACATGGTTGCTATGAAGATAATGACAACTGCTTCAAAAACGGGGACTTATGCTTTGAGAGGATATGATATTGACCCGCGTTGGTTTGCAGCCGTTGTGCGTGATAATTATGGGAATGTGTCAGATACGATTTATCCCCGTAATGAATCGGGTGAGAAAATGCAGATAGCTCCTTTGTATGAGCAAAAGTTGAATAAATCGGCAATGCGAGTAATGATATTAAATAATGATACACCTTTCAATGACTTTGGAGGTAGTAATGCGAATATGATTGATGATAATCTGGAGACTTTCGGACATAGTAGTAACGGAACGATGCCGGCTTCTTTCACTATTGATTTGGGAGAGCCTGTAAAACTTAGCCGTGTGGTTCTTTATCAACGCAACAATGAACCTTATGGCTGGGGAAATCCTCGGGTATTCGAAGTTTATTATTCCGGCAGTGAACCGGAACGAAGCGGGGATTGGGGACAATGGACTAAATTATTGGATTGTGAAGTAATTAAACCATCTGGTATGCCGATTGGTACCAATACAGATGAAGATATGGAGGCGCTTAAAGAAGGACATGATTTTAGTTTTGATGTTGATCAGGAGCCGGTACGATATCTTAGGTTTAAATTTATAAAAGTGTGGACCAGTTCAACCTTCTGTCATCCTGCTGAATTTACGTTTTATGGAGATCCTAATGTCGAATAAAATATTGATGATAATATGAAAAGAATATATGATAATTTGTTATTATTGTTGTTGTGTCTGTCTGGTCTCTGTTCTTGTGATGATGTGATGGATACACATAAGGCCTTTATTCAAGGTGGGGAAATTATCTATGCCCCTATGCCCGATACAATATTTTTTGTTGCCGGGAAGAATCGGGTCGAGCTAAACTATGAAATATCGAAAGCGCCGAATGTGAAATTTATGAATGTTTATTGGGATAATGGTGCGGGGTCGCTTGTGGTTCCGTTGGAACTTTCTTCCGGAACAGAAAAAGGAAAGGTAATTTTAGATGATATGGAAGAAAAGTCATACACGTTTACTGTTGAATTGCAAGATTCGTATGGACATAAATCTCTAAAGACCACAGGAATAGGCTCTTCGTATGGAGAAACATATCAGGCTAGCCTGTCTCAAAGGCGTATTAGTAGGATGGCAACAAGTGATAATGGAGGGATTATTGAGTGGAATATTGCTTCGGAAGATTTGATATATACTGAAGTGAAATATACGAATGTAGCTGGTGAAGAAGTGTTGTTGGAGATGGATGCCAATCAAAACGCTCTTGATTGTCCGGGAGCGAAACCGGGAGGAACTGTGGAATTTCGCTCTGCTTACCTTCCGGAAGAAAAATGTATTGATGTTTTCTATACGCCATGGGTACGTTCGGATGAATTGGGAATGATATTTCCGCATGTTTACACAATGGAAGAAGCCGATAGGCAAAATTGGGAACTGTTGTACTATGATAATACGGACCCCGAAGAAGGAAGGCCTGAGTATATTTTGGATAATAATCCTTCTTCCTATTGGCATTCCAATTATCGGGATGGCCAGCAGAAGCCCTATCCTTTCACCTTTGTCATAGACATGAAGGATGAACTTATGGTAGGAAAATTGGGTGCCATGTCTCGTGAGAATAACTACTATACAAAAGGCATCAGTTATTATATCTCTGACGATGACGAGTTCACCGCCGGAAATCCGGACGGAAATCAGTGGACCTATATTGGTGAGATTGAACTGTTGAAACAAAATGGAATGCAATGGAGTGAAGTCATAACCAGTACTTTGGAAAAACAGGTGAAAGGACGCTATTTAAAGATTATATGTACCAGTGGACATGGAGCATCCCATTTGGGGGCTATTGCAGAAATTACGGTACAAAAAGTAACCGCAATAGACGGGGAAGATTTGTAACTAATTGGTTGTTAAATATAAAATAAAGTATGATGAAGAAAATTCTTTTTGTGACATTGGTGTGTATATGGAGTGTAGTCTCGATGTATGCATGGGACCGGAATATCTTGATTTCGACTAAAAATACCTCGTTGCTGTTTGCAGCACAGAACGATGGAGATTTGCGGTTTGCATATTACGGTGATAAGATAACTCCGGATCAAATAAATCAAATCCACGATATATGGGCAGGTCTGAACAGACCTGCATATCCGACGTTCGGTTCGGAATATTCGTCGGCTACGGCACTTCAGGTAGTGCATCCGGATGGAAATATGACTCTGGATCTTATCGTGAAAGATGTAACGACAAAAAATGTAGAAAACGGAGAACAGACGGTAGTGACTTTAAGAGATAAACACTATCCGTTTGAAGTGAAGATGAACTATAAAGCCTATAATAACTCAGATATCATCGAGATGTGGGCGGAGATCTCCCATGCCGAAAAGAAAGCGGTTGTCTTGAAACGGTTTGATTCGGGATGTATGCCTATCCGCAGAGGAGACGTATGGATTTCTCATTTGCACGGGAGTTGGATTGCAGAATCAGATGTTACTTCCGAGCCATTGAAGCCGGGCATGAAAACAATAAAGAATATGGATGGAGCACGCAATGGTCAGGGAGACCATGCGGAGGTTATGTTCTCTCTGGATGGGCGTCCGCAGGAAAATACGGGGCGTATGATTGGAGCCGCCTTGTGTTGGAGTGGAAATTACAAACTTCGTATTGATACGGATAATAATTATTCTCATAACTTCCTGGCAGGAATCAATGATGAAGCATCCGAATATAAACTGGAACCAAAGGAAGTTTTCGTAACCCCTAAACTTGCCTTCACGTATAGTGAAGAAGGGCTGAGTGGCGTAAGCCGTAATTTTCATCGTTGGGCACGTAACGGTCAGATTCATGGTGGTAATAAGCTTCGTGACATTCTGTTGAATAGTTGGGAAGGTGTCTATTTTGACATTGACGAGCAGAAAATGGACCAGATGATGGGAGACTTTGCTGCAATGGGCGGTGAGTTGTTTGTTATGGACGACGGTTGGTTCGGTGACAAGTATCCGCGGAATAATGACCATTCTTCATTGGGCGATTGGGTGGTGAACAAACGGAAGTTGCTCAATGGAGTGGATGGTCTGATTGCGACAGCCAAGAAACATGGAATAAAATTTGGGATTTGGATTGAACCGGAGAGTGCCAATACCGTCAGTGAACTGTATGAGAAACATCCGGATTGGGTGTTGAAAGTTCCTAATCGTGATCCTCGTTATGGGCGTGGTGGTACACAGATGCTGTTGGACTTGTCCAATCCCGAAGTACAGGACTTTGTATTCCAGGTAGTTGATGATTTAATGACCAACTATCCTGATATCGCCTATATCAAATGGGATGCTAATGCGTCTTTGGTGAATTACGGATCTCCTTATTTGCCTAAGGACAAGCAATCTCATATATACATTGATTTTCATCGTGGATTGCAGAAGGCGGTAGAACGTATTCGTGCCAAATATCCGGATCTGGTGATGCAGGCTTGTGGTGGCGGCGGCGGTCGTGTTGATTATGGAGTGATGCCCGGATTCGATGAGTTTTGGGTGAGTGATAATACCGATGCGTTGCAGCGTATATTTATGCAGTGGGGTACCTCTTATTTCTATCCTTCTATGGCTATGGCACAGCATGTCAGTGCTTCTCCCAATCATCAGACGGGAAGGGTAATCCCTTTGAAATTCCGTTTTGACGTAGCTATGAGCGGTCGTCTCGGAATGGAAATTCAACCAAAGACCATGTCTGACGAGGAGAAAGAATTCTCGAAACATGCGATTGCTACTTATAAGGAAATTCGTCCGGTTGTGCAGTTCGGCGATTTATACCGCTTAATTTCTCCTTTCGATAAGCTGGGGGTTGCTTCTTTGATGTATTGTACTCCGGAGAAAGATCGTGCTGTGTTCTTTGCTTATAAAATCGAGCATTATATGAATCAGGTATTACCTCGTTTCCGTATGGCCGGACTGGATGCGAACAAGAATTATCGTATTCGTGAACTGAATTTGCCGCAAGGCGAGAATCCGTGTTATTTGCATGACAAGGTTGTAGCAGGTAGTATTCTGATGAATACAGGAATGGAAGTTCCTTTGGGGGCAGAGTATGCGAGTCGGGTGTTTGAACTCATAGAGGTTAAATAGAAGAGAGTAAGTAAATGAATGGAAAGCCTCGGACGATACTTCGTCCGGGGCTTTTTAAGTAATACCGGTTTAAGTTAGGAATAGTAGACGTATGAAATACATGATATAGGCACGAAACTGAACATACCCCGCTAAACATATCATATACAACCGCTATACATCTGTTATCCGGTAGGTATTGTTCTGTC
>ERZ791731.1068-NODE-1068-length-11458-cov-3.32465_pt1 | contig 11458 bp, 7 predicted proteins | sample MGYA00509954_ERZ791731 | MGnify/ENA primary metagenome ERZ791731 (study PRJEB30046, sample SAMN00715134) | human gut metagenome | study: EMG produced TPA metagenomics assembly of the A metagenome-wide association study of gut microbiota in type 2...
GATATTAATCAACAATTATATGAAAATAAAAGCACACCTGAAGGATTTATTCCTGTTTATGGTGTAGTTATTACTGTTCCTACTGGAATATATACTAATGGACAAAAAGATTTTACTTGTGATAAAACTTTTGATGAAGTAAAAGAAATATTATTAAAAGGCGGAAGTATTATTGCTATTGATAATAACAATAATAGAATTAATTTTGATAGAATTGTTATAGGTGCTCATGACATTAGTGCCACGATTACTTATTTTTCTAATGGTGGAATTAATAAAATTGATTTAAGTTGGGATAAAGGTATAGCTAGAGTTGGAGGTGAAGAAACTAAAAGTATTAATACTTTTGTAGCTATAAATAGTAATTCAATTATTAAATCTTATGATATTGGTAATATTACTATATTATTAACAAATGATGGTAGTAAAGAAGAAGTATTAGCTGCTATTAATTCTATTTTTACTAATTTTGCTGGATTTGTTACAGCTATTGGTAAACCTAATTCTGTATTTCATAATGGTAAATATGGTACATTTAATGTTAGATATACAGATAATATTATAATTATTCAATGGAGTAATGCTAATGCAATTCATCATGTTGCTTTATCAGAAGATGGTTCATATATTTATAATACTATTCAAATAGTTGACGAAACTCTTTATAGATTATCTAAACTTACTATTGACCCAATAGTTAATCCTAAAATATGGATTGGTACTGCTACTCAATATGCAGCTATTGCGCAAAAAGATAATAATACTACTTATATAGTTAAATCAGATGTTTAAATTATGGCTATATATCAAGGAGATGTTGGAATACATGATATTAAAGTTGGTAATATAGATGTATTTGAAATATATCAAGGTAATAAACTTGTTTATCCTGAAAATACAGATGTTACTATTACATTTAAATTGAATGTTTCCGGAACTGTTACTATTAATGGTTATACTCCTGTTATAAGTGAAAATAATACTAAATTTGTATTTACTATTCCTATTAAGACTAATTATACTGCTATTATTAGTGCTGAACATTATAAATCTCAAACTATAAATGGTAATAGTGGTTATTTGCCTATAACTCATAATGTAGAATTAGAATGGAAACAAGAATTTATATCTTATACTGTTACTTTTCCTACTGATGGAGTTAAGGTTTTATTTGATGGAATAGAAAAAGGAGTTATAACTAATGGTAAGTTAGTTGTATTAATTGATGATACAGAAGCTAAAGATAGTTATATTGTTACATTTGAAGGTAGTAAAGCTAGTACATATGATACTAGTACATTGACAGTAGTTAATAGTAGTATAGTTAATACTGGTGGTGTTTATGATTTAAAACTTCCTACTAGTTCTGTTAAGAGTGGATATAAGAGAACTGACTATGCATCCTCCACGGGGAGTATAACCAAAGACTCTACTTATGCTGGAACTTGGATTGAAACTGTTGTTAATCTTACTGCTAGCTTTACTAGTTCTACTACTTTAGGTAGTATAAGTAATAATGTATTAACTATACCTAATAATGAATCTACTAATGCTAAAAGTGGAATTTTAAATGTTATATTTACTTTAGAAAATAAACAAACTAAAGAAGTTAGTGCAGCTTTAAATCAAGCTGCTGGTGCTAAAGTTTATACTGATTGGGTATTAGATTTACAAACTGATGGAACTAGTGTTGAAGCTAAAGGCGGTACTAGAACTATTACCGCTAATGTTGCTCGTAGAACTTATAAATGGAATAACACTGGTACTGTTTATAGTGAAACTGCTACTCCTACTCTTAGTATTAGTGGTAGTGCTAGTCTTAGTGGAAATCAAATAAAATTTACATCAAATGAGAGCGTTTCAGCCCGTTCAGCGACACTTACAGCTAGTTATGTAGGATTGTCCAAAACGGTTACGATAACGCAACAGGCAGGCGCGAAAGTGTATTCAGCGTGGTCTGCTTGGGCTGTTTCTATCTCGGCAAGTACGCAAACCATAGGCGCAAGCGGTGGGTCTGCTACGATAACTACTAATGCTAGTCGTTCTCGTACTTGGACTTGGAATGGAGTTGGTACTACACATACTGATACTGAAACTGCTACACCTACACTTAGTGGTAGTGCTGGTGGATTTACTTTAAGTGGTAAAACTGTTACTGCTAGTAACAATACTACAACAAATAGTCGTAGTATAACTATTACTGCTACTAGTAATAGTGTTTCTAAATCTATTACTATAACACAATCTGCTGGTGCTAAAGTTTATAGTAATTGGTCTAGTTGGACTGTTAATATTAGTGCTGATAAAACTAGTATTGGTGCAACAGGTGGAACAGCTACTATATCAACGAGTGCTAGTAGAACTAGAAGTTATACATGGAACGGTGTTGCTGGTTCAGGTGGTACTGAAACTGGAAACGGTTCTCCAACATTAAGTAAAGTTAGCGGAAGTGGTAATTGGACTAGTCCTAAAGTTACTTATGGAAATAATACTAGTACAAGTGGTAAATCAACTGTTATTCGTGCTACTATTGATTCTACTACTAAAGATATAACTATTAATCAGTCTGCTGGAGCTAAACAATATGGAAGTTGGTCTGCATGGACAGTTAATATTTCTAATAGTGGAAATGTTGCTGCTAGTGGAGGTAGCTCAAATATAACTACTTCTGCAAGTAGGACAAGAACTTGGACGTGGAACGGAGTTAGTGGAAGTGGTGGAACTGAAACAGGAACTGGAACACCTACTCTTAGTAAAGTTAGTGGAGCTGGTTCTTTTGCTAGTAATAAAGTAAGTTATGATAATAATACTTCTACAAGTGCTAGAAGTACAGTTATTAGAGCTACAATGGATTCTGTAACTAAAGATACTACTGTAACTCAAAATGCAGGTGCTAAAACTTATAGTAGTTGGGGAGCATGGTCTATTAGTTTAAGTGCCAATGTAACAACCATTGCTGCTGCTGGTGGAAATGCTACGTTATCTACTTCTGCTACTAGAAGTCGTACTTGGCAATGGAATGGTACAGGAACAACTTATACTGAAAATGCTAGTGGTTCTCCAACATTAAGTAAAGTTAATGGTGCTGCTTCTTTAAGTGGTTCTACTGTTAGTTATGGAAATAACACTTCTACTAGTTCTCGTAGTTCTGTATTTAGAGCAACAATAGATAGTGCAACTAAAGATATAACTATTAGTCAATCAGCTGGAGCTAAAGTTTATGGTAATTGGTCTGGTTGGACAGTAACTTGTAGCGCTAGTAGTTATAAAGTTTGGGCAGGAGGTGATTCAGTAACTATTTATAGTAATGCTTCAAGAAATAGAACTTGGACTTGGAATGGTGTTGCAGGTTCTGGTGGCACTGAGTCTGATAGTGCTACTCCTAATATTTCTGTTACAAGTGGTGTTGGAATTTTAAGTGGTAATACTTTAACTTTTAGTAATAACACATCTCCTGATGCTAGAACAACTAGAGTTACTGCTAATTATAATGGAGTTACTGATTATTGCGATGTTATGCAATATGGTGGTAATAAAGTTACTGGAAGTTGGACATCTTGGCAAGTAACTATATCTGCTAGTCCTATGAATATTGCTGCTAGTGGTGGTAGTTCTACAATTCTTTGTAATGCTTCTCGTACTAGAAATTATACTTGGAATGGTGTTGGTACTACTTATACTGAAACTGAAAATGGTAGCCCAACTTTAACTAAATCTGGAGATGGTACATTAAATGGTACTACTAGCGGTAGTAAACTTACTTATGGTAATAGAACTGCTACAACAAGTAGAAGTACAACTGTTACTGCTACTTATAGTGGAGTTAGTAAATCTATTAATATTACACAATCTGCTGGTGCTAAGTCTTATGGTGCTAAAGTATATCATACTAAATATTATGGTACTAATCCTGATGGAAGTGGATTAGATTTTACAGGTTATCCTTATACTAATGAAATTGATACAGTTGCTGATGCTAATACTATATCTATAAGTGTTTATTATAGGTTATATACAACTCAACTTTGGACTTGGAATGGTGTTGCTGGCTCAGGCGGAACTGAAATTGTATATTATAATCCGGATGATGTAAATGTAACAAATAAAGTTAATTGTGATGTATCTATTGCAAATGCCTTTAATTATGCTAGCATGATTATAATAACATTTAAACTTTCTGCAAATAATTCTGATACAGCAAGAGAATATAAAATTGAATGGAATTGGTTAAATCATAATGTTATTACAAAAGGAACACAAAGAGCAAATCCCATGCGTGGTAGACTTGTTATTAAAAATGATTATTTTACTAGTCAAAATATTGCATTACCTATTTATTTAGATAGTGAAAATGTAGATTCAATATATAAAGGAGAAGCAAGTTATAATGATATTAAGAAAACTCCTATTAGTGTTTATGTATATATTCCTACTAATATTTCTATAATGAACGCTGGTAAATTGCAATTTTGGTTTGAAAATAAAGATGGTGGTGGCAGTAAATATACTTGTACTTTAAGTAGTGTTAGTACACCTTCAAATAATGTTTCTGTATCTAATAGTAATAATATTATTAGTGTTACTGCTAATACAACTACTTCTTCATTTACTATATTATGCCAATTTACTATGACTTCTAATAGTACAGTATTTAATGTAAGAGTTTTAATTGAACCATGATGAAAATACTATTAATATAACAATATTACTAATGCTTATATTGTTTATTTACTCATTAAAGTTATTTAAATTAATCACATAATTATGAACAATAAACAACTATATGAAAAGCTGGGTCAGAATAGTTATGATAAAGTATTTCCTATTACTTATCTTCAAAATATTCTTGACAAAGATACAAACAATGATTTAACTGTTGTTCTTTCTAGGTTTAATCATTTATGGATTCCATATCAAGGAACTAGAGTTAATACTCGTAAAGCTGTTCCTGCTATTTTTAGACGTAATAGTCTTACTATTAGCTATTATGACGCTGAACATAATCTTTCTGTAACTGAAAGTTATATAGGTAGTAATCTACAAGCTGGTGTTGAAACTAGTTGGGTTTCTGATGATAATTGGACAAAAATTCTTAGTGAAAAGTATCTTGAAGAGAATGGTGCTAAGATTCCAATTGCTAATGGAACTATTGATTGGGATATGCTTAATGAAGCTCTTAAACAAATGATTGCAGGAGATGGTAAAGTTAATATTATTAATTATCCTGATGAAGAAGATATTACTATTAGATTAAGTCCAGGTTGTTGTAGTGTTAATCGTCTTAGTCTTAAAGATAGACCTTATGAACCTGAATATAAAAGTGGTAAAGGATATAAAATAATTCGCAAGGTCTTACTCCCCGTGGAGGATGATGCAAGTAATGCAGAACAGCTTTTATTTGATGGTTTTCTTGATGATACTTATTGTGAACAATATGGTCAAATAATTCTTAATACTGATAAATATGAAGTTATTAGAACAGATTTAGGTAATACTGCTGATATTTATTATGATACTTATCATAAATTATTTATTCTTAGAGTTAAGACTATTCATGATGGAGTTGGGTTCTATAATTATTATACTAGATGGACTATTGTAGAACCTACTGATAGAGTTCATCCTCTACGGGGGGTCAACACTGCTGTCTATGGAAATAGTGAAGATTATAATATTTATAATACTTGTCTTTCTGATGAACGTCCAAGACTTGGTATTATATATGTTAATTCAGTAGATAATATTAAATATTATTTTAATGAAGAAAATCTAGTTCAAGTTAAGAATAATATTTATCTTAATTATAAAGCTGTTCTTACTCAAGATATGCTTAACGAAGAAAATACTCGTTATATTATTCGTTATGCTTTTGATTTAAGTGGTAAAACTATCACAATGCCTGTTGGTTGTGAACTTGTATTTGAAGGTGGTATTATTGAGAATGGTACTATTAATTTAAATAGTTGTAAGCTTGCAGGTATGGTTGGTGAAGAGTCTGAATATCTTCCTAATGTAACTTGTAGTAATTGGGCTGTTGGTCAAATTGAATATCGTAATGGAAAGATTTGTTATTGGAATGGTACTGAATGGAGAGTAATGGGAGATACTTCTTCTATGGAAAGTTATACTAAAGAAGAAATTAATAATATGTTTAAAAATTATTATACTAAATCTGAAACTTATAATAAAGAAGAAGTTAATAATTTACTTAATAGATATGTTACTAATGATACATTTAATAACTTTAAAGAAGAAATAAATCAAACTATTACTAATAGTGTTAATCTTGATAAGATTCAAAAAGCTATTAATGATGGTTGTGGAGTTAATATGACTATGCCTAGTGCGAATAGTAATAAACTTAGTCTTCCAATTTGGACAGGAACTGCTACCCAATATGCAACTATTACCCCAGTTGCTGGAATGACTTATAATATTATTGATGAATAATGAGTTTAACTCTTGGACGTCAAGGAGGAATTGCTCAGCCTCTTAAGAAACGGACAGTAGGTCAAACTAATATTGCTCATGTTTATGATGGTGCTAATCATATTTGGCCTACTTCTGTTATTCATTTTAGTGATTTTACTAGTGTCCAACTTAGATATATTTGGGGTAGTGCTGATGGTCGAGATTTGGATACTAAATCATATTATGTTAATTCTCCTATTAATAGTTTAAATTATATAGCTGTTGGTTGGTCTTGGAATTTAAGTCAAATTCCTTATCTATATTGGGGTGGTGATAATACTGATTCAGGTGCTGAATGTGTTATGTTCAATATTGAATCTATGATTGACCTTGAAGATAAAATGCCTGATATAATGAAAATGAATCTTTGTGCTAATTGGTTTGGAAGTTTGAGTAGAGGTCATGTTACTGTTGAATGTACTGCTTATAAAGGTGGTGTTATTGTTCATGCTTGGCAATTAAAGAATAATGAAATTGATATTGATAATAGAGGAATGTTTATTTTTCCTTTGGCTGATGGAACTATTAATATGCCTGATGGACATGGTGGTTATAAAGAATGTTGGTATGGTGAAGTTGTTAAAAGAGTTGCTAAATCTAATAATGAAGTAAAGTACTTTAAAGTTAATCCTGTTAATGATAAAGTTATTGGTTTAGATGATATTAAAATAATTCGTCATGGTGGTGGACTTGTTCATGGCAATGGTTATTGCTGGTATGAAAATAAGCCTAATGATAAATATAAAGTTTGGAATAATCAAGTCAATACAACTGGTACTCCTTTAACTCTTGATAAGCCAACTCTTAATATAACTAGTGATGATAATTATAGTTATGAATATCATACAGTTTTGTTAAATGAAGATAACACTGTTTATAATGATAATTATACTGATAACTATAAATTTAGATTTGGTTTTGTTGCAGGTAATTCTGAATTTAGAGGACAACAAACTATTCAATGTTATGTTGGTACACAAGGTGGTAAAGCTGATGATGGTAAGACTTCAATAGGTGAAATAAAATATACTAAACTTAATAAAATTGGTGAATTGACAATATATAGTCCTATTGAAAGTTAAATTAATGTTAATTACCAAACAAAACGGTTTAAGCGTTATAGATTATGTAGTTCAAACTACAAGTATTAATCTATTTTTTTAACTTAAACCTTAATTTATTATGCAAGTAATTGAAAAAGTGAAAGTTGTTCCAGAGGGCTATAATGGTGCTGGAATGAATTATGACGGTGGTAATCGTCGTGATGTAAACGGTAAGGCTAATGCAGGTTTAACTCTTGGTATTATCGGTACTGCACTTGGTGCTTGGGCTTTGTTTGGTAACAGACGTTCTACTCCTGCTAGTATTTTAGGTGGTGCTGGTGGTGGAATGTTAGGTGATGGTTCTACCAATATTAATGTACTTGGTGCTACTGCTGGTGGCGGAAACGGTGCTCCTACTGCTTTTCAAGCATGGGAAAAATCTTGTGAAGATACTTTAGCTCTTCAAGGTGGTCTTTATCAATGGGCTTTGACTCAACAGAATCAACGTTTTGAAGATAGAGAACGTCTTAATAGTGAATTGTTTGGTGTTTATATTGATGGACGTAATCGTACTGATGCTCTTATTGAGAAAAATAACACTGACCATTTTAATCTTTACAAATATACTCGTGATGCTGATGATGATATCCGTAAAGAGTTATCTGATTTGAAAGCTGAATTGGCTGTTACTAAAGCTATTCGTCCTTATCAAGATAAACTTATCCAATGCGAAATGGAAAAGATGTTTACGGCTGGTATCAACTATACTGATAGAAAGACTTGTAATGTTATCTATGGTGTAGTTACTCTTCCAAATGAACCTACTGTTACTGGTCTAGTTGGACGTAATGCTTGTGGATGTTTACCATGTGGTTTTACTCAACCTGCTAGCGGAACTCCTGCTCAGTAATATTACTAAGTTTGATTAAGAACATAAAATTGAAAGAGATATGATACCTGTTACTCAATTCATACTAGGTAATAGTGACCCTTTACTATACCCTAGTGAAAAAATGACTAATAGCATTGATGAACAAATTGCTTTTCTTCAAAGTCAAAAACAAGCAATTAATGAAGCTTATCGTCGTAATGCTATTCCTAATGCAAATAATGGTACAACTCAAAATCAGCAAGTTCCAACTCAAGGAATTTGGGATGCTATTGATGCTGAAATTGCACCACTTACACAAGAACAACAAAATATGCTTCTTAGTAATCAAGACTATGTAAATAACTATAATGCTTTACAAAGTATGGTTCAAGCAGAAGTTCTTAATTTAGTTAGAGGAAAAATCGAAGCTAGTGAAGATGGTAAACATTTACTTGAAGAACAACTTAAACTTGTTAAGTTGCTTAAGAGTAAAATTGTTGAAGTTACTAACAAAGAAATGGAATTGTTTAAAGCTTTTAAAGAAGCTAGTAAAACTAATCCTAATTTAACTTATGAAGAATTTTTAAAGAAGTAATATTATGGTTGAAATTAATAGTGTAAAAGAGGTTATTAAAGATTATATTGTTAAGCAATTAATATCTATGGGTGAAAGTTCTCCAGCTATAAGACTTTTAACTCCTTTAGCTAAAAGAGCTATTATGAATAATATTGATAGTTTTGACAAATTCTTAAAGCCTATTGCAGATAAAGATGGTATGATTGATATTGAAGGTATATTTGATGAAGAAATGGAAGTTATTAATAATATTGATAATTTTAATTTTGATATACCTTTTATTGGTGGCGGTAATATTTCTAAAGGTATTATATCTCTTGAAGTTCCTTATGTGAATAAAATTGTTGCTCTTAATCAAACTGATTTAGAAATTTTAAAAGAATCATTAATCAGTTTAAAAACAAAGTAATATTATGAGAGAAATGCCTTACATTCAACCTTACCATGTTGGTAATCGTCGTGGCGGTAATCAAAATATTCTTGATGAATTTCGTGAATTTCTTGATGCGCGTGGAGGACGAGGTGGTCGTGGTGGTAGAGGTGGCATGAGAAATCGTATTGGCTATGATACTTACGATACTTATGGTCGCTCTACTAATAAAAATGACCGAGAAGAAAAGATTTTAACTATGCTTATGAGTGGTGGATACAATGATGGTGAATATCATTTTGATGAATATGAAGCTAAAGAAGTTGTAGAACAAATGTATCATGTTAAAGACAATAAGAAATATATTGGTGAAAAATATGATATGAATAAAGCTCATGAGATTTGTGAACGCTATAAAGAAGTATTGCCTAATGATGTTGAACCTTGCGATGTTTATGTTGCAATTAATGCTCAATATCATGATTATGCTAAACTATTTGAAGAATGGTTTGGTGGTAATATAGATAATAAAGTGTTTGAAAGTGCTATTACATTTTGGTTTAAAGATGTAGATTTTGATGGTGATAAAGTATGGGAATATTTCCACATGAATAACTAATCATTATTGTAAAACTATAAAAGGGAATTATCTTCGGATAGTTCCCTTTTTTATTTATCTAAATTTTAGTATGGACAAATTTATTGATGTAATTGTAGATGGAATCCTTAGTAATTTCGATTTTGGATTTATGTTTATTGTTAATGTTCTAACTTATATTATTATTAAAGTTATTGATTACTTTAATGGTGATAATAAAGTTCCTACTTGGCAAAAACGATGTGTATTAGTTATAAGTATTTTTACTATGGCTATAATTTATATTGCATCTGGGTATGATAATACTATTATGCTTGTTAATAGTGCTGTACTTGCTCCTGTGTTTTGGAGTTGGGTTGTTAGTCCTATTCTAAAGAAACTTGGAGTTGGTTATAAAGATATTGATAATACTATTGGTTGATATTGTATGATAATTATTAGCTAGGCTTAACTAACTGATTCAGACCTGCTATATCCTCTACGGGGAGTATAGCTTGCCGAATTTGGCTAATTTTTAGCCTAGCTGATTAGTTATACACAATTGAATAAAAGTCTTACTGTAAGCCTAAAAAGTGGCTCTATGGACGTACATAAATATTTACAATATTAAATTTCAAAATAATAAAGTTATGAGAGTTATTAAGACTAAACATTTTCCTTTTAGTGGTTATAAAGCTATTAATCTTTTTGGTATTATATTTACTAAAGGTGAATTAAGTAATAGAGAACTTAATCATGAAGCTATTCATACAGAACAAATGAAAGAGATGTTATATATCTTTTTCTATATATGGTATGGTATTGAATATCTTATTATAAGATTATTTCATATTAAACAACATGATGCTTATAAAGATGTAAGTTTTGAAGAAGAAGCTCATATTAATGATGATAATCTTAATTATATTAGTAAACGTAAACATTATACTTGGACTAAATATCTAGGTATTAATAGTTCTAAAACTGCTTAATTAAAAAATGTTAATAATATTGTTAAACTACTTGTTATTAATAATATAATTTATATTTGTAACAAACTAAATTCTAAAGATATGGAAGATGATAAAAGAGTTAATTATAAGTTAGATGCTATTAATAAACTTATTAATAATCTTAAACTTAGTATTTCTGGTAATAAAGAACATGATGAGCTTGGAGAAAATAATGTTATAGTTAATCTTGATGAGATTAGTCAAAAGATTACTGAATTGCATGAAATGGTTAAAGCTGAATTTGATGAATTTGAAAATCAACATAAAAGTGAATCAGATGAAACTCAAACTCTTCTTAATAATCGTTTTGACAAAATTGATGCTAAATTAGATAGTATTAAATCTGCTATTGATAGTATGAAAACTACTATTAGTGGTAAACTTGATACTGTTAATTCTACTATTAATAAAGCGAATACAGATATAGTTGCTGCAATTAATGCTATGAAAACTAGTAATGATACTAAAAACGATACTATAATTACTGCTCTTCAAGGACTTGTAACTAAAGTTAATCAAAATACTAATAATATTAA
>ERZ791731.1080-NODE-1080-length-11377-cov-1.95019_pt1 | contig 11377 bp, 9 predicted proteins | sample MGYA00509954_ERZ791731 | MGnify/ENA primary metagenome ERZ791731 (study PRJEB30046, sample SAMN00715134) | human gut metagenome | study: EMG produced TPA metagenomics assembly of the A metagenome-wide association study of gut microbiota in type 2...
TTCCCAGTACCGCAGTGCATCGGGAATGACAGGCGCACAGGCAGCACAGAGAATCCTGAATTCCGCAGGAATTTATGATGTGACGATCCAGCATGTATCCGGAAATCTGACCGACCATTACAATCCGTCTGCAAAGACACTGAATCTGTCCGATTCTGTATACAATTCCACATCGGTTGCAGCCGTTGGAGTTGCAGCACATGAGTGTGGACATGCAATCCAGCATCAGAACAGCTATTTTCCACTGACACTGCGCACGGCAATTGTCCCGGCAGCCAATCTTGGTTCCACACTTGCATGGCCGTTGATTCTGATCGGATTATTCTTTACAAGAAATACAGGGGCAGTTCTGATCAATCTTGGAATCATCTGCTTCTCTTTTGCAGTGATATTCCAGCTTGTGACATTGCCGGTAGAGTTTAATGCATCTGCAAGGGCATTGCGCATTTTAGGCGAGCAGGGCATTTTGAGTGACAGTGAGCTCCCATACACGAAAAAAGTGTTAAAAGCAGCGGCACTGACTTATGTGGCAAGTGCGGCAGCAGCTATTTTACAGTTACTGCGTCTGGTACTGTTATTTGGAGGAAGAGACCGTGACTGATTCTGTCAATACGAGAGAACTGATCCTCGGGATCCTGATGGAAGTGACAAAAGAGGGCAGTTACAGCCATCTTGTGATCCGTTCTGTGCTCGATAAGTATCAGTATCTGGAAAAAAAAGAGAGAGCCTTTATCACGAGAGTATCTGAGGGAACCATCCAGTACATGATCGAGCTTGACTATATTATCAATCAGTTCTCCAAGGTGAAGGTAAACAAAATGAAACCGGTCATCCGCAATATTCTGCGGATGAGCGTGTATCAGTTAAAATATATGGATTCCGTCCCGGACTCCGCAGTGTGCAATGAGGCAGTGAAACTGGCAAAGAGAAAAGGATTTGGTTCTTTGAGCGGTTTCGTGAACGGGGTGCTGCGCAATATCAGCCGCAATTTAAGCACCATCACTTACCCGGACAGGCAGAAAGATCAGATCCAATATCTGTCTGTGCGTTATTCCATGCCGGAGTGGATCGTGAGACAGTGGATCAACGATTATGGCATGGAGCAGACGGTGAGCGTGCTGCAGGCATTTTTGCAGGAGACACCGGTTACGATCCGTACCAATCTTCTGAAGATCACACCGGAAGCGCTGGAAAAGCGGTTGAAAGAGGAAGGCGTTACAGCAGAGAAAATGGTCTGCGCAGATATGCCGGAATTAAACTATGCATTTATGATCTCCGGATTTGACCATCTGAATGCATTGTCAAGTTTCCGTGAGGGGCTTTTTTATGTGCAGGATGTGAGCTCCATGATGGTGGCAGAAACGGTTGCTCCAAAGAAGGACAGCTATATTATCGATGTGTGTGCAGCACCTGGAGGAAAGAGCGTCCATCTGGCAGAAAAACTCGGGGGAACCGGTATGGTGGAGGCGAGAGATCTCACAGAGTATAAGACTGATCTTATAAGACAGAATATCGCAAGACATCAGCTTTCTAATATGCGGGCAGTACAGATGGATGCAACGGTTTTAGATGAGGCTTCCATCGGAAAAGCAGATGTGGTGATCGCCGACCTTCCGTGTTCCGGTCTTGGTGTCATGCGCAGGAAGACGGATATAAAATATAAGATGACATTACAGACAGAGCAGGAACTCGTCTCTTTACAGAGAAAAATGTTAGAAACTGTCTGTCAGTATGTAAAGGCGGGCGGAACATTGTTATATTCCACCTGTACGATGGATAAAATGGAAAATGAAGACAATGTCACATGGTTTTTAAAACAGCATCCACAGTTTGAACTTGTGAGAATGCAGCAGATTTTTCCGCAGGAAACATATGGAGATGGATTTTTTCTGGCAAAATTACAGAAAAAAGCGTGAGAGACTTCATACACTTCTGATGAATGAAGGAGAATTATGGATCAAAAGGAAAAGACAGATATCAGATCACTGAATCTGAAAGAACTGACTGTGTTCATGGAGCAGCTTGGAGAGAAAGCGTTCCGTGCAAAGCAGATTTACCAGTGGCTTCATGGGAAGCAGGCAGCGTCTTTTGAGGAGATGACCAATATCCCAAAGGCGCTGATCGAAAAGTTGAAAGAGAACAGTTATCTGGTCAGCATAAAACAGGAAGCAGTACAGATCTCCAAAATCGACGGAACGAGGAAATACCTGTTTCTGTTAGCGGATGGAAATGTCATTGAGAGCGTTTTCATGCGATACAAACATGGTAATTCGGTCTGTATTTCTTCACAGGTGGGATGCCGCATGGGTTGCAGATTCTGCGCATCTACATTGGATGGTCTTGTGAGAGGACTGACCCCATCTGAGATGTTAGACCAGATTTACCAGATTGGAAGAGACACCGGCGAGCGGGTTTCCAATGTGGTCGTGATGGGAACCGGGGAGCCAATGGATAATTTCGATAACCTGTTAAAGTTCATTGAACTTCTGACCGATGAAAATGGATTAAATATCAGCCAGAGAAATGTGACAGTATCCACCTGTGGAATTGTTCCGCGTATGCGGGAACTTGCAGACAAAAAACTGCAGATCACGCTGGCATTATCCCTGCATGCATCCACGCAGGAAAAACGGCTGGAATTGATGCCGGTCGCAAATAAATATGAGATCCATGAAGTGATCGATGCCTGCAGATATTATTTTGAGCAGACAGGCAGAAGAATCACATTTGAGTACAGTTTAGTGGGCGGCGTGAATGACACGGACGAGGATGTAAGGAATCTGTGCAGGCTGATCAAAGGCATCAACTGTCATGTAAACCTCATCCCGGTAAATCCGATCAAGGAACGTGACTATGTGCAGCCGGATGTGAGAGTGACAACGGAATTTAAGAATAAACTGGAAAAGAATGGGATCAACGCAACCATCCGCAGGGAGATGGGAAGAGATATTGACGGAGCCTGTGGACAGCTTCGGAAACGTTATATGGGAAGTTGACTTGTTCTTTTACAGTACGTGTGATAAAATAAAGTGCATCGGGCAAAGTCCGTGCAGAAAACAATGACAGGCGAAGTTAATGAAACATTCCGCATGGAATGCACAGATGTAGCAGTAAGAAAGGCAGGAATTGGTAAATGAAGACGTTTTCCATGACACATATTGGAAGGCGACGTGAGATGAATCAGGATTATATGTATACGTCTGAGAACGCAGTAGGAAAGCTGCCGAACCTTTTTCTGGTTGCGGATGGCATGGGCGGTCACAAAGCAGGTGAGTATGCTTCCAGATTCACAGTAGAAAAGATTGTAGAGACGATTGAAACATCCGGACAGACAGAGCCGGTAGCAGCAATGAAGGAAGCTGCGGAGGCGGAAGGGGGGGGCAGGGATGCCGCCAAGGCAGGAATGGGAACTACAGTGGTAGCTGCCACAGTGATCGGAGATCATCTGCATGTTGCCAATGTAGGGGACAGTCGTTTATACTTAATAAATCACGAAGCTATCAGGCAGATCACAAGGGATCATTCTCTGGTAGAAGAGATGGTCCGTTTAGGAGAGATGGATAAAGCGGATGCGAAAGATCATCCGGATAAGAACATCATCACACGGGCGGTGGGCGTTGTTCCCGAGTTGTCCGTGGATTTTTTTGAGGTTGAGTTAAAGCCGGGAGACACAGTTTTAATGTGCTCGGATGGTCTGACGAACATGATCGAGGATGAAGAGATCAAAAAGATCGTGCTCGGACAGAGAGATATTGTTGAGAAAGCAGAAAAATTAATAGATACTGCCAATGAGAATGGCGGAAAAGATAATATTACGGTTGTGTTGATAGAACCATTTTCTGATGAGGTGAAGGAATGTTAACGGAAGGTATGTTTGTTGGAGATCGTTATGAGATCGTAAACAAGATAGGAACTGGCGGAATGTCAGATGTATACAAAGCGAAAGATCATACACTTGGACGTTTTGTAGCGATTAAAGTATTGAAACCGGAATTTTCGGAGGATGTCAATTTTGTGACAAAGTTCCGCACGGAAGCCCAGTCGGCGGCCGGATTAGAACATCCGAATATTGTAAACATCTATGATGTAGGCAGCGAAAATGGCATGCATTACATCGTGATGGAGTATGTGGAAGGAATCACTTTAAAAACTTATATTGAGAAAAAAGGACAGCTCACATTCAAGGAGGCTGTCAGCATTGCAATCCAGGTGGGAAGAGGTATTGAGGCTGCCCATAACAAAGGCATTATCCACCGGGATATCAAGCCGCAGAACATCATTATCTCCACAGAGGGAAAAGTAAAAGTCACAGATTTTGGTATCGCAAGAGCCGCAACATCCAACACGATCAGTTCCGATGTGATGGGATCTGTTCATTACGCATCCCCGGAGCAGGCGAGAAACGGCTTTGTGGATGGCAAGAGTGACATTTATTCCCTTGGTATCGTAATGTATGAGATGGTGACCGGAAGAGTACCGTTTGACGGAGATACGACCGTTGCGGTGGCGATCCAGCATCTGCAGGAGGAGATCGTTCCACCAAGTGCTTACGCACCAAATCTTCCTATCAGTATGGAAAAGATCATCTTAAAATGTACGCAGAAGAATCCGGACAGACGCTATGAGTCCATGACAGCGCTGCTTGCGGATTTAAGAAAAGCGTTGATCAGCCCAAATGAAGACTTCGTTGTGATCGCACCGGTTTCCCAGGAGAAGACACGTGTGATCGGGGAAGAAGAGATCAATAAGATCAAGCAGGAAACAAGCAATATTTATCTCAGCGATGAGGATGTTGTGTCACATAATCAGAATCACAGAGACAAATTTGAAAAGCGTGACCGCTTCGAAGAGGATGACGAGGATGACGAAGAGGCATATGATGATGATGATGATCTCGAAGAGATGAATCCGAAAATGGATAAGGCAATCACAATTATGGGGATTGCTGCCGGTGTCATCATTGTCGCACTGATCATTTTTATTCTGGTAAGCTTCTTCGGAGATTTTAAATTCGGAGGATCTTCCAACAAAGCAAACACTGAGACATCCGAAACCCAGACAGACGGAATTGAAGTGCCGGATCTGAAGGGGCTTACATTTGACGAGGCAAAAGAGCAGCTCAATGCAAAGGGTCTCGGAATCAAGAATGCAGGAACCGTTGCATCTGACCAATATGACGAGGGACAGATCGTAAGCCAGACACCGGATGCACTGACAAAGGCAGAGGCGAACACAACAGTGGAAGTTACCTTAAGCAGCGGAAAAGGAGAGGTTTCCGTTCCTTCCGTGACAGGCATGGATGAGACAACTGCTTACAATACACTGACAAATTCAGGATTTACTCCGGTAAAAGATTATGCATACAGTGCGGATGTCGCACAGGGAAATGTCATCGAACAGAGCCCGAATGCGGGATCGCTTGCAAAGGCAGGGGACAATGTCAAGATCGTGATCAGCCGTGGTAAAGAGCAGGCAGAGACAACAAATGTAGCAGTACCTGGCGTGACAGGACTTACCGAGGATGCAGCAAGATCTGCCATCCAGAATGTCGGTCTTGCCGTTGGTAATGTGTCAAGCGCCTACAGTGACAGCGTGGCAAGCGGACAGATCATTTCCCAGAGTCCGGTTGCAGATACAGCAGTGGATGCTGGAACCGCAGTTGATTTTGTGGTAAGTATGGGTGCAGAACCTGCACAGGAAGTAACGCCTACCACTTATAAGATCAATCTGAACATCAAAAAACCAAATAATGAATCCGTGGCAGCAGCCAATATTTATCTGTATGATGGAGCAGACGGAACAGGTAATATCTTAGAGCAGTGGACGAACCAGTCTATCTCCTTATTCGGGGAGGAAGGTCTCAGCATTTCCAAATCCGGAATGTTAGCATCCAGCGGTTCATTAAAGATTGACTGGCTTGGAGCAGATGGACAGCAGCTTGGATCATCCCAGATCGTGTCTCCAATCTCATTCAAGGCAGAATAATAACAAAAGGTAATATATGCAGGGAAAGATTGTAAAAGGAATTTCCGGGTTCTACTACGTTCATGTAGGAGAGCCCGGAATTTATGAATGTAAGGCAAAAGGTGCGTTCCGCAATCAGAAGATCAAACCGTTGGTCGGAGATGATGTGGAGATTGCGATTGTTGACGAAGAAACAAAAAAAGGAAACATTGAAAAAATCCTGCCGCGGAAAAATGAACTGATCCGCCCGGCAGTTGCGAATATCGATCTGGCGTTGATCATTTTTGCAGCGGCAAAACCGCAGCCAAACTTTAATCTGTTAGACCGCTTTCTGATCATGATGGAATATCAGGATGTTCCTGTGACAATCTGTTTTAACAAAAAAGATCTGTTAGAAGAACAGGCGATTGAGGAATTTGCGGGTGTATACAAAAAGTGTGGCTATTCCGTACTCTATACCAGTGCGGAAAAAGAAGAGGGGATCCGCGAACTGCATGAGCTGTTGGATGGCAGGACAACAGCGGTCGCAGGACCTTCCGGTGTTGGGAAATCATCCCTTGTAAACCGTCTCCAGCCCAATGTGCAGATGGAGACCGGAAGTATCAGCAGAAAGATCGAGCGTGGAAAGCATACGACACGCCATTCGGAGATCATACCGATCGCAGCAGATACATACATTATGGATACACCGGGATTCAGTACGTTATATATTCCGGGATTTGAGAAGGAAGATCTGCAGAATTTTTATCCGGAGTTCAAAGAGTATGAGCCGTATTGCCGGTTCAAGGGATGCAGTCATATCAGCGAGCCGGACTGCGGTGTGAAAGAAGCACTGGCAGAGGGAAAGATCAGCCCACTGCGCTACGAGAACTATAAGCTGCTCTATGAAGAATTGAAAGATGTAAAAAAATATTAGAAAAGATATTAAAACATCATTTTGCATGAGAATTATGTTTTCAAAATTACTTTGGAGGAAAAAGTTATGAATTGTTTATCACCATCCATTTTATCAGCAGATTTTGCAAATCTGGGAGAACAGGTGAGAATGTTGGATGAGGCAGGCGCACAGTATGTACATATCGATGTGATGGATGGAATGTTTGTGCCAAGCATCTCATTTGGTATGCCGGTGATCAAGAGTATCAGAGAGTGCAGCGACCGTATTTTTGATGTGCATCTGATGATCGAGGAACCGGGAAGATATATTGATGATCTCGCAGAAGTGGGAGCGGATCTCATCACAGTACACGCCGAGGCATGTAAACACTTGGATCGCACGATCGAGGCAATCAAAGAAAAGGGACTGCTTGCAGGTGTGGCATTAAATCCGGCAACTCCGTTGTCTGCGATTGAATGGATACTTCCAAAGGTTGACATGGTGCTGATTATGTCTGTTAACCCGGGATTTGGAGGACAGAAGCTGATCCCTTACACAGTTGAAAAAGTCAGGGCGTTAAAGAAAATGATCGACGAGAGGGGACTTAAGACTGACATCGAGGTAGACGGCGGCGTGAATCTTGAAAATGTGACAGAAGTCATGGATGCCGGTGCCAACATTATCGTGGCTGGCAGTGCAGTGTTCAAGGGCGACATTTCTGAGAATGTGGAACGTTTTTTAGATGTATTAAAGGAGTAGTATGAGACATTGCATCATTGTGGTAGGCGGACATATCAATGACATTTTTGCAAAAGAGTTCATAGAAAAAGAAAGACCGGAGCTTTGCATTGCGGCAGATTCCGGGATGAACTTTTTCTATCGGAATAAGTTAACCCCGGACTGGATCATCGGAGATTTCGATTCAGCATCCAGTGAGGCATTAGATTATTTCGGCGGACAGTCTGATATTTCCTGGATCAGGTTAAACCCGGTCAAAGACGATACAGACACGGAATCGGCGATCCGGAAAGCAATTGCGCTTGGAGCAGAGAAAATTACGTTGCTGGGAGCAACCGGAACAAGAATCGATCATCTGCTTGGAAATATTGAACTTCTGGGGATCGGACTGCAAAATCATATTCCAATCCAGATTGTGGACGAGAGAAACAGAATCCGCATGATCGGGGCAGGAATCACGCTTGAGAAGGAAAAACAGTTTGGAAAGTTTGTATCCCTGATCCCTTATACGAATGTAGTAAAAGGTCTTACGCTGACCGGTTTCAAGTATCCTCTGGATCATTATGATTTCAAGGGCTTCTGTTCGCTCGGTGTGAGCAATGAGATCATTGCGGAAAGTGCAGAGATAGCCTTTGAAGAGGGAATACTGATCGTGATCGAGGCGAGAGACTGAGGATAGCCTGATGGTTGATAACAATAAAACAACAAAAATTGATTTTAAGGTTTAAAAAATGGGGCTGATATGGTATAATACAAGACTGTATCGGGCTCTTTTTTGCTTACGAAGCAGAAAGGAATTCATTTTACAAACAAAGATTGAAAAAAAGAAAAATCAGGTGTAGTAAAATAACATAGAAAGGCGAAAACCCTTGAAAACAAAGGATTTTCAGACAGGTATATTAAGATATGAAATTAGGCATCGTCGGGCTTCCAAACGTTGGAAAGTCTACATTATTTAATTCCCTGACCAAAGCAGGTGCTTTATCTGCGAACTATCCATTCGCAACGATCGATCCGAACGTCGGAATCGTTTCCGTACCGGATGAGAGAATCGTAAAACTCGGTGAGCTTTATCATACGAAGAAGGTAACACCGGCTACCATCGAATTTGTAGATATTGCAGGACTTGTAAAGGGAGCCAGCAAGGGCGAGGGACTTGGAAACCAGTTCCTTGCAAATATCCGTGAGGTAGATGCTATCGTACATGTGGTACGTTGTTTTGAGGATACCAATATTATCCATGTGGATGGATCTATCGATCCTGCAAGAGATATTGAGACGATCAATCTGGAACTGATCTTTTCTGATATTGAGATTCTTGACAGAAGAATTGCAAAGATTTCCAAACAGGCAAGAATGGACAAGACACTTGCAAAAGAACTGGAACTTGTAGAGGCAATCAAGGCACATCTGGAAGCAGGTAAGATGGCAAGATCTTTTGAAGTACCGGATGATGAAGACGCGGAAATCTGGTTCAGGGGTTATAACCTTCTGACTGCAAAACCGACCATTTACGCAGCAAATGTTGCAGAGGATGACCTTGCGGATGACGGGGCATCCAACCCACATGTTGCAAAAGTAAGAGAGATGGCAAAGGAAGAGGGCGCAGAAGTATTTGTAATCTGTGCACAGATCGAACAGGAACTTGCAGAACTCGATGAAGATGAGAAAAAGGAATATTTAGATGACCTTGGCGTGACCTCCAGCGGTCTTGATAAACTGGTAGCAGCAAGCTACAGTCTGCTTGGTCTTATCAGTTTCCTTACTGCAGGAGAGGATGAGTGCCGTGCATGGACGATTAAGAAAGGCACAAAAGCACCACAGGCAGCAGGTAAGATCCACACAGACTTTGAGCGTGGATTTATCAAGGCTGAGGTTGTAAATTACCAGGATCTTTTAGATAATGGAAGTCTTGCAGCAGCCCGTGAAAAAGGAATTGTCGGCATGGAAGGAAAAGAGTACGTGGTCAAAGACGGAGACGTTATTTTATTCCGCTTTAATGTATAAGAGATAAAAAAACGCATATCATTTTTCGAGGGAATGTTTCGGAGAATGGTATGCGCTTTTGTGACTTGACAGAAAAAGAAGTGATAAACGTCTGTGACTGCAAATGCCTTGGAAATGTCCATGATCTTGATATTGACGAATGTGATGGAAGGATACGGGCGTTGATCGTTCCGGGACCCGGAAAATGGTTTGGCTGTTTTTGCAGGGAGTTCGAACTGTTTATTCCGTGGTGTAAGATCGTCAGGATCGGACCGGATATTATTTTAGTTGATATTGATGAGAAAGAGGCAAAACACAAGGTTTAAAGAGAAGAAAACAGGAGAGACTATGTTAGATCAGAGTGTATTTACAGAGACAATCCATGAGGTGGCAGAGATTATCCGCACTTCTGCGACACCGTTATCAAAAGAAGAAATCTTAAGCTATTTCAAAGAGATGGAGTTGAACGAACAGCAGGAAAACATGGTTTTAGAGTTTCTGCTGACACCACATGAGGAGGAAGAAGCGGAAGAGGAAACTGAAGAGGCCGAAGGCGGAGAGCAGGAAACAGCAGACTGGCAGGAAACGTCAGATGCATCTGTGCTGGCACAGAATGATCCTGGCAAAAAAGAGGAAAAAAACGCAGAGCCGGATGTTTTACCGGAAACTAAGGTATTTCAGATGTATCTGGAGGAGATCAGCAGTCTTCCGGTATATTCCGGGAAGAAGCAGGAAGAAATGTATCAGAAACTTTTAGCAGGGGATGAGTCCGTGATCAATCCAATCTCTGACAGCTGGATGATAAAGGTGTTAGAGACCGCCAGAAAGCTTGCAGTGACCTCAGAAGGCTTTGAGGATGTCATTCAGGAAGGAAATATGGCACTTTTTTTAAAACTGACAGAACTTTGCGGCTGTGAGGAAAAAACAGATGTTGAGGCAGAATTGCAGGGCGCAGTGGAGACAGCCATGAAATCATCCATTCTTGCGGAAGAAGGCGAGGATGAGGATGAGAAGGCTATGGTCGGCAAGCTGGCGTTAGTCAACGAGGCTAAGAAGTATCTTGCAGAGGAGAAAGGCAGGGAAGCAACTGTACAGGAACTTGCAGCATATACACAGTTGACAGAAGAGGAACTTTCTGATATCCTCTTATTGATCCAGAAAGCGGATCAGAAGGACAAATAGCATATAGAATCCAAAACCAATAATGGAGTGGACTTTTCTGGAGCAAAAGGCTCTATTTTTCGCCACACGACTGAATTGAACAGTTGTGTGGCATTTTTTTGCGCTAAAACAGATATTTCAGCGTATGTGAGTAAGATTAAATGACAGAAAGAAAACAGAGGAGAAAAAGAGAAGATGAATCAGGAATTTATGAAAGAAAAACCGGTAATGCCGCTGGTGATCTCCATGGCGCTGCCGATGACATTTTCCATGCTAGTGAATGCATTATATAATATCATAGACAGCTACTTTGTGGCGCAGATCAGTGAGGATGCGATGACGGCGTTATCGTTAGTATTTCCGTTACAGAATCTGGTCAATGCAGTGGTCATTGGTTTTGCTATCGGAATGAATGCTGCGATGGCTTATTATCTTGGGGCACAGAAACAGCAAATGGCGGATAAAACAGCATCGATTGGCATGTTATTGAATATGCTGCATGGTCTGGTGCTGGCAGCCATCTGTATTGCAGTTATGCCGGTCTTTTTAGGAATGTTTACAAAACAGGCCGGAATTATCGGAATGGGGGTACAGTACTCGGATATTGTATTTTTATTTGCAGTGCCAAATGCGGCAGCGCTTTGTTTTGCA
>ERZ791731.1084-NODE-1084-length-11321-cov-1.88168_pt1 | contig 11321 bp, 6 predicted proteins | sample MGYA00509954_ERZ791731 | MGnify/ENA primary metagenome ERZ791731 (study PRJEB30046, sample SAMN00715134) | human gut metagenome | study: EMG produced TPA metagenomics assembly of the A metagenome-wide association study of gut microbiota in type 2...
TCTAAAGGTATAGGCTATCTCTGCATTTTTCAGACGAATATAAGAACCGTCATAATAGTATTGCGTACCATTACTGTAACCGCTCACCTTTGACAACCAGCGCGGAGTTACAACATCGGCCGCATCGCCAGCCTCAGACCACCAGCTACCCTGGTCATACACCGTATTCATCTGACTGCCAAAACTGGTCAACTGAACGACACGAGTCACATTGTTTACACCATAGAACTGAACAAAAGCACTAAATCCCTTCCACTCAAAGCCAAGAGTAGCATTATATGTATTCTGTGGAGTATCAGAGTAACCGTAAGGAGCTTGGTCCTTGCTGTCGACGACACCATCCCCATTGAAATCGACAATATAATAGTCTCCGGGAAGACGTTGTGAATTGTTTGTATCATGCTGCGGGCTACCAATCACATCGTCATAAGAATTCAAATATCCATTATCAATATATGCCTTATTCTGACCAATGGCATAACCAGCCACCTTTTGATACCCAGCCAACAATGGAGCATCGTCTTTTTCAAGTATCTTATTTTCCGCATGGGTCATGCTCATATTAGCCCAAACGCGCATCTTATTGGAAAATGTCTTGTTGATACGAAGTTCCAACTCATAACCTTTGGTTCTAACCTTACCTAAGTTAGCAGTAACTGCTGTAGTACCAAAATAAGAAGGAATAGCCCGATCGCTTCCACCCACCAGAATATCAGTACGTTTATCACGAAAGACTTCCACGCTACCTGCAAACAAACCATCCCAAAAAGAGTAATCAATACCAAAATTCAATTTCTTTACTTTCTCCCAATGCACATCAGAATTACCTACTGCTGATTCACGATACCAAGTATATGGACTTTCACCACGATCTACATCCAAAGACGAGGTTCCGCCGTAAGCCCATTGGTTCATATACAACCAACGTGTTTTTACATTATCATCACCGATTTCACCATAAGAAGCACGAATTTTCAACATATCCAAAATTCTGCGTTCTTTCAAGAATTTCATAAACGGTTCTTCACTAACCATCCATCCGATAGCACCGGAATTAAAGAATGCAAAACGATTTTCTTTGCTGAACTTCTCGGAACCATTATAAGCACCATTATATTCAATAAAATACCGATCCGCCCAATTATAAGTAGTACGGAATGCCCAGTCTTCACGATAGTGAGGAATTTCACTTCCTGTAGCCGTTTCTTGACGACTGAACAATCCCATAAGGGTAACATTATGCTTTCCAAAACTACGGGCCCAATTTAACTGTGCCTGATAATTAAGGTTACGCTGTGTCGCCCAATTCTTGACTTCACCACCTTCCGTATTCCACATTACACCCTGCATAAAATCAAAACCTGTATTGTTGTCATACGACTTTTTATAACTGACCTCCCCTGTATCCGGATTAATCCATTTATGTTGTGCGTCGTTATATAGGTCATTGATACCGCGCTTCCATTCTACAAAAGTATTATCCCAAGAAACCATAGCCCTTGCACTCAATCCTTTCGTTATAAAGCTCAAATCCTGTTCCAATGCAAAGTCAGTTGTTATCTGTGTAGTAGTGGTAGTCATCGTACCTCCCAATGAAACATTTTCTGCAGAATTGGTAACATTCGAAATATTCGGATAATATCCCCATGAACCATCCGAATATTTTGGAAGAAATACATCCGGAGCAATATTATACGCCCCCGCCCACTGCTGGGCAATCGACCAGTCGGCCGAGCTATCATAATTGGAATTATTATAAGGAGTTTTCTTGTATCCATTAGAGCCCGCTACATTAACCTTAAAAACAGTACTCTTGGTTATCTGAAAATCCAGATTACTACGTACATTAATTCTGTCATATCCATAACCGGAATTATAATCACGCCCATTATCAAATACATCGAACAAGTCCCCCTCATGCACATAATCGACAGAAGCGAAATATTTTACAAACCGAGTTCCACCGCTGACATTCACATTTGCATTGTAGGACATCGCATAGTCTTTGAACAATACATCCTGCCAGTCCACATTCGGATAGCGTTCCGCTTCTTCCAAATTTGCCGGATTACGATACTTATTAATTATTGACTGCGGCTTTATGTACGACCATGAATCTGGATACAAGCTCAACTCATGCTCAATAGCCATATTGCGTGCCATCAAAGCATCATAAGAATCCAACTTGTTAGGAAGCTTGGAAGGTATCTTCATCGTGGCATTGGCTGCTATGTTTATTTGGGCAACTCCCTCAGTTCCGCGTTTAGTCGTTACCAAAATGACACCATTTGCACCTTTCACACCATAAACAGCAGTTGCAGAAGCATCCTTCAAGACAGAAATAGATTGTACAGAAGCAATATCCACACTGCTCATCGGACGTTCTATGCCATCCACCAGTACCAACGGGTCACTATTATTCCATGAACTAGTCCCACGTATTGTGATTTTCGGTTCTTCTTCACCTGGCATACCGGAACTTTGAGTCGTTATAACCCCCGGCAGGTTACCGGTTAACGCCGCACCAATATCAGAAATACCAGCCGCCCGTTCCAGTGGTCTGCGTAATAGCACCTACCACACTCGCTTTCTTCTGTTGTCCGTAACCTACAACTACTACTTCTTCCAGTTGTTTAGTATCATCTTCCAACACCACTTTAAAAAGACCTTTGGAAACCACTTTTACCTCCTGTGGTTTCATTCCTACATACGAAACAATAAGGGTAGACTTCTCATTGGGTACGGTCAATACAAAATTTCCATCTATATCTGAAATCGTACCTATTGAATTATTACCCTTTAAAACTACTGAGGCTCCAATGATTGTCTCACCATTACTGTCAAGAACCGTTCCCCTCACCGTTATCCCTTTCTGTGCTGATGCTGTTACAAAACTAAACAACATAAGGAGAAACAAGTAAGGAATCTTTTGAATTTTCTTCGTTACATTTTTCATTACCATTAGTTTAAGATGTTAATTAACTACATTGTTTTCTAATCATCATTCTTTTTTTAAGTGCGTTAGCCATCATTATAAATATCACTCATAATTACTAGCATTATATTTATATAAAAAAAATAATTATTTGCAAGTAGCGTATAATCCAATTGTAGTACCGGTAAATCCACCAGCCGTTGTAGTAGAGAGATAACTGGGGGCTACATCTTTACAAAGCAGTTTCCAGCTTTTTTCACCATCAATAGAATAATAGAAATCGTAACCAATTCCTTGAGATACTAATTTCAAATATACTTCATTTGTATCTGCGTCTATTTCATCTGAAGCCAATGTCTGTTCCTTTTCACCGATTTGTTTCAGAGAAATATTTTTATTCTCACCCACTTTATTCAAGCAGAAGAAATATTGATGCGTCTCATCTTTAAACAACAGCATTCCGGCTGTTTCCTTATCGTCAGAAGGATTGAACAACATACGGGTAGCACATTCAAATTTATGATGTTGTAACCGACGGCAGACAAATGCCGGAGTTTTCTTTTCCGTAGCGCTAATATCTGCACACTTCAAAGTCAGGTATCCGGGCGTTTCCGTCAATGAATATAAATCGGAAGCAGAAGCTCTTAAAGTCATCCATGGCATATCAAGTACAGGAGAATCAAAGTTCTCTATTAACTCGAAATTACCATAAGTAACTGTCGTATCGCGTTTCGCACCTTCACGTTTTACAATCATAGGTACTAAATCATCTCCTTGTGTCATGTACGGGAATCCGTCTTCACTCCATTTCACCGGCATCATAAATGTTTCACGTCCCAAATTCTCAAACTGATTATTAATAGGGCGACAAGCCAGAAAAACAGCCCACCAATCTCCCTCTTTTGTTTGAATCAAGTCTGCATGACCAGCACAGGTTACCGAATTAGGACGGTCAGAATTCAAATGTCTTTGCGTCAGAATCGGATTGTTTTTCCATGGAAGAAACTTACCCATCGGAGAATCACCACGGAAAATCACTTCCGAATGCCAGTTTCCCGTTCCACCTTCGGCGGACATCAAGAAGTACTTTCCATTTATCTTATATAAATGAGGACCTTCTATCCAAATTGGTTTGTCTGCCGGTTGAGCTCCTTTGTTTACAAGAATTTTACGGGGACCGATCGTCTTATCTGTTTTCACATCAAACTCTTGTATGCGTATAGTACGGTGTCCGCTATATTCAGGTTTATTATCCGGAGCCTCATCATTATTAACAATATATGCCTTACCATCTTCATCAAAAAAGAAAGAAGGATCAATACCTCCGACCTCCGGCAACATGATGGGTTCCGACCATTCACCAAACGGGTCTTGCGTCTTAACAAAGAAATTTCCGGCTCCGACATTGGTTGTTACCATATAATATGTCTTGTTATACGGATTATAAGAAATAGCCGGAGCAAAAATACCGCCACTCACTATCTGTCCTTCCATATTCACTAATTGCGAAGCACGGTTCAACACATGCCCTATCTGTTTCCAATTCACCAAGTCTTTGCTGTGAAAAATAGGAACACCGGGAAAATAAGTGAATGTAGATGTTACTAGGAAATAATCACCTTCTCCATTTGTACAAACACTAGGATCAGAATACCATCCCGGCAAAATAGGATTATAGAAATAGTCTTCACCTGACAGAGGATTGGAAATATAAAAATCATCATTTCCCTTATAAGAAAAATAATCAAAGAGGGCCACAGATTTTCCAATAGCCGGTAATTGTTGTTCTTTCTTTGAGCTACATGACATCATTGTTATCCCCAGCATAAATATGGAGAGCCAGACGATTGACATTAATTGTATTACCTGTGTATTCTTCATAATACTTCTTATTTTCTTTATAATCAAATATGAATTACTGATCTTTTCTGCAAAGATATGCCAGTTCATAAAACTACAAACATAATTATGTTACGGGCTTCTTTTCCTAAATAACATCTTCATTTTCAATGTTACATCTATCTTTTCCCTTGTAGCACACCCAAACAATTACACTGATTATAAACACATTACAATCTTATTTTTTTTGAATAAAAGCTATTCAAATTCCCAATAATCCAGATTGAAAAGTTTGTTTCCTTTCTCTCCTTTAAAGTAGAAATAAATAAAGATCATGTACACCCTTTGCATTCTTTATCCGACATGACATCTGTTTATATATATCCAGTCCTCCTGTCGGTGATATACTGACACTACCTATTACCGGACCTTCAATGCTATCCAGACGAATTTCTATCATTCCGCCTTTTTCAACACAAGCTGCGCTTACACTGAATTTCTTTGCTCCCTTCTTGCCAAAGTCGACACCACGCACACACAGATATTCATTATCATCAATATCGGTTATATACAAACCACCATTCTTATGATTTTCAGCTTTAAGACCATATCCCCAAGCCATCGTTTCAGCTTCCACTCTACGGTAAGGATTAAAGTTTTCAATCTGTTCCAGTTTCGTCTCCTGCCAATAAGGAACTTCCTGAATAGTTCCATCCGGATTATAATGCATTTTTGCAACAGACGTGGAACGACGTTCCTTATGATCCAATGTTTCCAAATGAAGCAAATCATAATTTAGGCCAAATACATAAGAGCTACCTTTATAATCGATAATTCCAGGATGATTTCCTCTACTCCGCTCTGTTGGACGCATAATATATCCTTTTGTACTCCATGGTCCGGTAGCTTTTTCGCTCATAGCATAGCCAATCCCTTCCGGACAACAAGTTGAAGCGAAAGCCATGTAATAATGCCCGTTCCGTTTATACACCCACGGACCTTCCTGATAATGCTCCGGTTTATTTTCTACTTGTACAATTTCCCCCGAATATGAAATCATATCTTCATTCAGTTTCACATAATAAACATTCGGATTGCCCCAATACATATACGCTTGTCCGTCATCATCAATAAATACGGTCGGGTCAATGTCATACCAATGCTCCTTCTGCCAAACCAACGGTTTGTTCAATGGGTCTTTAAAAGGACCGTAAGGAGAGTCGGAAACCAATACGCCAATACCATTACCGTGAATCGGACAATACATATAAAATTTGCCATTACGTTCGATGACTTGTTCTGCCCAGGCACCGTTATCACGTTTCACCCAATCAAAACTCTTCAGAGAAGCGACAGCTCCATGATCGGTCCAATTCACCATATCGGTGGAAGTATAAAGTAACCAGTCCAACATTTTGAATCCTTCGGCATCATCCTCATCATGAGTTGTATAAAGGAAAACGGTATCATTATATACCATCGGAGCCGGATCGGCGGTATATTTTGTCTGGATAATAGGATTTTGTGCCACTCCCGAAGTGACGGCAGTCATTGCCAACAGGAGTAATACACCCCAAAAATTCAAGTTTTTCATATTCTATCTGTCTAAACAGTTATTTGGTTATTAATACTCCACCATTGCAAGGAATAGTCAATTGCAATTCTTGTTTCTTTCCTATTCCTATTTGTTTCACACCGCCCTGCAATACCTTATCATCACTAAATAGTCTCACCTTTTCCCCATTGGAGAACATCGGCAAATTAACTTTAAGTTTCAGTGTTTCCTTCTGCGCATTTACTCCGGCAATATACCATTTGTCTCCATGACGACGGGCGAGAATAACGTATTTACCAGGATAACCGTCAATGAAACGTACCTCATCCCAAGTCGTTGGAACCTCTTTCATAAAATCAATAGCCCATGCAGGAGCATCGGTCAGATTATTCGGTGCCAAAGCAAAATGCTGTACCGGACTCTGAAATAGAACCGCCGTAGCCAGTGCGTAGACATCTGATGTTACCCGCCGGCTTCCCCGTGGAGCATTATCCGCATTATAATATTTGTTCAATGCACTACCTCCAAAATCCATGCTACCCACAGTATTACGAATAAACGGGTGCAAGGTAGCATTAAAGGCCTCATTATCACAGCTGCCTTGAGAGAAATGAAGATTTTCACTAGCCAATACAGCCTCACTCGATGCGAAGTTAGGATACATACGTTCCCAGCCACGAGGCAAAGTACATCCATGGAAAATAACTAAAAGACCGTACTCGTTTGCATCCGACAAGATATCCTCATACAACTGCATAGTCATTTGCTTGTCACCTCCGAAAAAGTCAACTTTTATTCCACGAATACCAATGCTTTGCATCCATTTCATCTCCTTACGTCTGGCTATCGCATTATCCATAATACCTCTCGGAGTTTGCGGAGCATCATTCCAATACCCATTCGAATTATACCACAAATAAAGAGCTACCCCTTTGTCCTTCCCATATTTAGCCAATTCTTCAATTTTATCACGTCCTATTTGTTTATCCCACAAGGCATCCACTAACACAGATTGATACCCCATTGCTGCCGAAAAATCAATATACCGGAGTTGCTCTTTATAATTAGTACTTCCATCCATACCGATAATCCAGCTCCATGAACCCCGTCCATACGTATACTCTCCTTTTGCCGGATAAAGCGGTTTTACAACATCAAAAGGAACCGTTGTCTCCACTATTGGAGCCAAAGTCTTGCCCACAGTAATAGTACGCCAAGGCGTCTCGCCCGGTAATGCTATCCCTGGAAAAACCGTACCATTCCCATTTGCTTCACCTTCTTGCGGAAATCCAATGGTATACACCCCTTCTTTGTGTCCCAACAGACGGCTTGCGCAATATCCACCATTTACTCCCGTTTCGGAAACAAGCACCCAACCATTATCTCCATTACGGAACAGACAGGGAAATGTATATCCTTCTCCCCAGCCATTTTTCCCTGCGACATCATCTGCCGTATAAGACGTCTCATAACTTGGAGAAGTACGGGCAAATCCTCCCATCGGTTTACTTTGCGGACAAAGGAAAGTGGTGGTTCCGTCAGGAAACACAAATCCCGTAGCTTCTTGCTTAACCACGCAACTTAGTGTCTCACCTTGCGGATACATCTTATATTTAAAAGCAACATCGTTATTACTTATGCGGAATATAACATCATAAATTGTTTTCCCTTGTTGTGTAAACGAAAATACAGCTTCATTGGCCACATAACGAACCTTGCTCTGCTTAATAGAAGCCAACTCGTATGTTTCATCTATTTTATTGGTTGAAACATTCTTCTCCAGCGACATCCCCGATGAAAAATCTCCTATATTTGCAATAATTCCCAATGGAGATGGCTTCAAAAAAAGAACATTGTCATAACTAACAGAATAAGAGGGTCTTCCATCCATATCTGCGACTGTTACTACCAACTTTCCATCAGGACTTGCTATCTGTTTATCTTCTGCACTTACAATACTACTACCCAATAGCATAGCCATTACTATAAAAAACTTCATCATATTTCTACTTTTTAGATTCTTTTCTACTGACATAATCACACATTCTATTACAATCAAAACTTTACAGAAATCGCTTTCCCATTATAATCGACGTTTTTTTGAGTCCCGTCCTGAAGAGTTACAGTAAATTTACGGTTCTTCAACATTCCCCCATACGCACCTTTTCTTGCCCCTATCGTCAATTTACGAGATATATTATTCCAAGAGATTGGAATTTCCGTATAAGCTCCTTTTTCATAATTGTAATTATCAAATTCATCTTCATATAAAATGAAGTTTCCATTCGCACCCGCATACACCTTCAATTCAAGATGATCCCACGGTTTTTCAGTTGCATACTGAACTTGTGGACCGACAGGAATAATACTACCCGCTTTTACATACAATGGAATAACATCAAGTGTAGTCTCTTTGGTAATTTCCTTTCCGCCTTCATGTTTCTCGTTTGTCCAGAAGTCATACCATAGCGTTCCTGCCGGTAAGTATATGTTAGTAGATTTCGTTTCCATGAAATCCACAGCAGCGTCAGTTTTTGTTTTTTTCGCTCCATCTCTGTTCCATCCTTCTTCTTCGGAGACTTTTACCACAGCTTCCGGTGTATATTGTGCATGAGTAATCGGAGCCACAAGGATCGATTTTCCAAACATATATTCGTCATTGATATCCCACACCTTTCTGTCATCTACAAAATCCATCATCAAAGCGCGCATAAAACTCGATTGACGATTGCTTACCTCCCAAGAAGTAGAATAAATATAAGGCAACAGAGAGTAACGTAAACCTATCATCTTCTCGATAGCATCATATACAGGCTCGCCTTTCTTTCCGAACTTATAGATTTCCCTATAAACATCCGTCCCGTGCGAACGCATCATCGGATTGAACGTTCCAAACTGCAACCAACGCACATAAAGCTCCTGATACAATGGATTTTTTGAAGCACTATCATCATTCCAGCTTTTATTATAATGTCCTGCAAAAAAGCCACCAATATCACTATTCCAGTGAGGCATACCACACAAAGAAAAGTTTAATCCGGCAGGAATCTGATTTCTAAAACTCTCCCATGTGGAAGCGACATCACCACTCCATACATTTGCACCATAACGTTGCTGCCCCAAGAATCCGGAACGGGTTAAAATAAACACGCGTTTGTCCGAAGTCACTGCACGCTGATGGTCGTAAACCCCTCCGACAGTCATCAACGGATAAGCATTGCGCACCTTACGGAACGAGCCCAGATAGGTTTTGGTATCCATATCCTCCGGCTTCCAATCCAGATGATCGGGTTCGGTAGAGTCCATCCACCAGGCATCCATTCCCAGCTTGAAAATTCCATCATTCAGATATTTCCAATAAATATCACGTGCTTCGGGATTGTAAGCATCATACACCCTTACACCGGAAGGATATTCCATGTTGGGGGGCCATGACTCCAATCCCGATTGCGGCCAGGTAGTGAAGTTAAACAACATACCTTTTTTGTCCAATTCTCTATAAGGTTTGGTCATCGGTCCGAATGACGACCAGATAGATATAGCCATGTGTGCGTTCATCGCATGGACATCCTCCATCATCTTTTGAGGATTATTGAAAGTCGGATTCTGAAAATCCATCGCATTCCACAAATAGTTATGCCCCCAATATTGCCAATCCTGAATAATACCATCCAAAGGAATACCCAATTCACGATATTTACGAACAACGTCTACCACTTCCTCCTGGCTTTTATATCTTTCTTTACTTTGCCAGTAACCATAAGTCCATAAAGGAAACATCGGTGCTTGCCCGGTCAAGCTGCGTACTTGTGCTATTACACCATCGGCATCCTTCCCATACATGAAATAATAGTCTACACAATCACCTACTTCAGAACGAAAAGATGTTTCAACTTCGTTGTCCGTAAAAAGAGTCGGCGAATAGTTATCCCAAAACACACCATATCCTTTGGTGGACTGGAAGAATGGCGACACATCTTCAACATTTCCCTGTATCAGATTTTTGGTCATGTTCCGCTGAATCATCTTTCCATTTTGCAATTGTCCCAAACCATAAATAGCTTCCTCCTTATCTAATACAAAAGGTTGATAAACCTGATAAGTTTTTGTCCCGGCATCATCGAAATCGATAAACTGCATACCGGATTTCTCTGCCAATAACGACTTGCCATCCTTTGAGAAATAAGAAACAATTCCCGTCCCGGTGTCCACACTGACACTTAGTTCACTGGTATTCAATACAATCTTATTATCTTGTATATCAACTTTGAAACTCACCTTTTCAGGTTTGGCAATTACAGAAAGACTCTGTTTTTCATAGGCAACACCTTCCGGTGACTTTATTACTCTCGCCACAGCAGGCGCAAAGAATTGTACTTCTATATCCACTGCATTTACAGTGGTTTTGATACCGGACGATGTTTTCTGATAGTTCTGTGCGAATAAGATATTTGTGCTGAAGCATAAACATATACCCCAAAATAGATGATGTATTTTCATAATTATAGAATGATAAGGTTTCTAATTAATAACCAACAGATGTTGCATACAGTCCAATCATTGCTCCTGTAAAGCCACCAGCCTCATTAGTAGAAAGAATATCGCCGGAAACGGTTCCTCCTAAATTTAGGAAACCCTTGCCATCAATCGAATAATTAAAACGATAATCATCTCCATTGGCTGTTACTTGCAGTGTCACAGGTTTCTCTGTTTCTATCTTCACCTCACCCAGGACACTCGCTTGTCCTTTTTCGGTTCTTTGCAGTATCAGGTAATAGTCTTTTCCCTTTTTAGTGATACCGAAAACATAGTGATATCTTTCATTTTGATAACATGTTATACCGGCAAAATCTTTCTCATTTTTTGGTTTGTACTCCATGGTTGCTGCCGCGGTAAATTGATTATGCTGTTGACGGTAGAACAAAGTAGAAGTAGGTTTCACTTCATTGATATTTGAGGTAAAAGGGATGATCCGCAACCCTTTATCGGTAG
>ERZ791731.1097-NODE-1097-length-11179-cov-2.64141_pt1 | contig 11179 bp, 10 predicted proteins | sample MGYA00509954_ERZ791731 | MGnify/ENA primary metagenome ERZ791731 (study PRJEB30046, sample SAMN00715134) | human gut metagenome | study: EMG produced TPA metagenomics assembly of the A metagenome-wide association study of gut microbiota in type 2...
TAACAAATTTAAATTAAATTTTTTTATTTTTGATTTGACATTTAATAGTTAGTCTAATTTTATCTTTTCTTTGATTAAATTATAGAGGGAAATTATGTCCTCAATATGTCAAAATGAATTTGAAATATTTTTTTTCTATTTTGATAGAATAGCTAATAGAATGTAAATCTAAAATTCTTTTGATAAGTGATAATCCTAAACCACTTCCTTCAATATTTAATTCATTAGCAGATGTTCCTCTATAAAATGGTTGAAAAAGGTTATCAATATTTTCTTTTTCTGTTAAGTACATAGGATTTTCAAAAATTATATTATTATCCTCTTGGTAGATATTTATAATAGAATTCTCAGGGGAATATTTTAAAGCATTATTAACAAGATTATCTAAAACAACTTTAAAAAGTTTATTATTAACAAAAATATTTAAATTCTTGATTTTGATATCCCATTCAATATCTTTTTTTAGCTCTAAAAATTCAAATTTTTCAATGCTTTCATTTAATAAATTTAAAAAGTTACACTCCTCTTTATCTAATTTTTTTTCTAAAGATGAAAGTTTAGAAATGAGAAGTAAGTCGTTAACTAAGGATGTCATCTCTCTACTTTCCTTTAGCAAGACTCTATAGTAATCTTTTTTTATTTTTTCATCAGTAATAGTTCCATTGAGTAATGCTTGTGCATGAGTATTTATAACTGTGATTGGAGTTTTTAATTCATGGGATGCATTAGAAACAAAACTGTTTAGATTATCAATAGAGGAGGAAATACTTTTAGACATAATATTTATATTTTTTCCTAGCTCATTTAATTCGTCAGTAGTATTAATATTTACATCTTCAGAAAAATCTAAATTGGTAATTTGTTTAGCCACTCTATTTAACTCAAAAATATTTTTAGTAATTTTTTTAGCAAAAAATCTGCACAGAAAAATACTTAAAATCATTGTTAGAAAAAATGTTATTAAATGTAATGAATATACCTCATGTCTATGACTACTCATAACAGATAGAGAGGTTGTAACAAAAAGTAGCTCTCCATTAGGGAGTTCTTCTTTATAAACAAGCAACATTATATTAGAAAAAGGTAATTTTTTTATATGAAATCCATCTTCAAGTTGAGTAAAGTATTTATCTTCATAGTTATAATAAGTATCATCTTTATCATAGATATCAGTGTCATTTTCTGAGAGAATATACAGATTAATACCCTCTTTGTTTTTTAGTTCAGAAGCAACATCTTTAAAAATATATTCATCTATTGAAAGCTTTTTAGCGTTATTTACAATTTCTAATATCTCACTTTTTTTTCTATCAATATAGAAAGAATCAGCTAAGAAAGTACTGAAAAGATAGCTTACTGTAACAGTGAAAATAATTAAAAATATAGAGAAAATAAATATTTTTTGAAAAAGATTAATTTTTATTTTCATCAAAACTATACCCCATTCCTCTTATTGTTTTAAGTAAGAAACTATAATCTCCTAGTTTTTTACGTATTCTTTTGACTAGAGTATCCACTACTCTATCATCTCCTTCAAAATCAAATCCCCAAATTTCGTTTAAAAGGTAATCTCTTGAAAATATGATTCCTTTATTTTTTATCATATATTCTAAAAATTGTATCTCTCTTCTAGTAAGCTCGCTATTTTCTCCATTGATAGTAATCTCACCCTTTTTTATATCAAAAGAAAAATTTTCAAACTTGTAGATATTATTATCATCTAACTTTAAAAGTTTTTTTACTTTTAGTAATAAAATTTTAAGGTTAAAAGGTTTAGTAATATAATCATCAGCTCCAATACTTAAACCATTGTATTCATCACTGTCAGAATCCCTGGCTGTCATCATAATTATTGGGATATTAGAAGTTTCACGTATCTCTTTGCATACTTCCCAACCTAATTTTTTAGGTAAATTTATATCAAGCAGTATTAAATCAGGTTTTTCATTATAAAATTTATCTACACCATTCTCACCATCAAATGCTTTAATTATTTCAAATTCCTCTTGTGAAAAAGTATCTTCAAGAACTTGAGCAAGAGGTTTTTCATCTTCTATAATTAAAATTTTTCTCTTCATATTTTAATCACATCCGTTAATAAAAGTTTATAGTTAATATTATAACATAAAATTTTTTTAAGGTATATATGTTTTAAAATAGATTATTAAAAACAATAAAAAAACTTTTTTAAAAAAAATAAATCATAACCAATAAAAAATATTGACAATTGTGAGAAAATGTTGTATTCTTATGTTAGTAAATGTTGATAAATGTGATAAAATGTTGAAAGATGTGGTTAAGATGTTAGCAGAAGGAAGATTAAAAGAAATAGAAAGAATTTTAAATGAAAAAGGCAGTGTAATCATAGGTAATTTAAGTAAAATATTTAAGGTTTCAGAAGAGACAATAAGAAGAGATTTAGAAAAATTAGAAAAGAAGAATATTTTAAAAAGAGTAAGAGGAGGAGCATATTTATTATCTGATAATGATAAACAAGTTCCACTAGAAATAAGAGAACAAATTTTTTTAGAAGAAAAACATGAGATAGCTCAAGAATGTGTAAACCATATAGAAGATGGGGAAACGCTTATGATAGATAGCAGTACAACAGCTATATGTGTAGCACAGGAAATAGAAAAAAAGGGATTGAAGTTGAAAGTTATAACTAATTCAATAAAAGTGGTAGAAATTTTTGAAAATTCTAAATGGGTTGATGTTGTTTGTATAGGAGGTGTTTTAAGAAAAAGGACAAAATCTTTTGTTGGAAACAAAGCGGTTGAACAATTGAAGGACTTGAGGGCTACAAAAGCACTAATAAGCTGTACAGCTATAGATAAAGTTTTTGGAATAACAGATGATAGTGAAAGAGAAGCAGAAATAAGAAAAATAATGATAAAAAATTCATTAAAAGTATTTTTACTTGCTGATAGAACAAAATTTGATAATTTAGAAGCTCATTTGATATCAGAACTAGAAAATATTGATGTAGTTATTACTGATAAAAAGATATCAGAAGAATGGCAAAAAAAAGCAAAAGAAAATAAAGTTGAAATAATTTATACTCATATAGAAAATTGATAATATTATAGATAATTAGGAGGGAAAATGGAAAATTTTATTTTTACTAATCCAACAAAAATATTATTTGGAAGAGGGTACTATGAAAAAGTAGGGAGTTATGTTGAAAAATATAGTAAAAAAATAATGTTGCATTATGAAGGAAATGGAGAAATTATAAAAAAATTAGGTATTTATGAAAAAATAGTTGAATCTTTAAGAAAATATGGAATAGAGTTTATAGAATTAGGAGGAGTAGTACCAAATCCAAAACTTTCATTAGTATATGAAGGAATAAAAATCTGTAAAGAAAATAAAATAGGATTTATACTAGCAGTAGGAGGAGGTAGTGTTATAGATTCAGCTAAAGCTATATCTTTAGGGACAGTATATGAAGGGGATGTTTGGGATTTTTTTAATGGAAAAGCTGAACCAAATAAAACTTTAGGAGTGGGGGTAGTTTTAACGATTCCTGGAGCTGGATCAGAAATGTCTGAAAGCTCCATAATAAGTAATGAAGAGTTAAAATTAAAGAGTGTGTGTGATAGTGAATACAATTTTCCTAAGTTTTCAATTTTAAATCCAGAAGTTTGCTATACTATTCCTAAACATTTAATGGCTTGTGGAGTTGCGGATATAATGTCCCATCTTATGGAGAGATACTTTTCTAAAAGTAAAGGAACGCAATTGAGTGATGCTTTACTTGAAAGTACTATGAGGATTGTCTTAAAATATGGAAAGAAAATTTTAGAAAATCCAAATGATTATAATAATTGTGAACAAATAATGTGGGCAGCTACTATAGCTCATAATGGAATGATTTCTTCAGGAAGAATAGCAGATTGGAGTTCTCATAGAATAGAACATGAAATAAGCGCTTTATACAATATAACTCATGGAGCAGGAATGGCAATAATTTTTCCAGCTTGGTTAAAGTATGTAAAAGAAGAAAATATAGAAATATTATCAAAATTTGCTAGAAATGTTTTTTTATTAAAAGAGGAAGATGATGAAAAAATTTCTAATAATGGAATAGAAAATTTAGAAAAATTTTTTATAGATTTAGGATTAAAGGTGAAATTAGAAGATTTTGGAGTTGATGATAAAAATTTTGAATTGATGGCAGAAAAAGCTTTGTGTGGAAATCAATTTTTAGGAAGATTTAAACAATTATCAAAATTAGATATTGTAAATATATTAAAATTAGCAAGATAGGAGGAAAAAATGTTACTTGAAGAGGAAAGAAAAGAAATAATAATTTATGGGAAAAAAATGATACAAGATTCTCTTACAAAGGGAACTGGAGGAAATATAAGTATTTTTGTACCAGATAAAAATTTGATGGCAATTACTCCTAGTGGAATTGACTATTTAAAATTAAATCCAGAAGATATAGTAATATTAGATGTAGAAACTGGCAAAGTTATTGAAGGAGAAAGAGTACCATCAAGTGAAAGTGATATGCATAGAATTTTCTATAAATATAGAAAAGATTTAAAAGCTATAGTACATACACATTCTAAATATGCTAGTGGTTTATCTTGTACTGGACAAGGATTACCAGCAGTACATTATCTTTTGGCGGTAGCAGGAACTGAAATTCCATGTGCTGAGTATGCAACATATGGAACAGTAAAGTTAGCAAAAAATGCTTATGAGGCGATGAAAGGAACAAAAGCAATATTATTAAGTAATCATGGAATGTTAACTGGAGGAAAAGATTTAGCTGAAGCTTATAATATTGCTGAAAATGTTGAATTTTGCTGTGAATTATATTTTATTTCAAAAGTGGTAGGAGAACCTAAAATATTACCTAAAAAAGAGATGGAAGATATGATTGAGAGATTTAAGGAATATGGAAAAAGGAGTGAAGAACATGAAGAAATTTAAGGTTAACTAAACATATAAATATAAAGGAGGATTAGAAAAATGGAGAAAAAAGGGAGTGTAAAAGGATTAATTCCACTATTTGTATTTTTGGGATTGTATGCAGGAGCAGCTATTTTAACAGGTAATTTTGGAACAATGCCACTACTTACAGCATTTATGATAACAATGGGGGTAGCATTATTCCTCAATAGAGGTAGAGAAAAGAAAACGTTAGATGAAAAAATTGAGATGTTTTGTAAAGGTGCCGGAGATTCTACATTAATTTTAATGATGCTGATATTTTTATTAGCTGGAGCATTTTATTCAGTTGCTGATGCAATGGGAGCTGTTAGCTCAACAGTTAATTTTGGATTATAAGTTTTACCAGCTAAATTATTATTACCAGGATTATTTTTAGTTGGATGTGCTTTAAGTTTTTCAATGGGAACTTCAATGGGAACAGTAAGTGCCTTAACACCAGTTGCAGTGGGAATAGCAAGAGAAACAGGAATAGCTTTACCATTAGTTTGTGGAGTTGTAATAGGTGGAGCAATGTTTGGAGATAATATGTCTTTTATATCAGATACTACAATAGCTGCTACAAGAACACAAGAAGTAGGGATGAAAGATAAATTTAAAGTTAACTTTGCAATAGTATTACCAGCTGTAATAATAAATCTCATTGCTATTTCAATAATGGGAGGACAAGGAGTTGTTGGAAAAGTATATGAATATAGTTTAATTAATATTATTCCTTATTTATCAATAATAGTATTTTCTTTAATAGGATTAAATGTTTTTATAGTTTTAGGATTGGGTATTGGAATAGGATTAGTAATAGGATTAGTTCATGGTAGTTTTACATTCTTTGAAATATTTGGAATATTACAAAGAGGATTAGGTTGGATGGAAGATATGGCTATGATTGCTATGGTTGTAGGTGGGGTTGTTGCTTTAATGAAACATCTAGGTGGAATAGACTTTATTCTTGAAAACTTAACATCTAGAATAAAATCTAAAAAAGGAGCAGAATTTGGAATAGCAGCTTTAGTAAGTGTTTTAGATTTAGCGACAACAAATAATACTGTTTCTATAATTACAGCAGGACCATTAGCTAGAGATATAGCAGATGAATTTAATGTAGATCGTAAAAGAGTTGCCGGTCTTTTAGATCTATTTTCTTCAGCTTTCCAAGGATTGATGCCATATGCAGGGCAAATACTTATGGCAGCAGGAATGGCTCAAATATCTCCAGCATCAATAGTCCCATATTCTTGGTATTCAATGTTAATGATAGTTATGGGAATTTTTTCGATAATAACAGGTATTCCTAACTTTAAATCAACAAATGAATAACATTATAATTATACACTAAAATAAAATAAAAGTAAAAATAAAAATATTAAGGTGAAGTCAATGAAAAGAATGGATGAAGGATTAGCATTTATGCTAAGATATGAAAATATAGCATGGTATGAAAATGGGAAAGTAAAAATATTAGATAGAAGAATTTATCCGAGAGAGATAAAATTTGTTGAATGCAAAACATATTTAGAAGTAAAACAGGCTGTTACTGATATGGTTACTCAAAGTGCAGGACCATATACAGCAGTAGGAATGGGAATGGCTCTAGCTGCATATCAATCTAAAGGAATGCAGAATGATGAAAGAAAAGAATATTTAAAACAGGCAGCTATAGAAATTGCAAATGCAAGACCTACAACTGCTAATAGAATGAAACTAATAACTATGGCTTGTTATGAAGTAGGAGTAAAAGCTATCGATGAAAATAAATGTCCTATTGAGGCTATTTTTAATAGAACAATAGATTCTTTAGAGAGAAGATATAGAAGAATGTCAGAGGTTGCTAAGAATTTAGTAAAAATGTTTCCTAAAAAAGGAAAAGTAATGACACAATGTTTTGGAGAAACAATTGTTGGGTGTATGGGAAGAGAAATAAAAAATCAAAATAAAGATATTGAATTTTATTGTCCTGAAACAAGGCCATACCTACAAGGAGCACGATTAACCGCAAGTGTATTAAAGGATCAAGGTTTTAAAGTGATTGTAATTACAGATAATATGCCTGCTTGGACTATGAAAGAGAAAAAAATAGATGTATTTACTTCAGCAGCTGATTCTATATGTATGGATGGACATATTGTAAATAAGATAGGAACTTTACAAATAGCAATAGTAGCTAAGCATTTTGGAATTCCTTATTTTGTGACAGGAATACCAGATCAAGACAAATTATTAGAAAATATAATTATTGAAGAAAGAGATCCAAAAGATGTATTAGAATGTAATGGAGTAAAAAATACTTTATCTGGAGTAGAAGGATACTATCCATCTTTTGATATAACTCCACCCTATTTAATAAGTGGAATAGTAACAGATCAAGGAGTATATTCTCCTTATAATTTAAAAGATTATTTTGAAAATGAAGTAGAGCAATATTACTAGGGGTGAAAATATGACTAATTATAGTGAACATTTCAAATTAGATACAACTTCAGCAAAAGAGTATATAAAATTTTTAAAAATATTTGGAAATGAAGATGAATTAGAATGTGACGAAATTGGTGATGGAAATATAAATTATATTTTCAGAATAAAAAATATGACAACAGGAAAATCAGTTGTATTAAAACAAGCAGATAAATTTTTACGTTCTTCTGGAAGAACTTTAGATTTAAATAGAAATAGAATAGAAGCAGAAATATTACAGCTTCAAAGTCAATATTCTCCAAACTCTATTCCTAAAATTTATCATTATGATGACGTAATGTGTGCAATAATTATGGAGGATATATCAGAATATAAAAATTTAAGACTAGAACTTATGAAAGGAAAAATATTTCCAAATTTTGCAAATGAGATAAGTAGTTTTTTAGTCGACACATTATTACCAACAACAGACTTGGTTTTAGATAGAGGAGAGAAAAAAGAAAGAGTACAAAGATTTATAAATAAGGAATTATGTGATATATCTGAATGTTTAGTATTTACAGAACCTTATACAAATGATAGAAATAGAAATATTATTATAGATGAAAATAAAGAATATGTAGAAAAATACCTTTATTCGGACTTAGATTTACATTTAGAAGTAGGAAAACTAAAAAATAATTTTATGAATAATGCTCAAGCATTAATACATGGAGATTTACACTCAGGTTCTATTTTCATAAATGAAAAAGGAATTAAGGTAATAGATCCAGAGTTTGCTTTTTATGGACCTATGGGATATGATATTGGAAATGTTATAGGAAATTTATTTTTTGCATTAGTGAATAGAAAACACTTAATGTTATCAGAAAATAAAGATGAATTTATAAATTGGTTAAAAGATACTATAAAAAATATTTTTGATATGTTTAAAGAGAAATTTATAAAAAAATATGATTTACTAGTAAAGGATTCAATATATATAAATCCTAAATTTAAAAATTGGTATCTGAATACAATTCTTTCTGATAGTATTGGAATGGCAGGGCTTGAAATTATAAGAAGGGTTGTAGGAGACTCGAAAGTTTTAGAAATAACAGCAATAGAAAATATAGAAAAAAGAGTAGTTATAGAAAGAGAACTTATAGAAATAGGAATAAGATTAATAAAAAATAGAGAAATTATCAAAGAAGGAAAAGATTTATTTTAAGAGAGGGTAAGTAATATGAAAGATTTAAAAAATAAAGGAATAGGAACAAAAGCTATTCATGGAGGAGTTATAAAAAATAAATATGGAGCATTAGCTACGCCTATCTATCAGACTTCAACTTTTGTATTTAAAAATGTAGAAGAAGGAGCAAAAAGATTTTTAGGGGAAGAAGAAGGTTATATTTATAGTAGATTATCTAATCCTACTTTAACAGTTGCAGAAGAAAAAGTAGCGATATTAGAAAATGGAGAAAAAGCATTAGCTACAAGTTCCGGAATGGGAGCTATTTCAGCAACTCTATGGACTTTATTAAAGGCAGGTGATCATGTACTTGCAGATAAAACATTATATGGTTGTACTTATGCTTATATAAGTCATGGTTTAACTAAGTTTGGTGTAGAAGTTGATTTTGTTGATATGAGTGATTTAGAAGAAGTAAAAATAAAATTAAAAGATAATACAAAAGTAATATATTTAGAAACACCTGCAAATCCAAATCTTAAAATAGTAGATATACAAAAAATATCAGAGCTATCACACAATAAAAATTCAAATATAAAAGTAGTTGTAGATAATACTTTTGCAACACCATTTTGTCAAAAGCCCCTTTTACTAGGCGCTGATATTGTTGTACACTCTGCAACAAAATATTTAAATGGACATGGGGATGTTATAGCAGGATTTGTAGTTGGAAGTCAAGAAATGATAAATGATATTAGAACAGTAGGTTTAAAAGATATGACAGGAGCGGTATTGGGACCAAATGAGGCATTTTTGATAATAAGAGGATTGAAAACTTTCGAAATAAGAATGCAAAAGCATTGTGAAAATGCTATGAAAGTAGCAGAATTTTTAGAACAAAATGAAAAAGTAGAAAAAGTTTATTATTCAGGATTAAAGACTCATGTAGGATATGAGGTAGCGGTGAAGCAAATGCAAGCTTTTGGTGGAATATTAGCGTTTGAGGTAAAAGGAGGATTAGAAGCTGGTAAAAAATTATTAAATAATTTAGAAATGATAACAATAGCTGTTTCATTAGGAGATGCAGAAACATTAATACAACATCCAGCGTCAATGACACATTCACCTTATACAAAAGAAGAAAGAGAATTGGCTGGAATAACAGATGGATTGATTAGATTATCAGTTGGATTAGAAAATGTAGAAGATATTATTTTGGATTTAGAAAAAGCTTTTTTGAAAATATAAGATAAAATAAAAATTCTCCCTTAAGTATTAATATGAAATATTTAGTTAATACTAGGGGAGAATTTTATTTAATAGAAAAATATATTGTCAAGATTATTGGTTTTGACTAGCTGTTAGCATGAAAGGAACTACTTGTTTCTTTCTAGAAACTACTCCCTCTAACCAAGCTGTTTTATTTTCTAATTTTACATTGAAAGCTTTCTCAACTAACTCTGGGCATGTTCCAACAGTTAATACATAAGAACCAGCTTTTATAATATCAGTTATTACTAATACAAATAAATCGTAGTTAGATTTTTCACTCATAGAGTTCATAGCAGCTTCTAATTCAGCTTGAGTATTTAAAAGTCCAGCAACATCAACAGTATTAACTTGAGCAACTGCTACTTTTTTACCATTCATATCAAACTCTTTCATATCTATTGTAATAATCTCTTCTGGAGTTTTATCAGATAATGAAGTTCCTTCTATTAATAACTTCATTCCATAATCTTCATAATTTTCCTCTCCACAGATTTTAGAAAGCTCTTTTACAGCTTCTACATCTTCTGGTGTGCAAGTAGGAGATTTAAATAATAATGTATCAGATATGATAGCACTCATCATAAGCCCAGCAGCTTTTTTAGATGGAGTGATTCCAGCTTGTTTAAATAGTCTATAGATTAGAGTACAAGTACATCCAACTGTATCAGCAGTTATTTTTAATGGCTCATCAGTAGTTAGAGCAAATTTGTGGTGGTCTACTACTTCTAATATTTTAGCAGATTCAATTCCATCAGCTGTTTGAGCTTTTTCGTTATGGTCAACTAAGATAACCTCTTTTTTTCCATTTTCATCAGCATTTACATTCTCTATAAATAGAGGTGCTTCTGCTCCAAAATGGTTTAAAGCAAATTGAGTTTCTTTACTAACATTTCCTAATCTACAAGGGATAACATTTACACCTTGAGCATTTTTTAACTCAGCAAAAGATATAGCTGAACATATAGAATCAGTATCTGGATTTTTGTGTCCAAAAACAAGAATTTGTTTCATAAGTCCTCCTTAAAAAAATATATATTTACTTACATATCATACCATTTTTTTTAGAATTTAGGAATAGGAAATTTATAAAAAACTTTAGACAAAATTAAAGAAATTATATTATAATTACATTGTAAAGTTTAATTGAGAGGAGAAATATTGTGGAAAAATATATAAAAGAGTTGAGAGAAAAGATAAAAAAATATAGTGATTACTACTATACAAATAATGAAAGTTTAATATCTGATGTAGAGTTTGATAAGTTGTTAGTTGAGTTAAAGGAGTTAGAAGAAAAATATCCAGAGTATAAGGAAAAAAACTCTCCTACAGAAATAGTAGGAGCTACAAGTCTTAAAGATC
>ERZ791731.1098-NODE-1098-length-11157-cov-2.11935_pt1 | contig 11157 bp, 13 predicted proteins | sample MGYA00509954_ERZ791731 | MGnify/ENA primary metagenome ERZ791731 (study PRJEB30046, sample SAMN00715134) | human gut metagenome | study: EMG produced TPA metagenomics assembly of the A metagenome-wide association study of gut microbiota in type 2...
GTGATGAGTAAAGCAGATGCGCTAAGTAACAATATGACATTGTATAATCCTGAAACGGGTTATTCCGACGGTACATCAGGTACAATGTCCGAAGGTTATCTTTATCTTTTCAATGACCCTCTGAAAGAAGGAAAAGGATGGTTGGAAAAATACTACTTATATCAGGTGCCGACTACCGAAATATTATTGAATCCTTCTTTGGAACAGAATCCGGGATGGTAATTTGAAATAGTATATAAAAACAAGCAGATGGAGGCCGGCTCAACTAAGCAATTAGTGAGAGATGGCCTCTTTTCTTTAAAAACAGAAGTAAAAATGGAAAACCGGAAAATGTGGTTTAGCGTCACCCTCTTATGTACACTAGGAATGCAGCAGGTTCTTGCGGCAGAAAATGTAAAAGGAGACCGGCCTAATATCGTGTTCATTCTTGCAGATGATTTGGGCTGGACTGATTTGGGAGTGATGGGAAGTGACTATTATGAAACTCCGAATATAGACCGTTTGGCTGCGGAAGGATTGCTTTTCGATAATGCCTATGCTGCTGCAGCAAATTCTGCACCCAGCCGGGCTTGCATGATGACAGGCATGTACACACCCCGTCACGGTGTATATACCGTTAGTCCTCCCGACCGGGGTGACCGTAGGCTGAGAAAATTGATTCCAATCGCCAATACGGATGATGTCCGTGCCGATTTTGTGACGATGGCTGAAGCGCTACGGCAACAGGGATACCGGTGTGGGCATATCGGAAAGTGGCATTTGGGAGATGACGCAGACGGAACAGGCCCTCTTTCTCAAGGATTCATTTGGAATGTAGGAGGAAACCGGGCCGGCTCGCCTTATTCTTATTTTTATCCTTATTGTCTGCCCGATAAAAGTAAATGCCATCTGGGATTGGAGAAAGGAACACCGCTGAGAATACCTTACCGACCGCTTGACGGATGAGGCTGTTTCTTTTATAAAATCCCACAAAGATGCTCCGTTCTTTCTTCATCTCTCTCACCACGCGGTTCATACGGCTTTGCAGGCTCCTGCATCGGTCGTTGATAAATACAAGAATAAACCTGTAGGAAAGTACCATACTAATCCTGTATATGCTGCGATGATTGAGAAATTGGATGATGGAGTAGGAAAGATATGTCGTGCCATTCAAGAGATGGGAATAGAAGAGAATACCATTATTATATTCTATTCCGACAATGGCGGTTCCGAACCGGTGACTGATAATTATCCTCTTCACGGCGGGAAGGGGACGCCATACGAGGGAGGTTCGCGTGTTCCTTTGATTATCAAATGGCCCGGGAAAATACCGGCAGGCACACGCACTTCTGTTCCGGTCATCGGAGTAGATTTCTATCCTACTTTTGTTCATCTTGCCAAAGGAGAAACATCGGGAAATCCGGATGGAAGAGATATCTTTGAGGTTGTGAAAAATAAGGAGACAGAACGGGATTTATTTTGGCATTTTCCGGCATATCTGGAATCGTATCTCAATGGCGGTAAGGATTTCAGAGCGCGACCTTATTCAAGTATTCGTTCGGGTGATTGGAAATTAATTTATAATTACGAAGATAAGTCAATGGAATTGTATAACCTGAAAGAAGATTTGGGAGAGACAAGGAATATGGCAGGACTTAATCCTCAAAAAAAGGAAGAACTTTATAACAAGCTTATGAAGTGGATTGATGATACACATGCGCCTGTTCCTACCGAACCTAATCCGTATTATCAGGGCATAAAGTAATTTTTAATGAATAGGGCATATTCCCTTTGCCTTTTCAGAAGAATGCCTGCCATGGCTACTATTTGTTTTAAGTAGGTTATGGCAGGGGTTTTTTTTGACTTTTTTATATACGAGTGAAGAAAATGATTATCGTTTTTTGGGAATGCCAAGCATTTCTTTGGCTTTGTCTTCACTGGATAGAAAGTCAAGTGAGTTGATAATCTTATCATAATTCTCTTTGTCTGCAATGCGGGTTGCCAATATTTGCAGTACTTTCAGTTTATCATCGTCGAAGGTATAGATAGACATGAGTCTGACACATTGTTGGCAGCTGAACCAACGGTGTCCGGCGGCTAATGACAATATATCCAATTGTTCGTCTTTGAAAGGTTTCTGTTTTATCTTATTGTATAATTGTTGGAAATCATTGTCACTCGTTATTTGGGGATAATTAGGACGGTGTCCGTTGTGATGTGGCGGACGAGGAGCAACCGTAGATTCCACCTGTGCGGGAGGACATACTGCCACCGCAGGAGGAGTGGGGACACTCTCAAAAGAATCCAAATTGCTTACCAGATTGTTCTTGAAATCAATCAGGATAGTGGTTCCATAGTGTCCTATTCCTCCTCCTTTCCTGTATTCCCATTGCTCTCCTTGTTCGTCGAACCGGCGATAGTCGGGGCGTCCCAGCAGTTTGGTCACTTCTTCCTGTGTCATACCTTTGTGAATGGATAGTAATATGTTATTGTCCATTAAGCTCCCGCAACTTCCGAGAACAAGGCTTAAAAATAAAACGGCTAGTGTTTCTTTTACTCTTTTCATATAATGTTGTTTTTATGTGTAGGCAAAGATAGGCAGGGAATTCGATATGATCGGGCTCTTTTCCCTATTTGATTATAGGGATTTCCCTACAATTGTTATTGTTTGGAAGAAATGCGCCTCGGATATTTAATTAATGTAAAATCCACCGTTGCACATTTAACTTCGTTACTTTTAAAGGTTCTAACTGATAAACATTGCAAGAAACAGATGATAAATGAAGATAAAATTCGGGAAGCTTGCGCTTCTGATAAGGAACATGGATTCAAATTGCTGATGGAGAATTTTCAGCAACCTATATATTGGCACATCCGACGCTTGGTGGTTTCCCACGAAGATGCGGAGGATATACTGCAAGAAGTATTTATCCGTGTCTTTCGTCACCTTGACCGGTTTAGGGAAGAGAGCTCGCTGGGCACATGGATGTATCGGATTGCAACCAATGAATGTCTCCGTTTCTTGAACAGCCGAAAAGAGCAGGCTGTTTCTGCCGAGGAAGTGCAAGAGGAATTAATGAATAAATTGATGGCATCCGACTATGTGGATTACGATAATGCAATGGCAGTGAAATTTCAACAAGCCATTCTTTCGTTACCTGAAAAACAACGTATCGTGTTTAACCTGCGTTACTATGATGAATTGGATTATGAGGAAATTAGCCGGATAACCGATACACGGGCGGAAACGTTGAAGGTGAATTATCATTATGCCAAAGAGAAAATAAAAGAATATATGACTAATAATTAAGGATAGAATGGAGAAAGAACGTTGATTTTAAAAACATAGGAAAGCAGATGCCTTATCGTACACCGGATGGTTTCTTTGACCGGATGCAGGAACAGGTATCGGCACGTACGAAAGTGGAAAAACATAAAAAACAACTTCGGATGAGGTTGGTGATTGCGGCAACACTGGCGGCGGTCCAATTCTTTACTTGTGGCAACCGGTATTGACTACTCATATTCGGATGCAATGGATAATTTTATAGCCGAAATGCCGGATGATGAGTTAGAGGAATGGGTGGAATTATCAGAGTATGACATATTTATGAATTAATTATTTATTTAAAAAGTAATAGATTATGAAGACAAAAAAGTTTTTTATGGTGTTGGTAGCTCTCTTTATGGGTAGTCAAATGGCAATATTTGCACAAGGTAAAAAAGAAGGAAAGACGGACAGAAAGCAGTTCGGTCAGGAACAGATGCAGAAAATGCAATGTAATCAGCTCATAAATGCACTGGCATTGGATGATGCGGAGACTGCTAAGTTTAAACCTGTATACACCAAATATATGGAAGAAATGCGTGCTGTCCGCGATATGAATCCGCGTGCTCCTCGTTCTACGCTTACGGATGCAGAAGTAGAACAAGTAATAAAGGCTCGTTTTGCTCAGAGCCGCAAGATGCTGGATATTCGTGAGAAATATTATAATGAATTCCGTAAATTCCTATCACCGAAACAAATACAGAAAATGTATAATATGGAAAAAAGAATCGGAGATAAAATGAGAAAGGAGATGGGTAAAAGACAAGGAATGAAGAAGAATAATAATAGTAACAGCAGGAGATAATTCCTGCTCTTCACGAATAAACAACACGGATTTTACGGATTCAAGAGCTCGGCTCCTTATGTCCGTAAAATCCGTGTCCGATAATAAAGACGGTCGATTTCAGTTTATTTCTTGTAAACTTTCAAGTTGGATATTTTACTTTTGAATTCTCCTGCCTGTTCTAATGGGAATACCAGTGTGCGGACATAATTCATTTTTGTTTTTCCTTCTTTATCAAAGAAACGTTGCTGGATATTCAGTTCTTCTACTAATTTTCCATTGATAAACAGACGTGTTGCTTTGTTATCTCCTTCTATACCGATATTTAAACGTTGGCCCGGTTGGATATTGTAACTGAATGTGTTTAAATATCCGTCACGTGCAAAACCTAACATTCCACGTATAGGGTCGGACAGATAGAATACGGCATCCGGTGAACGGAACAGTTCGGTTCCCGGTGTTTCTGCTGCACCTTCCACATCAAATGTCACACGATAACCGTAACCGATTTCACGATGTGGTGTGCGGCTTTTGGGAGCAACATTGGCTTGTTCGTATACCAGTCCCGGCGCATTGCCGATACGTCCCATTTGGTTTACTCCCGGTGCTTCGCTCAACGTTTCGCGCATGCGGTTGAATTCATTATACGGAAGTGAAGTTGCAGTTCCCGTCCACATTTTTACGGCTAAAGTTTGTAAAGCCGGGAACGTGCGGTGATGAATATCTTTGGTAGAGATACCGTTTCCTACATGGTCATTCCATACTGCAAACATACCTCCCAGAATGGCAGGATCTTTTTCTTCGAAAACAGCTTTACCTACGTGGGCAGGAGTCCAGGAGTTATATAGCTCTTCCGTGTTCAGATAATCATAATAATAACCGGCAGCAGGTACGATATAAAGAAAACCGTCGGGAATGGAAATAAGTTTGTATCCTTGTTTAACCATTTCTTTAGGCTCTGCATATCCGTTATACCAGGCGCTCATAATTACATTTTCGGCTTTTACGGGAGTTTCTCCTTTGGCATGTGTCAATGCTCCCCATACACAGGCTTGTTTTCCGAAGCCTTCTACATAACGGATATAATGGTCTGTAAACTCACGGAATTTTTCCACTACTTTTTTGTCTTTGTTTGAGTATTCATCTGTGCCGATGTGTACGCGTGGACCACGGAAGACAGGTTCTTCTCCTTCCAAATACTCTTTAAAGAGTCCGTCCATGAATTTATATGTTTCGGGATTGAACAAATCCAGATGATCCATTCCATACTCTTTACTTCCTATCTCGGGTTTATAATGGCTGAATGCCAATGTGTGGGCAGGCGCATCTATTTCCGGGATGATTTCGACGAAACATTCTTCTGCCAACTTCTGCAAATCGATAAATTCTTTTTTTGTATAGAATCCGTCACGTGCCGTGAGTCCGGGATAAGTATCCGATTCCAGGCGGAAAGCTGCATAAGTCTTGTTCCAGTCCTGTTCAAAATACTGTTTAAATCCATTATCGTTCAGATGAATTTGCAGTGTGTTCATTTTGTAGTATGCCATGATTTTCACGTAATCGCGCAAATAAGACATAGGAATGAATTTTCGTCCGCAATCAATCATAAATCCACGCATGGCATAGTCGGGATAATCACGGATTTCACCTTTGGGAAGAGCCAGGTCTTCTTTGTTTTGTTCGGCTATCTGCAGCAGGGTACGTGTTCCCCAATATACACCGATGGCTTTGGGGGCGGTCAGCTCGATTCGGTCGGTATTACGCGAATGGCGTATCCTTCTTGTCCTAATGATTTGTCTTTTTTAAGTGAAAGAATGAGGTCGCCTTTCTTTCCTTTTCCTTCCACTATCTGCGGAGTATGATTAAATAAGGTATTGCAGTCATCTGCCAGCATCCGGGCGATGCGTTGCAATTCAGAATTTCCTTTTGGGTAAACAATGCGGGTTTGTTCGGTAGGAATGAATTTGCCTTCGTTGCCTTTCCATTCTTTCAGTTCCGGGATAACAAAAGGTTTGGGATTAACAGCAGCTTGTGCAATGTTTATACAACATACACAGCAAAGAATCATCATTAAACAGATTCGGTTAACTGATTTCATAAATTAAGTAGTTTTTTAGATATTGTGTAAAATGTAAATTAAGTTTTTCTTTTGCAGGACAAAGATAGAAAATAATCCTTTCATCATTCTCGAAAAAAGAAAGATTCTTTCCGAGTGTCGACTCTTTTTTGTATGTTTGCGAGAACAAAACCAAAACGAATTCAATAATCTAAAAAAGAAAACCATGAAAGTCAAGAAAATAACTGCATCAGTCAATGATGCACAAGCCGTGCCTCAAGTATTGGACAATGAAGGCGTATCGTTTCAAAAGATAGATATTGTAAATTGGAAGGAATATCCTTATCATCCTGAAGCTGCTTTTCGCATCGCGCATACGGCCGATTCCATTTTAATACATTATAAAGTGACCGAAGGCAGTGTTCGTGCCAAATATGGAGAAGATAACGGAGCGGTCTGGACTGATTCGTGTATGGAGTTTTTTTCAATTCCCGCAGGCGATGGTGTGTATTACAATATGGAGTGCAGCTGTATCGGCACATTTTTGGTCGGGGCAGGAGCAGAGCGGAATAATCGGGAACATGCACCGCGTGAAGTGATGGAAAAAGTGTCTCGTTGGTCGAGCTTGGGCCGTACGCCTTTTGAAGAACGGATAGGGGAATGTACTTGGGAAGTGGCTTTGGTCATTCCTTATACAGTATTCTTTAAGCACCGGATTACTTCATTGGACGGACAGACGATAAAGGCTAACTTCTATAAGTGCGGTGATGAATTGCAAACTCCACATTTCTTGTCGTGGAACCCCATCAACATAGAAAAGCCGGATTTCCACAGACCCGATTTCTTTGGTTCATTGGAATTTGAGTAAAAACGTAAATTATTTGAAAAAGAATACATACTGCCGGATAAAATCAGTATGTTTGCAGGTAACAACAATTTAAAACGAGAAAATTATGACAGCAATTATTGTGATTGTAGTAGTCGTTATCTTGGCAGCCTGGTTGGTTTCCATGTATAATTCATTGGTTAAAATGCGTAATAACCGCGAGAATGCGTTTGCTGACATCGATGTTCAGCTAAAGCAGCGCCATGACCTGGTACCTCAGCTGGTGGAAACCGTAAAAGGATATGCGGCTCACGAAAAAGATACGTTGGAGCGGGTTATCAATGCCCGCAACGGGGCTATCGGTGCCAAAACCATTGACGAGAAAATTGTAGCAGAGAATGCCTTGTCTTCTGCTTTGAGTGGATTGAAAATAACATTGGAAGCCTATCCGGACTTGAAAGCAAACCAAAACTTTCTTCAGTTGCAGGAGGAAATAGCCGATTTGGAAAATAAGCTTTCTTCCGTGCGCCGTTATTTTAATTCTGCTACCAAAGAATATAATAATGCAGTAGAGACATTCCCTTCCAATATTCTGGCAGGTATGTTCGGTTTCCGTAAAGAAGTGATGTTTGACTTGGGAGAGCAACGCGCAGCTTTGGAGGAAGCTCCTAAAATTAAATTTTAAGGACGATGCAATATGTTGGCATACACACACAGCAGAGCAGGAATAACTTTCGTTCGCTGCTTCTGCTCTGTTTGTTTCCCTGCCTGGTAGTAGGGCTTTTGTTCGTGTTTTGTTATTTGCTGGTTTATTTGACACAAGGTGATGCACCCCATTATTATCAGGTAGGTGTCACCGACCGGTCAGTGGCTTTATTTATAGAAATGGCTCCTTATGTATTGGGAGGCGTATTCATTTGGTTTCTGATTGCCTACTTTGCCAATACTTCCATCATCAACGCTGCTACGGGTGCCCGACCGTTGGAACGGAAAGAAAATAAACGTGTCTATAATCTGGTGGAGAATCTTTGTATGAGTCAGGGGATGCCGATGCCTAAAATCAACATCATAAATGATGATTCACTGAATGCTTATGCCAGTGGTATAAATAAAAAGAGTTATACCGTAACATTGTCTAAAGGTATCATTGAGAAGCTGAATGATGAAGAACTGGAGGCAGTTATAGCCCATGAATTGTCTCATATCCGTAATCATGATGTACGTTTGCTTATCATCTCCATCGTGTTTGTGGGAATTTTCTCGATGCTGGCACAGATAGCATTGCGCTCTGCTTATTATTCTTCCTTTACACGTAAACGTGATGACAAGGGAGGGGCGGCTTTGATTCTTCTGCTGACCATGTTGGTTGCGGCTGTCGGTTATTTCTTTGCCATCTTGATGCGCTTTGCCATTTCGCGCAAACGCGAGTATTTGGCAGATGCAGGTTCGGCAGAGATGACCAAGAATCCTTTGGCTTTGGCAAGTGCTTTGCGTAAAATATCGGCCGATCCCGATATAGAAGCTGTGGAAGCGTGAAGATGTGGCTCAACTTTTTATTCAGCATCCGGGCAAGCAGGCAACAAGTGCATTGAGTGGGTTGAGCGGGCTTTTTGCGACACATCCTCCCATCGAAAAACGAATACAAATATTGGAACAGTTCTGAAAGATGAAAACGACGTTGAGATATATTATCATTGTTGTGTTGTGCGGATTCTGTCTTTTTACGGCGCAGGCGCAGACGCGTAATCGTCAATACGAAGAATACATTCATAAGTATAAGGATATAGCTGTGGAGGAAATGAAGCGTTATCGCATTCCTGCCAGCATTACATTGGCACAGGGATTGTTGGAATCGGGAGCCGGAAAAAGTGCTTTATCCCGTAAGTCGAACAATCATTTCGGCATTAAGTGCGGAGGTGACTGGACAGGGCGTACAGTGCGTTATGATGATGATGCCCGTAATGAATGCTTCCGTGCTTACAAGCATCCGCGTGACTCCTATGAAGACCATTCCAAATTTCTAAAAGGGCGTTCGCGTTATGCCTTTTTGTTCAAATTGAAGATAACAGATTATAAAGGTTGGGCACATGGGTTGAAAAAAGCCGGATATGCAACAGATCCTCGTTATGCTTATCGTTTGATTGACATTATCGAACTGTATAACTTACATAAATTCGATACCCGTGACGGTATCAAGTGGATGAAAGAGTTTCCAAATCCGCATCAGCCTTATTTGGCAAATGATTTGCTGTATATTGTGGTGCGTAGCGGAGATACTTTTAAAAGTCTGTCGAAAGAGTTCGATATCAGTCAGCGTTAAACTGAGAAAGTACAATGACTTGTATAAAGGATATGTGTTGAAACCGGGAGATATTATCTATTTGGATAAGAAACACCGTCGTGCCGACAAAGAGCATGTTGTTCATGTGGTACGCAGCGGAGATTCAATGTACTCCATTGCACAGAAATACGGAATTCGTCTGAAGAATTTATATAAAATGAATAAAATGAAGCCTGAGGATGCAGCGCCGAAGGTGGGAGATATATTGCGTCTGCGATGAAACGGAATCATGAATGTCCGTTTGCAGAAGTTTAAAAACGTACAGGGTGTTCGATTATCGGACACCCTTTCTTTTTGTTTTATGATTGATAATCAGATTATTGGTGTTTTGGCATGAATGTTGCTTTAGATTTGATACGAAAAAAATAATAAAATAACGATAAATTATGGACAGAGAAATTCCAAAAGAAGTACGTGATAAAGAGCGTAAGAAAATGTTGATTAAATATGGTGTTATAGGTGTTGCCGGCATCGTATGCATCGCTTTGCTGATTTCTTTCATGCGGAGTAGTGTGAATCGGAAGGATTTGGTATTCTCGGAAGTGGATACGGGGATAATTGAGGTAAGTGTGAGTGCTTCCGGTAAGGTTGTTCCGGCTTTTGAGGAAATCATCAACTCTCCCATCTCAACTCTCCCATCAATACCCGTATTGTGGAAGTTTATCGTAAGGGAGGAGACAGTGTGGATGTGGGGACGCCGATTCTTAAACTAGACCTTCAGAGTACGGAAACGGAATATAAGAAATTGCTGGATGAAGAGCAGATGAAGCGTTATCAGCTGGAACAGTTGAAGGTGAACAATAATACGTATCTGAGTGATTTGGCAATGCAGGTGAAAATTTCTGCCATGAAGTTGAACCGTATGGAAGTAGAGCTTCGTAATGAACGTTATTTGGATAGTTTGGGTTCCGGTACTACGGATAAGGTGCGTCAGGCAGAGTTGAACTTTAATACGGGAAAATTGGAATTGGAACAGCTCCGCCAGCAATATGCAAATGAAAAAGAAGTCAAGGCAGCCGACCTTAAAGTGAAAGAACTGGAATTTAATATCTTCGCAAAGAGTCTGGCCGAAATGAAGCGGACATTGGATGATGCCCAAATCCGTTCGCCACGCAAAGCTATTCTTACTTATATTAATAATCAGGTCGGTGCACAGGTGCCGCAAGGCACACAGGTGGCTGTCATCTCAGATTTGAGTCATTTTAAAGTGGAAGGTGAAATAGCCGATACTTATGGCGACCGTGTGGCGGCAGGAGGACGTGCCATTGTCAAAATCGGCAATGAAAAATTGGAAGGCATCGTGAGCAGTGTTACACCGTTGTCAAAGAATGGTGTAATTTCGTTTACAGTCCAGTTGGTGGAGGATAATAACAAACGTCTCCGTTCAGGATTGAAAACAGATGTATATGTAATGAATGCCGTGAAAGAAGATGTGATGAGAATAGCAAATGCTTCTTATTATGTAGGCCGTGGCGAATATGAATTGTTCGTGCAGGACAGTGATAATGAAATAATAAAGCGTAAGGTACAACTTGGCGACAGCAACTTTGAATATGTGGAGGTGGTGAGCGGATTGCAACCCGGTGATAAAGTGGTGGTCAGTGATATGAGCAATTATAAAAACAAAAGCAAGTTGAAAGTCAAGTAGGAACAGTTGCAACATAAACGAAAAAATAAAATTCTCTTTTTAAAGTAAACGCAGAAAGAAAAAGCAAGGTTGATGATAATACAGCAAAAATGCAGTCTATTAAGTGGTTAGGTGTTTAACTCATAATACTGCATAAGCTGAAAAAGGAGGTCCGATAAAAGCTGCGAAAGACTTCAGTTCCCATATCGTTACTGA
>ERZ791731.1100-NODE-1100-length-11143-cov-2.60354_pt1 | contig 11143 bp, 12 predicted proteins | sample MGYA00509954_ERZ791731 | MGnify/ENA primary metagenome ERZ791731 (study PRJEB30046, sample SAMN00715134) | human gut metagenome | study: EMG produced TPA metagenomics assembly of the A metagenome-wide association study of gut microbiota in type 2...
TTTAAAATGGTTTCTGGTAGACGATGCTCTTGGTGCGGCGGGCAATGCGCATGGCGAGGGCGATCTTGGCCGGGTCGTCATCCATCAGGACGACGTCGGCGGCCTCAATGGCGGCGTCAGAGCCCAGAGCACCCATGGCGATGCCCACATCCGCACGGGAAAGGACAGGGGCGTCGTTAATACCGTCGCCCACGAAGGCCAGCATCTCTTTGGGGTTCTTGGCAGTCAGGAGCTTCTCGATCTGGTCCACCTTATCGCCGGGCAGCAGGCCGGCGTGGTACTCGTCGATGCCCAGCTCTGCCGAGACAGCCTTTGCCACCGGCTCTGCGTCGCCGGTAAGCATGACGGTCTTGCGGACGCCGGCCTGCTTGAGGCCCTTGATGGCCTGTGCGCTGTGGGGCTTCACCACGTCGGAGATGAGCAGATAGCCTGCATACTTGCCGTCGATGGCCACATGGACGATGGTGCCGGTCTGGGGGACATCGGGGACGGTGAGGCCCAGCTTTGCCATCAGGCGGGCATTGCCGGCAGCGACCGGCTTGCCGTCCACCCTGGCGGTGACGCCGTGGCCGCCCAGCTCCTCCACATCGGTGACGCGGGCAGCGTCGATGTCCTTGCCGTAAGCAGCCTTGATGCTCAGGGAGATGGGGTGCTTCGACCAGCTCTCGGCCAGCGCAGCGGCTTCCACGAGGCTGTCTTCGGTACCGCCCTCCACGGGGCAGACCCTGGCGACCTTGAAGGTACCCTGGGTCAGGGTGCCGGTCTTATCGAAGACGACGACGCGGGTATCGGCCAGCTCTTCCAGATAGGTCGAGCCCTTGACGAGGATGCCGCAGGCGGAAGCGCCGCCGATGCCGCCGAAGAAGCTCAGCGGGATAGAGATGACCAGTGCGCAGGGGCAGCTGATGACGAGGAAGGTAAGGGCGCGGTAGACCCAATCGCCGAAGCGGGCGGGCTGACCCATCAGCAGCAGAACGATGGGGGGAATGAAGGCCAGCGCCAGCGCGCCGTAGCAGACCGCCGGGGTATACACCCGGGCAAAGCGGGTGATAAAGTTCTCGGCGCGGGCCTTCTTCATGCTGGAATTTTCCACGAGGTCGAGAATTTTAGAGACGGTGGATTCGCCGAACTCCTTGGTGGTCCTGACCTTGAGCAGGCCGCTCATGTTGACACAGCCGCTGATGACCTCATCGCCGGACTGGACATCGCGGGGCAGGCTCTCGCCGGTGAGGGCGGCGGTGTTGAGGGTGGAAGCGCCCTCGACGATGACGCCGTCGATAGGCACACGCTCGCCGGGCTGGACCACGATGATGGTTCCGATCTCGACCTCATCGGGGTCTACCTGCTCCAGCTTGCCGTCCTCGCCCTCGATGTTGGCGTAGTCGGGCCGGATGTCCATCAGGGCCGAGATGCTGCGGCGGCTCTTGCCGACGGCAACGCCCTGGAACAGCTCGCCGATCTGGTAGAAGATGATAACGGCACAGCCCTCGACGTAATCGCCCAGCGCAAAGGCACCCACGGTGGCGACGGCCATCAGGAAGCATTCATCAAAGGGCTGACGGTTCTTGATGCCCAGCAGGGCCTTGCGGAGCACATCCCAGCCCACCACGAGGTAGGGGATGCAGTAGAGCAGCAGCTCCACCGACGCGGGCAGAGGCGGCAGCAGCTTGAGCACCAGCACCAGAGCCAGAGCGGCGATGATGCGGTACAGCATTTTCTTTTGTTTTTTCGTCACAGGTACCAGCCTCCTTTTGGGGCAGTTTTCTCAGATTCAACAGGTTTTCCCCACAAGGGGCTTGTTTTCCACGCTTTCCCCCGGCTTTTCCACGAGGTTTTCCCGCAAAAAGCCGCAAATACGCGTTCATTTTTCTATTTTTGCGTCCAGGATGTTGAAAACGCCGTGGAAATTGTTGAAAGCTGATTTATTTTTCCACATTTTCCACGCGCATCCCGGCAGTATAAGTCGAAACTCAGATGCCAAAGATCTCGCAGTCGTCCTCGACCTTCTTGCAGGCGGAGAGGACGTTCTGCATGGTAGCCTTGACGTCAGCACCCTCATCGAACTCGACGTTCATCTTCTGGGTCATGAAGCTGACGGTAGCCTTTGCGACGCCGGCGACCGTGTTGGCGGCATCCTCCATCTTCTGGGCGCAGTTTGCGCAGTCAACTTCGATCTTGTAGCTCTTTTTCATAATAAGTACCAGCCTTTCTTTCTATATCCCCGCTCCGCCGCCGTGTGCGGCAGAGCTTGCAGCGTTTTGGAGGCATCACTCTTCGATGTGGTCCATGCCCATGGAGAGGATGCTGCGCACATGGTCATCGTCCAGTGCATAGTAAATGGTCTTGCCGTCGCGGCGGAAGCGGACGAGCTTTGAGTCCTTGAGCACCCGCAGCTGATGGCTCACCGCCGACTGGCTGAGCTGGACGACATTTGCAATGTCCTGCACACACAGCTCATCGTCGTGGAGGGCGTAGAGTATCTTGATGCGGGTAGAATCGCCGAACACCCGGAACAAATCGGCCAGCTCGTAGAGCACCTCATCGTCCGGTAGCACCGGCGGGGCCTTGGGCAGCTTCTCTTCTGGGGCAAGAGTATTCTCAGCCATCGTTGTCATCCTTTCGCTTCAATATATGAACACCTGTTCATGTGTTCATGATAACACGCTGTATGGCTCCTGTCAAGGAGTTTTGTATAAAAAATCAGCATTCTCTTTAAATTGATAAAACAGGCCTCAAAACGCAAGAAATTTGCAGATTTATTTTGCAGAAAGGGTGCAATTCAGGGCGAAAGAAAAAGGCAGTCCTGACCGAACTGCCTTTTTCTAAAGCACTGCATTCATGCCCGCTTCTTCTTTTTATAGTCCGCCGCCCACGGCAGATACATGAGGAACAGCGCCAGCGCGGTGGCAGGCAGGAAGCCCAGGATATAATATTTTTCGCCCAGCAGGGCCGTGAAGGTGCTGGTGATGATGTTCCCGTAGGGATTATTGAGGAAATAGAAGTTGGTGTTAAGGGACTTATTCAGAAAGTAGATAGGCAGAGCAGAGCCGAACAGGAACGCCAGCACCTGCGGCACCCGCCGGGGACTGGGACGGTAGCCGCCCGCCACCAGCAGGACTGGATAGAGTACCAGCAGGGCATGGATACTGACGGAGTGCAGATTGATGAGCGTCCACCAAGAGGGGACATCCAGCCAGCTGGGGCAGAGCAGTGCCAACATTGCACCCGGGATACAGAGGGCATACAGCTCCTCTTTGCACCAGTTTCTGTCCGTGATCGTGTTGTACAGACAGACGAAGACGTTGATATTGCACAGGTGCAGGGGCAGATAGCTCCAATTCCACTGGCCGGTCAGGGCCATCCCCAGCAGAAGGGCAGCTTCGTCCAGCAGGAGCAAAGCGGTGACTCCGACTAAAATGCGCCGCCGGGTGCGGGCAGAACTGCGGCGATACCACAGGGCCGTCCCCACGATAAAGGCAAGCGAAATGGCCAGCTCCATGAGGTGAACAGTGCCATACAGCGGGTAGCATCGGTAATCGGCCCCGTATTCGGCGTGGGTGATGTCGTAGGATTTCCAGAAATCGTTCATCTTCTTTCCCTCCTTGTCCAGCTTATGATACCGCGTTTGGCCTCAGACGGAAAGAGTTTTGAAGGAAAATTCCGAAAACAGGTGCAATAGTGTGAGTTTTGTGGTATCCTTACAAATGTGAAATTATCTGCCGCAAACCGCGGCATCACGACAAATTAAGAAAGAGGGAATTTTTATATGTTAGAAACTGGAATCCGCGGCAAGCAGAGCGTCGCCGTGACCCCCGAGAACACCGCCAAGACCATGGGCAGCGGCACGCTGAATGTCTTCGCCACTCCCGCACTGGTGGCGCTGGCCGAAAAGACCTGCTGGATGAGCGTCGCCGACGCTTTGGATGAGGGCTGCGGCTCTGTCGGCACCAAGCTGGAGCTGGAGCACACCGCACCCACCCCCGTGGGCATGACCGTCACTTGCGAGAGCGAGCTGACCGCTGTGGAAGGCCGCAAGCTGGTGTTCAAAGTCTCCCTGTACGACGAGAAAGGCCCTGTGGGCGGCGGCGTCCACGAGCGCTTTGTGGTCAACGACGCAAAGTTTGCCGCCAAGGCCGAGAGCAAGAAGGGCTAAGACTCTTTTTTCTCGGCAAGCTCGATGGGCGGCGGGTCGGCAGCCAGCAGCTGCTGCTCGGCCCGGGCCTGAGCTTCCTGCAAAAGCCGTGCCGCCTGTTCGCTGGCACGGAACAGCTCTAAATACATCGCTTTATAGTCCGGCGCAGCCAACACCCCCTTCCGTGTCCCATCACGTTAGAAGCTGTTTTTGTAAGCAGGGTGCATCGAACGACGAGAATTTTTGCTCGCAGACAAGGCGATTTTCCGTAGCAATCCTGAGCGGATTGCAAGGGAAATCAACGCAGTATGCGGGCAAAAAGGCCGTTCGGGCGGTGTGCAATGCTTATGAAAACGGCTTCTAAAGGGTTAGTCTGCCCGGCAGGCTGCAAAAAAATCAACCGAGGAGTTTATCATGAAAAAAACCAATCTCTCGTGGGTGGGTGCGTTGCTGGTGTTTGCCCTGCTGCTGTGGTGTACCGCCGCAACGCCCGGCAAGATCGACGACCCTTCCACCTACACCTGCGCCGTGTACAGCTCGGCACTGTCCCTGCTGCCCCCTGTGATAGCCATCGTGCTGGCCCTGAACACCAAAGAGGTCTACACCTCGCTGCTGGTGGGCATCGCCACCGGCGCACTGCTCTACGCCAACGGCAATCTTGAGCTGGCGCTGACCACCCTCTTCTTCAACGAAGACGGCGGCATGGTGTCCAAGCTGTCCGATTCCAGCAACGTCGGCATCCTCGTCTTTCTGGTGATGCTGGGCATTCTGGTGGCCCTGATGAACAAGGCCGGCGGCAGCGCCGCCTTTGGCCGCTGGGCCTCCACCCACATCCACACCCGGGCGGGCGCACAGTTCGCCACCCTGCTGCTGGGCATCCTCATCTTTGTGGACGACTACTTCAACTGCCTGACCGTCGGCTCCGTCATGCGCCCGGTCACTGACCGGCAGAAGGTCTCCCGCGCAAAGCTGGCCTACCTCATCGACGCCACCGCAGCACCCATCTGCATCATCGCGCCGGTGTCCAGCTGGGCCGCCGCCGTCACGTCCTCTGTGCCGGAAGGCTCGGGCATCAACGGCTTTACCATGTTCCTGCGCACCATCCCTTATAACTACTACGCCATCCTCACCATGGTGATGAGCCTCTTCCTCATCTTCAGCGGCCTCGACTACGGCCCTATGAAGAAGCACGAGGATAACGCCCTTCTGGGCGACCTCTTCACCACCGACGACCGCCCCTACGGCGACGACGCGGACGACGGCAGCGACACCCGCGGCCATGTAGTGGACCTCATCGCGCCGGTGCTGGTGCTCATCGCGGCCTGCATCTTCGGCATGGTGTACACCGGCGGCTTATTCGAGGGTGTGGACTTCATCACCGCCTTCGCAGATTGCAGCGCCTCTGTGGGCCTCGTGATGGGCAGCGCCATTGCCCTGATGTTCACCTTCGTGTTTTACCGGGTGCGGGGCGTCATGACCTTTCAGGACTTCGCCGCCTGCATCCCCGAGGGCTTCAAGGCCATGGTCAGCCCCATGCTCATCCTGACGCTGGCGTGGACCCTTTCCGGCATGACCGGCCTGCTGGGCGCAAAATATTACGTCGCAAGCCTGCTCAGCGGCTCTGCGGCGGCTCTGCAATACCTGCTGCCCATCATCATCTTCCTCGTGGCCGTCTTCCTCGCCTTCGCCACCGGCACTTCGTGGGGCACCTTCTCCATCCTCGTACCCATCGTCTGCCACGCCTTCCCGGAGGGTGAGATGCTGGTCGTCTCCATCGCCGCCTGCCTGTCCGGCGCGGTCTGCGGCGACCACTGCTCGCCCATCTCCGACACCACCATCATGGCCTCTGCCGGCGCGCATTGCAGCCACGTGAACCATGTCTCTACCCAGCTGCCCTACGCCATGACCGCCGCCGCCATCTCGGCGGGCTGCTATCTGCTCTGCGGTGCAGCACAGGCTGTCCTCGGCGATGCCGCCAACACCCTGACCTCCTTCGTGCTGCTGGCCTGTGCCATCGTCATCGAACTCGTCGTGCTCAGCATCGTCAGGGCGCGGATGGGCCATACTGGGAAGGAAGAAGTCACAAAATCTTAACGGAATCGTAGATTTTTGTCTTCCCCTCCGGCGCAAATCATGGTATACTTATTAAAAGAGTAAATTTTTTGAGCTATTTGCTCACTGGAGGAGAACCCCATGCTGGAAGAAGTCTTTCAGGACGTCTATACAAAATTCAAGCTGCATTTTTATCAGAATGTATTTCAGCGCTTTGCCACCCGCGAAGCCACGCTGACTACAGTGGAGTCCTTCTGCATGGAGGGCATCATGGCGATGGGGGAGCCCACCATTGCAGAGTTTTCCCGCATGATGGGCATCTCCACCCCCAACGCGGCTTATAAAATCGGCAGCCTTGTCAAAAAGGGCTATGTGGAGAAGATCCAGTCCACCACCGACCGCCGCGAATACTTCCTGCGCCCCACCCAGAAATACATCGATTACTACAGCATCAGCTATTCTTACCTGCACACGGTCATCGAGCGTGTGCGCAAGCGCTTCCCGGCTGAGGACTGCGACAAGATGGAGCAGATGCTCTCGGTCATCAGCACCGAGCTGATGCCGGAGCTGGATATGCTGGCCAAGTGCCGCCACCCCGAAGCTCCTAAATCGGAAGAATAAAATACAGCACAACGAAAGCCCCCGGCATTGCCTAGGGGGAGAGCGGCCGCCCCGACGGAACGGGACAGCCGCAGCTTCATGGGAATGTAAAAGACAGAGCTTGTCTGGATGTTGGGGGTTATGCCTTCTCCTGTGCAGCGTTTGCAGCGGTGCGCTTGTTGATCTTGCTCTGGTTGTAGACAGAGTAGACGATGACCAGGATAGCGACCGTTGCAAAGACCATTGCGATGGGAGAAGTGGTGATGGCGAAGAAGTTGCCGCGCTGGATGTTCATGTAACGCACGAAGTTCTTCTCGCACATGGGTCCCAGAATGAGGGCCAGCAGGATGGGAGAAAGCGGGAACTCGTACTTGTTCATCAGCCAGCCGATGATGCCAAAGGCGACACAGACGCCCACGTCAAAGGCATTCTTGTTGATGGAGAAAGCACCCAGCAGGGAGATGACGAGGATGATGGGGTAGAGCATCTTCTTCTCGACGGAGACGATCTTTGCAAAGAAGCGGACGCCGAGGCAGCCCACCACCAGCATGCAGAGGTTTGCCAGCATCAGAGCTGCGAAGACGCGGTAGACGGTAGGCAGCTCGGTGACGTACATCATGGGGCCCGGGGTGATGCCCTTCATGATAAAGGCACCCAGCAGGATGGCGGTGACGGAGTCACCGGGGACGCCCAGAGACAGCAGGGGGATCATAGCGCCGCCGGAGCAGCCGTTGTTGGCGGACTCGGTAGCAGCAACGCCGTTGGGGATGCCGGTGCCGTACAGCTCGGGGTGCTTGCTGGCGGACTTGCTGGCGCCGTAGGAAACGAAGACGGCGATGTCACCGCCTGCGCCGGGGATGGCGCCGATGAAGGTGCCGATGAGGCCGCCGGAGAGGATGTTGGGCCAGATCTGCTTGATGGTCTTCCAATCGGGCAGGACGTTGGTGATCTTCTCGTTGGACTTCTGCTCATGCTCTTCGCCGCGAATGATGCGCTCAACGCCGGCGATGACTTCAGAGACAGCGAACAGACCGATCAGAGTGGGGATGAACTGGAAGCCATCCAGCAGGCCGGTCTGCTTGGTGGTGATGAAGCGGGGGATGCCGTTGGTGGGGTCGAGGCCGACGGTGCAGAGCAGCATACCGAAGAAGGCGCTGATGAGGCCCTTGGCCACAGACTTGCCGGAAATTGCGACGATGACCGACAGGCCGAAGACGGCCAGCATGAACATCTCGCCGGGGCCGAAGTTCATGGCCATATCAGCGACCAGCGGAGACAGGAAGGTCATGACCAGTGCGCCGATGACGCCGCCGCAGAAGGATGCGAACATAGCGACGGACAGAACTTGCCGGCCTGACCCTTCTTGCACATGGGGTAGCCGTCCAGCAGGGTGGCGGCTGCGGCGGGCGTGCCGGGGGCGTGGATGAGGATAGCGGAAATGGAACCGCCGTACATACCGCCGCAGTAGATGCCCAGCAGCAGGCCGATGGACGGGATGAGGTCCATGCCGAAGGAGAAGGGGATGAGCAGCGCCACGCCCATGGTGGCGGTCATGCCCGGGATAGCGCCCAGCAGAACGCCGCCCAGTGCGCCGATGAAGGTCATCAGAAGGACCTCGGGGTTGGACCAGACAGTCGCATAGCTGGAAAGAAGCAGACTAAAATCCATAACTGTGCTCCCTCCTTATATCATGTCCACGAGGGTGCGCAGGAAGTTCAGCGGACCCAGCGGAATATTGACGGTAAGCACCTTGTAGAACACCAGCCACATCAGCAGCGGCACCAGAACGCTCACAAGGACCATCTGCACCCAGTTGCGCTTGCCGATGAGGAACATGATGATCATCGAGAGCACCACAGCGCACAGGATGTAGCCGCAGCTCTTGAACAGAGCAGCGAACAGCACACAGAGGAGCATGACGAGGTAAGCAGCGGCCACGCCCTTATCCTTGAGGGGATTCAGGGTGCCGACTTCGACAGCAACGGGGTCGGTGGGCTTCATGGTACCCATCAGCTTGAAGATGGACTGGATGAGCAGGACCACCGAGAAGATGAGCATCCCCACGATCATGACGCGGGGGAAGGTAGAAGCCTGCACATAGGTGTTGGCCACCTCAGGGAAATTATCGGTCTGGAACCACGCCCAGATACCGATCGCGAGGAAAATGATGGAGCCTACCAGATTGGAGAAGGCCATCGTTTTCATTTTGTCTTTGTTCAAAAGGGGTTCCTCCTCTCTATATCTTCTCATAAAAAGGGGCAGGCATGAACTGCCTGCCCCAGCAAATACTCAGAGAGACAAATCAGAGGCCGACAGCGTCCATAGCAGCTGCGACATCGACAGCAGCCTGCTTCAGGTAGTCAGCATAGCCCTGTGCATCCAGATAGGAGATCGCCTGACCGTTGTTGTTCATGAAGGTCACGAAGTCAGGGTCCTCGATGGCAGCGGCGCAGGCCTCTTCCAAACGGGTCATGATGGCATCATCAACGCCCAGAGGAGCGGCCATACCGCGCTGGGTGTAGTAGGTGATGTCGTAGCCCTGCTCCTTACAGGTAGGAACATCGGGGAAGACGGGGTTGCGCTCTTCGTCCATGACGCCCAGGCAGATCAGGTCGCCGGACTCGATGAAGCTGCGAGCTTCGGCCAGAGAGACGGTAACGCCCTGAATGAAGCCGCCGGCTGCGTTCTGGACAGCGGTAGCAGCGCCTTCCTGATAGGTGATCATCTGGATGTCGATGCCGGTAGCGCTCATCAGGTAGCCGCCAGCGATGTGCCAGACAGAAGCGTTGGAAGAACCGCCCATCTGCACCTCACCGGGGTGAGCCTTGCAGTAATCAATGAAACCGGGCAGGTCGGTGATGCCGTTGTCTGCAGCCCACTTTGCGCCGACGGTGATGGCAGCTGCGTCGGTGTTGACGCGGCCCAGGGGAGCGTAATTCTCCCAGGTCAGTTCACTGGTGCCCAGCTTCTTATAGGTAGCCAGCTCGAAGGTGATCATACCGATGGTGTAGCCGTCGGTGTTGGCGTCTGCGATAGCCTGATGGCCCAGGATGCCGCCGCCGCCAGTCTGGTTATCGACAGTCAGGGTGACGCCCAGGTTCTTGCCCATAGCCTCGCAGAATGCGCGCAGGCAGGAGTCCGTGCCGCCGCCTGCAGACCAGGGGCAGATGACGGAAATACCCTTGGTGGGGTAGTCGGTAGACTTGCCGCCGGCAGCGGTGCTGGCAGCAGTGGAAGCTGCAGTAGAGGTGGCAGTGCTGCTGGAAGAACCGCCGCAGGCGGTCAGGACGCCAGCTGCACCCACAGCAGCAGAAGCTGCGAGGAAGTCACGACGAGAGATCTTTTTCATTTCTTGTTACCTCCGATTCACGTTGCGTTTATCCGTATTATGGCAGCGCCGTGCTTTGCTCACAGCGCCATTCCTTCCGCATACGGGTCGCCTTTGGATATTATGATAACGCATATTTTCTCATCCCGCAATTAGATTCAAGCACAAATTTTCCAGTCATTGTTTGTACAAAGTGACCCATCTGATTGGTTTTTGGAGCTTTCTGCAAGCCATCCTTTCGATTCCTAGCTCTTATATCCAAAATTCTTTGCTGATGTATTTTTGATGAATACAGTCATTCTGAAATTCCATCTGTTCATCGTCCGGATTTCATTGTATAATAATATTGTATAAAAATGTCGTAATATTATAAAGATACGCAGCCAGCCGCCCGCGCGGCCCGTTCGGAGGCGATGTTTTCATGCTTTACCGCATCTGGTCCCTTCTCAAGGAAGCATATCATTACGAAAAGCATTCTACGCTGGACTCAGACTACCTGCGCCAGGTGATGACGCTGGCTGTCGTCGTGCTTTTTGCGCTGAATCTCAGCTGCAACGGCCTCGGCAGGCCCGTCGTCTTCGTCCTCACCGGACTCATCTGCCTTGTGCTTCTGATGGTGGAGTGGCTGCTGCCCCGGGCGAAAAACGAAAAGCATCTGGTCATGTTCTCAAACACGGCCCTCATCGTCATGGGCCTGCTGCTTCTGGTCCTGAACGAGAACGACGGCTTCCAGAACCTGTGGTTCTTCCTGATGCCGGCTACTCTTTTCGTGCAGTCGGGGCTGCCCATCGGCCTGCCGTTCTGCACAGCCTACGGCCTCGCGGCCACCTGCTTTTTGTGGCTGGGTCCCCTCCCTCTACCGCCGGGACTATGCGCTTTTCTACCCCGCCGCCTACTGGTCGTTCTGCCTGCTGATGATAACGGCGGACATCTTTTACAAACACTACCGCATCCGGCAGGAGCAGAGCGAAAAAGAGATGGAACGTGAGGTCCGGGCCACCATCTGCGAGGCCCGGCAGCCGATGGTCATT
>ERZ791731.1102-NODE-1102-length-11134-cov-4.38568_pt1 | contig 11134 bp, 10 predicted proteins | sample MGYA00509954_ERZ791731 | MGnify/ENA primary metagenome ERZ791731 (study PRJEB30046, sample SAMN00715134) | human gut metagenome | study: EMG produced TPA metagenomics assembly of the A metagenome-wide association study of gut microbiota in type 2...
CTGTAAATACTGCATAGGAACCGTATTAACGGCAGGCGAGTTGAAATACAATCGCTTCAAACCCAAATTGAGACTCGCTCAGAAAATTGCAAAGCGTAAGATAATGGATATATGATAAAAAGACATATGATAAAGTAGAGGATATATAATAAGGCAATGAATATATAATATTAAAATTGAATAGTATGTTTGACGAATTGAGTGATATTACATTGATAGAAACGCCATTGTTGGATAGTGCGGGCTTTATGGAATTGTTGTTACGGTTCTTCTTCAATTTATTGGTCGTATCCTGTATTATCCATCTGTTTTACTATCCTAAAAGCAAACGGCGCGATTATTACTTCACCTTTACTCTGATTAGTATCAGCATCTTCCTGATGATTTTCCTCTTGGGAAGTGTCAAACTGAAAATCGGCTTTGCACTCGGATTATTCGCCATTTTCGGAATAATACGTTACCGGACGGAGTCGATGCCTGTACGCGAGATGACCTATCTTTTTGTCATCATTGCCATCTCTGTGATAAATGCCCTTGCGGTAGCTATCAGTCATGCCGAATTGCTATGTACCAATCTGCTTTTCATAGTAAGCATATGGATTTGCGAGAGCAACCGATGGCTGAAACACATCTCATGTAAACTGATACAGTATGACAAGATAGAACTGATAAAACCCGAACGGGAATCGGATTTACTGCGCGACCTTCGCGAACGTACTGGTCTTGACGTACTTCGTGTGGAAGTCGGTCACATAGATTTTCTGCGTGACACTGCCATACTGAAAGTCTATTACGAACCTTTGAGAGACGAGGCAAATACGATAGATACCCTAACCCGCCTTCCTAAAGAAAATGAATGAGAATATGAACGACCAGGAAAACAAAAAAAGACAAACCCGCTTCAAAAGAGCAGGCATGTATCTGACGGGTTGCCTGTTATTGCTATGCATGACGGAAAATGCCCGTGCCCAAAGTGATGATTTCGGCATATGGACCAGTGCGGAAGTGAAGAAAAAACTATTCCCCGGATTCGACGCTTCCTTGGAAGGCGAGTTCCGTACCAGGGATGGATTGCAGACGGTAGAGCGTTGGTCAGGTTCGGCAGGTGTTTCCTATAAAGTGTTCCGTTGGCTGAAAGCATCCGCCGGATATACCTTTATTAATTACTATCACCCGATGGAAACAACCAAAAAAAGAAACTACATCCCCGAATACTGGCAAGCCAAGCATCGCGTAAACTTGTCACTGACGGGGAAAGTAGACTGGCAACGTTTCACCTTTTCTCTTCGCGAGCGATGGCAGTACACCTATCGTCCCAGCCAATCTGTTGCAAAGTTTGACGGAGATGACGGAAGCGCGAAGAATGATGAATATATCAGCGGAAAGGGGAAAAATGTACTTCGTTCCCGTATTCAAATAGAATATAATATACGCAAGTGCGCCTTTACCCCATACACTTCGTTCGAACTTTCCCATTCGTTGAATGACAATGCGGCTTTTGAAAAGCTGCGGTGGACATTGGGGACAGAATGGAAACTCAGCAAAAAACACTCTCTCGATTTTTACTATCTGTATCAGAATAAAGCGGATGATGATGAGGCGAACGGACACGTGGTTGGTGCGGGATATTCGTTTAAGTTTTAATATATAAAGCGGAAAGTTATGAAAAAGAATGTGTTATTTTGGATGCCGGTACTGTTACTGCTGTTTGTAAACTGTACGACAGAGTCATTCGACTTCGGTGGGGAAGAAGGAATATTAGTAGAAGGTTCGGGAGGCGGAGGAAGCAGTCAGCCTAACCCGACAGTTCCCGAAGAATCGGGAGACTTACTGGGATTTACCGTCGCTTTCGATGAAACAGATGAATCGACCTACGGAAGTATGTCGGAAACAGTTTCGGCGGATGAAGATGATTTTATAGAAAACTCTGAATTTACGTCCATAGTGACTATTACTTACAATGGAACGACTGCAACAGTAAAAAATAACGTTTCCGGCGTAGAAGTATCCGCTAATGGAGGACATGTTGTCGTAAACTCTACGGTCAGTAAAGTAGAATACGTGTTAAGTGGGACAACAACGAACGGCTCGTTCAAAGTATATAGCGAGAAAAAGTTCAAGTTATCATTGTCAGGAGTATCTATTCTTAACCCGACAGGTGCGGCCATAAATATACAATCTTCCAAACGTGTGTTTGTAGTATGTGCGGATGGAACAACGAATACCCTGGCAGACGGTTCTTCCTATACATCCGTCACCGAAGGTGAAGACATGAAAGCCTGCCTTTTCAGTGAAGGACAGCTTATCTTCAGCGGCAGCGGTTTGTTGACAGTCACCGGAAATTACAAACACGCCATTACGAGTGATGATTATGTACGTTTCCGTAGCGGATGCAATATCACAGTCGCTGCTGCCAAGAAAGACGGTATCCATACCAATGATGCCGTTATTATCGGTGGCGGAGTACTGAATATATCTTCCACCGAAGATGCCATCCAGTGCGAAGACGGCGGAATCACTATGACAGGCGGCTTTGTAAAAGTATCTACCACCGCCAACAAGGCACATGGACTGAAATCTTGCCTTGACATAATAATCAGCGGCGGTGCTATTCAGGCACAAGTAGCGGGAGCCGCTTCAAAAGGAATCTCCTGCGATGGCAATCTCACCTTTTCGGGCGGAAAGTTGACAGCGTTCACCTCGCAGACCGCACTTTATGAAGACAATGACTTAAGCTCGTGTGCCGGCATCAAATGTGACGGCAATACTCTTGTCACAGGCGGTGAAATAGCCCTCCAAAGTACAGGCGGAGCGGGCAAAGGAATAAACTGCGACGGTTCTGTCACCATCAATGACGGTACGGTGAAAGTCATTACTACCGGTACCCAGTGCGTATATAACAGACTCGATTCATCCGCAAAAGGAATCAAGGCGGACGGCGCCCTGACAATCAACGGTGGAACAGTCCTGGTGAAAGCCACCGGCGGCGAAGGTAGTGAAGGCATCGAAAGTAAAAGCGTGCTGACTGTCAATAACGGTATGATTGCCGCCCTTTGTTATGACGACTGTATGAATGCAAGTAACAGCATTGTCATTAACGGCGGTACTGTCTACTGTTACAGTTCCGGCAACGATGGCATCGACTCCAACGGCACTTTGACTATCACAGGCGGAGTAATCGTATCATCCGGCACTACTTCTCCCGAAGACGGATTCGATTGCGACCAAAACACCTTTAAGATAACCGGCGGCATCGTCTTGGGCATTGGTGGGGGAACGAGTACACCGACATCCAGCGTATGCACACAGCGCAGCGTTATCTATGGCGGTTCAGGCTCGAATGGCGAATACCTGAATATCCAGTCTGCCGACGGAACCAGTATTCTTACTTATCAGATTCCCCGCGCCTATTCGCAAATGACAGTCTTGTTTAGTAGTCCGAACCTCACATCAGGCGGAAGTTACATCATCTCGAAAGGCGGAACAGTATCCGGCGGCTCCGAATTCTTTGGCTTGTATACAGGAGCAACCTATTCCGGTGGCACACAGGCGGCAACTTTCACAGCCGGCTCGATGGTGACACAAGTCGGCAGCACTTCCGGCGGCGGTCAACCTGGCGGCGGTGGGGGACACGGTCCCGGCGGATGGGGATGGTAAACAGTAGTTTACCGTCGAAATCCGTCCTTTGGTCGATTCTATTTGTGATAAAATAGCGTCGGCCTTACCTTTGTCCTGCTAACTTGGAACAATGAAGCATGAAAAGACTGCGTAAACAACAGTTATTGGAGCAGAGTATTTACGGAGCCATTTGGATCGTAATATTTCTTCTTCCGCTGATAGGCGGATACTTTGCCCTAAGCGGCGGACTCGAAAGAGAAGAAGTCCGCACGGTTATCCGTGACTCATGGCTGGGTATCCTTCCTTTCTTCGTGCTTTTTTTACTGAACAATTACGGACTGGTTCCCTATTTCCTTTTTAAGAAAAAATACTGGCAATATACTGTTTCATTGTTTTTCCTGATAGTTGCCATGTGCTGGCTTGCTCCGTCTCCTTCCATGACACGCTTTCCGAAAGGCTTCAGGCGTGACGGTCTACACCGCAACATGAAAGAGAACCCAAGAGACCAAATAATAAAGATGAGAGAAAAGAGCAGGGAGGAAGGCGAAGGGTACCGGGATGAGCCTAAACGTGAAAAGCCCCCAATGGGAATGGGAAAGCCTAAAGGCGGTCCCGATGTTTTTCCGAAACCGGGCCCTTTTCCTTATCCGCCTTTTGGTATCCGTTATCTCATCCATTTTGCCATCGCCTTTCTGATGGTAGGGTTTAACATTGCCATCAAACTCTTCTTCAAGTCTTTCCGTGACGAGGAAATGCTGAAGGAACTCGAACATCAACGCTTGCAGTCTGAACTGCAATATCTCAAATATCAAATCAACCCGCACTTCTTTATGAATACGTTCAATAATATTCATGCATTGGTGGACATCGACACGGGAAAAGCGAAAAGTACGATTGTGGAACTCTCCAAACTGATGCGTTATGTACTCTATGAAGCAAGCAATAAAACCACGTTGCTATCACGTGAGGTACAGTTTCTTGAAAACTATGTCGGCTTGATGAGCCTGCGCTATACCGACAAAGTATCTATCGGGATGCACTTCCCTGCCGAAGTGCCCGAAGTACAGATTCCCCCACTGCTCTTTATCTCTTTTGTAGAGAACGCCTTCAAGCATGGAGTCAGTTACCGGAACGAGTCTTTCATTCGCGTCCTCGTGCAGTTGGAAGAAGACAACCGCCTGTCTTTCCGTTGTACGAACAGCAATAACGGTTCGGCAGACGAGCAGCACCACGGTATCGGGCTCGAGAATGTCCGCAAACGCCTGCGGCTTCTGTTCGGCAATGACTATACGCTCTCCATTACCAATGAAGAACAAATATTTGATGTATTACTTATCATACCTTTATTATAATGAAATGTTTAGCAATAGATGACGAACCGTTGGCACTGACGCAATTATCGGATTATATCTCCCGTGTCCCTTTTTTGTCTTTAGTGAAGTCCTGCCAGGATGCATTCGAAGCAATGAAGGTATTATCCGAAGAAGAAGTAGATTTGATATTCGTGGACATTAATATGCCCGATTTGAATGGACTGGACTTTATCCGCTCATTGATTAGCCCGCCGCTTGTCATCTTTACCACCGCTTATTCCGAATATGCGGTAGAAGGCTTTAAACTGGATGCCGTAGACTATCTGCTGAAACCGTTTGAATTTCAGGATTTACTGAAAGCGGCGGACAAAGCCCGGAAACAGTTTGAATACCGTTTGTTGGAACAACAGGGCGAATTAGGAAATGCTTCGCAGATAAAAGGAGACTCGCTGTTTGTGAAAAGCGACTATAAAGTCGTTCGTATCGACGTGAATAATATCCGCTATATTGAAGGCATGAGTGAATACGTACGTATCTTTGTGGAAGGAGAAGACAGGGCGGTTATCACGCTTGCCAGTCTCCAAAAAATGGAAGAACGGCTTCCCACGCATTTCATGCGGGTTCACCGTTCTTATATTGTCAATCTTCGTAAGATTACCGAAGTTTCCCGTCTCCGTATTATCTTCGATAAGAATACCTACATTCCTGTCGGTGATAATTATAAGGAAAGATTTACGGAATACATCGGAAAACTGAGTCTGTCTTAATAAGCGCAGCTACACTTATTTAATTCCCAGTTTCTTGGCGATGTCCTTAGGAAGCGCATCTTTGTGTACCAGGATATTCATAGTCTTGTAGGCTACGAATGCTTTGGAAGCATACCAGATACCATCGTATTTGCCCGCTTTACCCCAAGAATTCTTCACCATGAAGTATTCTTTTCCGTTTTGGTCTTTAGCGATACCGTAGATTACCATTCCGTGGTCGTCAGTCGTTTCCCAGTTATCGAAAGCTGTTTGGCGCATTTCCTGAGTGATTTCCATTTCCTGGAACGGTTTGGTAGTCATTTCTTTCTGCTTGTCAGCAGCAGTCAGACCTGTCCAGCGAGCCATATCCGAACCGCTAAGTTCAGCGCCTTTTTTTGCATCCGGCATCACAGCAGTACCATTGCGTGTGAAACCTTGTTCGCTCACGTCGCTGCCCCATGCGAAAGTATAACCTTTCTTTACGGCGTTGTCCATCACAGCCATCAGTTCGTCGATAGGCAGGTTGTAAGATAAGCCGTTGCGCCAGTTATCTTGAATTTCGATAGCGAATTGGGAATAGAAGGGATGATGGGTATAAGAAGTCAGTGATACGTAATCGTCAGGATTCAATCCCAATGATTCTGCAAAGGATTTCGGAGTATATTCCTTACCTTTGTAAGTGAAGTTTTCCGGGCATTTACCCAAATAAGTGTCATAGATAGCTGCCAGTCCGTTTTTCCATACCGGAGTCAGCTTGCTCAGTTTACCTTTGGCGATGGCGTTGATATAGCCGGAAGCAACAGCGTCCAGTTCGTTATGTACCGGCAACGTATCACCATACATGATTCCCGGCATCACTTCCTGCGGAACGATACCATAATTCTTGATGCAATACATTACATCATAGAAACTTCCACCCGGCGAGAAAGAACTGTCACCGTGATAGCGTACATAATTCACTCCGCGATCCTGCATCGTTTTGTGTACCACAAACATTTCAGCCAGGTCATATTCGCCTTTGCCTAAACGAAGCAGTTCCGATTCAATAAATCCGAGAGTGGAGAAACTCCAGCACGTGCTCGAACGGTTCTGATTCTTGATAGAAGTAATCGGGTTCTCTTTCACTGTCGTGAATACAAATCCCTCTTGGGGTTTTGCGTCTTGTGCCGTCATGCCCAGGCTGCATAAGCCCAGGGCAGCGATAAGGATACTTTTTTTCATTCTTATGACATTCATATTAAATTTGTTTTGGGCACAAATATAACGATTCCTCTCTTGAAAACCATCCATTTGGATTCAATTTGCATAAAAAAAGAATGAATATTACTGTATCCTGGCACGGTAAGTCCGTTCGGAGAAAGTGATATTGAGGAACAGGGACAGGCTGTTTTCGCGTTGCATGCCGGCAGGTACTTTCATTTGTCCCTTATATTTCAGTCCGATGGAAAGGACATTATTATTGCGCAAGCCCAGATTCAGCCCCGTACTCATATAGTATTCAGTCGCCTTTTTCTTTTGGATGACAATATAGGAATTGTTGATTCCCGTTCCCAGCAACAAGCTGACCGGATTACGGTACACATTACCTAAGGTATATCTTCCGCCCAGTGACAACCGGTGCTGATTCTCAAAACTGATATTGGATTGTGAAGATTGCATCCGGCTCCAGTCCACATACTTATAATCAATGGTTGCCATCCACCGCAAACTATTGTAAGAAACTCCTGCCCCGAAGAATTGGGGAAGGCATTGCCGGTAACGTTTCAGGTCTTTTGCAATATCATCCCCGCCCGAACTGCTGCTGACGTATAGACTATTCTCCTGCTTGAAGTCCTGCGAATAGCCATAGACAGCACCTGCTACGAAAGAACGGTCACGGTCGATTGCCCATTTATACTGCACGCCGAAATCTGCATAAAACGTATGTTTATACGAACTCGTTTCTTCTGACGCGCTGCCCTGTGTTTCCGTCTGCGTAATAGTACCGGTGACGTAGGAGAGATTCGTACCGATAGAAAATCCTTTCCCGAAAAGATACGCCGTGCTGATACCCATTTTGGACAGCCCGCCTTCGCCTTGAAATAAAGAAGAAACGGTACTCCCGTTACTGCCCGCCACCTCTTCATCCAACGTGATAGCATATCCTACGCTGCTTACGGGAGCCATAAAGATAGCCCCGTACCATCGCGGAATAATCCGGCAACCGATACTCAGGTTATTCAGATTCCCCGTGACAGAATGGTTGTTTGCTCCCCGCTGCGAATAATTCTGATAAGACCCCATGATGCCGGCATCTATCTGAAACCGCTGTTCGCTTAGCTCCGTGAGTGAAGCAGGGTTGGCACTGTTCAGAAAATTATTACCCCGCAGAGCAATCCCCGCACCCCCCAGTCCGGCATATTGCCCGCCTTCTCCGATAGAGAGTTCGCCCAATCCGAACATGGAAGTGGGGGAGTTCGTTGTGTTTTGTGCTATCAATAAGTGAGCGGGAGTATAGAATGCCAAAAGGCAGAACAAAATCTTTTTCATTGTTGATAAGTTTTGTAGAGTATGATAAGTTTGGTGTTCTTTTTATTTGCCGTATGTTCGCTGTCACCGAAGATAACACCTTGCAGGGTGGTGTAGAACAAGTTGTCGGGAAGGAATAACTGCAACTTCTGCCGGTTATAGCCGGTTGTTCCCAGGTTGCTTTGCAGGAAAGAGGTGATGTCGAAAGAATAATACGTCTCTTCGTAAGCCATGTCGTCCACCACCAGGTTGCCCGTTTGTACGGAGCTTCCGGTAAGGTCGGTGATGACATCCTGTCTCACGTTATCCTCATTGGTTGTATAGAGGGTCAGGTTTTGCGGGAGCGGGTACATTCCGTCATACGTCCCCTTCACCGGATAGAGTTGTAGCGTGGCGCTTTCGATGGTCACGAGTTCTCCTTCTGCGCAGAGATCATTCAAATGCGGGAAGTCGATAGCGATATACATTCCTGTCATGCCTTGCAGATAACATTGGTGTTCTGTCCGGGCGGTGGGCAGAGCGTTGTCGGCGCCGCTTTTCAGTCCCTCAATCGGAGTGCCCGTACGGTCATATGATACCTTATTATATATAAGAGAACTGCTGGCATTGAATACAAGTGTCTTTTCCGTTGAGATTTCCGCCTGTTCATGGTAATAGAGCGTAATACACAAACTGGAATCATTTACCTGGAAGCCGCTGACGCAGGCGTCATTGTCGATATCCGGAATAAAGGCGATGCCCTTGAAGTAATCATGGAAGAGCTCCTGCGACTCCATTTGACGCGCGTCTTGCAGCATCAGGTCAAACCACTCTTCCCCCCAGTTGTCGGGCAGGCGCACTTCCAGTTCTTTTGTCTTTTGTCCGGGAGTCGGCTTGAAACTGAAAGAGGTCAGGGGAGATGCTTCATACGATGTCCGGGTGGTACTGTACAGATACCCGTAATCATCCAGTTGGATATTTTCCATCAGGCGGTGCATATGGATGCGTTGGGTGCTCAGTGTATCTCCCAGATAATTGCCGGAGGAGTAAAGCCGGATGGTGATGGAGTCGAATGTATATACCGTCTCATCATTAAAGGAGAAAGAAGGCAATTCATATTCGGCATAGAATGAGGCCGTAATAGTTCCCCATAACTCGTCTTTGCGATGTCCTATCTGACAGACTGTATCACCCGAAGTTGCCAGTGAATCACTAAGGATGGTGCTGAGCGATACGGTACAACTGTCTGTCTGTACATTCCGGAAAGAACTTTCCACCCATTTCCCGCCTATTGCGGATGATTCGTCCAGGCAAGAGGAAAAAGAAAGAAATAGAAAGAGCGAAAAAAGTGGTAAGATTGGTTTCATGCCATACTAATGAAATTGGTTTTGTGACGGCAAAAGAAGAGCTTTTAAGCAGTCTCCCCAAAAACTATCGACTAAGTCTTGCTATTTGTCGACCTCAATTTCGTTGGTAGACAGAATATATCTGTTTGTCGATAGTTTTTTTGTCCGTGCCCGTTGCCCCCTACTTTTGCGGGTAATAAACGACATATTTAATGGATAAAAAAATGAATAAATTACTTTGCATGGTGGTCGTACTGCTCTCATTGGCGGCATGTACGGAGGATACGGAATATACGGCAGGCGTGTGGTACCGCCGTTCTGATTTTGATGGTGTGGCACGTAATGATGCCGCCGGGTTTACTATTGGCAACAAAGGATATATTTGCGGCGGATACCGGGGAAGCAACAAAGACCGCCTGAAAGATTGCTGGGAGTATGATATTGATAATGACTGGTGGACTCAATGCAAGGACATGAGTGAAGAAGCCATTGCCCGGAACGCAGCGACAGGCTTTGCCGTAGGGACGAAAGGATATATTGCCACCGGATATGACGCCAAGACCAGTTCGTTTCTGAAAGATTGCTGGCAATATGACCCGGCAACGAATGATTGGAAACAGATGGCGGACTTTCCCGGAGGAGGACGACGTTATGCACTTTCTTTCGGCATCGGGCAATACGGCTATCTGGGTACGGGCTACGATGATAACTATCAGAAGGATTTTTACCGCTTTGACCCTTCGGCGGGCGATAAGGGAGAATGGACGCTTGTCAACGGATTCGGCGGGCAGAAGCGACAGGGCGGACAGGTTTTTGTCATTGATGACATAGCCTATATCTGTGGTGGCGAGAATAATAATTCGGATGTCACGGACTTTTGGTGCTTTGACCCGTCGAATGCATCCAATCCCTGGAAACAACTGCGTGACATAAAAGATTCCAGTGATGATGATTATGATGACGACTACACTTCTATCGCACGCTGCTACGGTTGTGCTTTTGTGATTGACGGTAAAGGATATCTGGCTGTGGGACAGACGGCGGGCGGAAGCTTGCGTACCAACTACTGGATATACGACCCTTCTACGGATTTGTGGGAAGGTGAAGACCTGACCGATTTTGAAGGCAGCGCACGTGCGAAAGCTGTTTGCTTTTCCACAGGAACACGGGGATTTATAACGACCGGTGGTAGTACTTCCTCGTCCTACTATGATGACACCTGGGAGTTGAAACCTTATGAATATGAAGAAAAGTAAGATAATAACAGGTACCGGATGCCTTATCCTGTTACTCGCCACCGGATTTGTCTGTTACCGGAATATAAGTCCCGCAGCCCGCTACCATTTGGAAGTGATGAAACTCGGAGAGAACGGATACGGTTATAAAATCTATGAGGGAGAACGTACGATTATTGTTCAGCCTTTCATTCCTGTCGTTGCCGGAAAAAGAGCTTTCCGTGCAGAGCAGGATGCCCAGCGGGTAGGGAATTTAGTCTTGGAACGCATTGAAGCAGGAGATGAATTTGCTATATCGAAGGGGGACTTGGATAACTTGGGAGTTACATATTAATGCTGCACCGTTGGCACAGTCATGCCACCGCATTGGCACGACCCTGCCAACGGTG
>ERZ791731.1115-NODE-1115-length-11007-cov-2.22416_pt1 | contig 11007 bp, 10 predicted proteins | sample MGYA00509954_ERZ791731 | MGnify/ENA primary metagenome ERZ791731 (study PRJEB30046, sample SAMN00715134) | human gut metagenome | study: EMG produced TPA metagenomics assembly of the A metagenome-wide association study of gut microbiota in type 2...
TACGGAAGGGGACACCACCATCAACCATTCCGGCTGGTTCTGGCACCAGGGGCAGGCTTCCCGCGTCAAATCCCCGGAAGAACTCATGCAGGTATGGTTTGACTCCGTGGGACGCGGAGCCAACCTCATCCTCAACGTGGCGGCGGACAAAACCGGCAAACTGGACCCTGCGGACGTTAAATCCCTGATGGAATTCAAGGAACTGCGCGACAAGCTGTATGCCAGGGACTATGCCCTGGGCGCCACCGTCACGGCCAGCCAGACGCGCGGCAATGACAAAAAATTCGCCCCCTCCAACATGACGGACGGCAACATGGAAACCTACTGGGCCGTGGAGGACGACAACCTGACGCCCACCGCCTTCATTACGCTGCCCAAACCCGCCACCTTCGACGTCATCCGGCTGCGCGAACAGATCCGCCTGGGCCAGCGTGTAGACTCCTTCAACATTGACGCCTTCATCAACGGCAAATGGGTCTGCATCGACAATGAAGGAAAGACCATCGGCAACCAGGTCATGCGGCGTTTGAACCGCCCCATCACCGCCCAGAAGCTGCGCCTGCGCATCACGGGCAGCCAGGCCACGCCCTGCATCTCTGAATTCTCCCTCTTCCGCCAGCCGGCAGGCGCCGTGCGGCCCTCCATCCTCCGTGGCGGAGACAACCTCATCATCCTTGCGGACGGCAAGAACAAAATCCTGTACACGACGGACGGCAGCGAACCCAAGGAAGGCTCCCCCGTCTATAGCCAGGGCGCCAAATTTGCGGAAAGCGGCACTGTCAAGGCTCGCTGCCAATTCTCCAACGGCAAGCTGGGTCCCGTCAGCCAAGCCAAATTCGGCATCAGCAAAACCGGGTGGAAGGTGAAAAACGCCACTTCCGGAAACGCTGCGGCGGCCATTGACGACAATCCGGAAACCTCCTGGTTCGCCAAGGCTGAGGCACCCCAATCCTTTGTGGTGGATATGGGCAAACCCTACCAGGTCTCCAGCTTCTCCTACCTGCCCAGGCAGGATGGAAAAACCTCCGGAATGACGGACAAATACCAGTTTGAAGTGAGCCCGGACGGAAAAACCTGGACGAAGGCGGCGGAAGGGGAATTCTCCAACCTCCGCGCCAATCCCATCGAGCAATCCGTCAACCTCAAGAACGTCAAGGAACCCGTACGCTACTTCCGCTTCACCGGCACGAACTCGCTGGACGGCAACAGCGCTTCTGCTGCGGAAATCAACGTCTTCGGCACGCCCGCAGGCAAATAAAATCCATTCACTTAGCTGCATGAAGGCGTTCCGGCTTTTTCAGGCCGGAACGCCTTTCTCATGACACTGCCTGTTTGCAAACCATGTTCCGGCGTGGAAAAGAAAAACCATTCCTTCCCGGCTGGAAAACCGGAATGGAGAACGGGACCGGAGTTCAACTCCGCTTGCGCCGCATCAGCAGGCAGGCGATGCCGAACATGCCCAGCATGGCGGAAGACGGTTCCGGAACGGCCTCCGCCTTCAGAGACGCCGGCAAACGCAGCGTCTTGGGATCGGGAGAAGACGTCGGCACCGTATTTTCAGCAAGCAGGGAATCCAGAGAAAGCTCTTCCTTCCCGGAATCAGCCACAGCCTCATCTCCGGCCGCCTCTGTCCCTCCGTCAGGCTTCGTGTCCGGAGAAACAGGCTTCTCCTTGTCGTCTGACGGCTTGGAGCTGGCCTCATTATCCGGAAGACTTGGTTTAATCTGGTTGGCGGCAAACCCGTTTCCCCTGCCGGGAGGCCCTCCGTAAAATCCTCCGCCGCCGCCATGGGAAACCATCGCGCCGGACAAGGGACCGTACACGGCCTCCCGCACCAGGACTTCCTCACAATGGGGCATATAGGATCTTCCATAGGAAAACATGGCTACCACTTCCCGTTCCAGCTTCCAGGATACGTCTTCATCCAGCTCTTCCCGGGCCTTTACCTGCACGGGAAGAGCCATCCCAAGGGCCTGGAGCTGGTTCCTCTCCAACACGGAAAAAGCCTGCACTACATTCCCGCGGGAGGAAACAAAACGGTACACGGTATAATAACCGGAAGGAAAAGAGGGGGAGGAAATAGTCAGGGCTCCGCCTTCATTGATCTCCTTGACCATAGCGGAAGACAAGGACATGACGCCCTTCATTTGAACCACCTTCTCCTCACCAGGGGTGGCAGCTCCGGAGGGTGAACCGGAAGGCAGGGCGGCGCATGCCAGTGGCACCGCTAAGGATAACAGGGCAATCACAATCTTGGTCATGATAAGTGTATTGAAACCATGACCACTCCGTAGCGCACAACGGATGACCCATAAATGACAATAGCTCACGGGCCGCGTCTTTCCGCTGCCCCATCATGCGGCTATCCGGCGGCAGATATAAAAAATAGCTAATCAAATGCAATCCAAACAACCATGGGGAAATCCAACAACGTTTTTTACTCCTTGTTCCCGGGCCAACCGTGGCCGCTGCCTCTTTTTACCGGGCCGGCCATTTCTGTCATACGGTGCGGACCGGCGGTTCGGAATGCTCCAGATTCCAGTGAAGGGGCATGAAAAAGGACGCATCCCTAAGGATGCGCCCTGTGCAAATCATGCTAACGGAAAAAACTTATTCCTGGCCGCTGAAATCAGGCGTGAGAATCAGGAACTGGTCACTGACATCCTTGCCCCTTCTCTTGGGAATGAAGGTGTCCTGAAGGTTGTCGTTGTCATCCAGTTCCAGAGTCTTGGCGCTCTGGGCGGTCGTGAAAATCAGAACCTTGCCGCGGAAGCTTTCCGGGTCAAAGCGGACGGCGGGCGGCGTTGCCAGCCACGACGGTGCTGCCGTCTTCACCGGGGAGCACGGAAGTAACCATCAGGGGATATTCACCCACGGAGCTGCCAATGCCTACCTTCTTGTTATTGTCACCCTTGCGCATGACGTAGGAGAAGCCCACTTCACCGGGGGTCAGGGCCTTGCCGTCATAGATTTCACCGTCGGGAGTAACGGTGGAACCGCCGGAAGGAGTCTGCACTTTGGCGTAGAAGTTGCTTTCGGAAACGGACTCATTGCCCAGAAGCTGGCGGAAGTAGTCATTGGAGGTATCCCCCTGGAGCGCGCCCAGGCCGCTCATGTAATTGTGCTGCGCCACCACGCGGTCCGCGGTGATGTCATCGGGGAAGTTGCCCAGCTTGCTGTTGGACTTGAACTCGTTCATCGCCACACCCACGTTCTTCATGTTGGTCAGGGCCTGCATCTGGTCGCCCTTGTTGATCTGGTTCAGAATCGGACCGTACGCCACGGAAGCCAGCAGGGCGATAATGGCAATAACAACCAAAAGTTCGATCAGGGTGAACCCCCTGCGTAACTGGCGTGTTGCAAAAGATACTTTCATTGTTGGATATGATGGAATGTTTACAGTTTAAGAAAACCGTACGTGGTTATCTATGTTCGTCTCTACTATTAACGTGATTTCCCAGTCAGGACAAGCATATTCTCATAAAAATGTTGGGCCTGGAAGGGCGCCGGGATTCCTCCGCGGCCCCCGTTTGCCGGGAGCCGGAACAATCCCGCGCCATGGGAAATTCATGCCTGCCTGCCGCTGCCGAAAAAGGCGCTCAGCCCTTCCAGCGCGTCGGCGTCCGGCTTGTCCGCATCGGCGATCACCTGGCGCTGAAGCCCGGCAATCTCTTCCAGGCCCTTGCGGCCCAGTTCCAGCATCCGGCTCATCTGGTCCGCCGTAAACACGGCCTCCTCCCCGGAGCCCTGCACTTCCACAAACTCACCGCGGTCCGTCATCACCAGGTTCATATCCACCTCCGCATCCTTGTCCTCCACATAGCAAAGGTCCAGCAGGGCTTCCCCGCCCAGCATCCCCACGGAAACGGCGGAAACCAGCCTCTTCATGGGAGACTCCGCCAGCTTGCCTTGCGCCACCAGCTTGTTCACGGCAATGGCCAGGGCCACGGAAGCCCCGGTGATGGAAGCGGTCCGGGTGCCCCCGTCCGCCTGCAAAACATCGCAGTCCACCCAGATCGTGCGCTGCCCGATCTTGCCCAGGTCCACGTCTGCCCTCAGGGAGCGGCCTATCAGGCGCTGGATTTCGCTGGAACGTCCGTCCAGCTTCCCTGCCGTAATATCGCGCCGCTTGCGGTCAAGCGTGGAATAGGGGAGCATGGAATACTCCGCCGTCAGCCAGCCGCCCTCCACACGCTGAACCTTCATCCAGCGGGGGACATCCTCCTCAATCGTAACGGCGCAAATCACCTTGGTGCGGCCGAAGGCCACCAGCACGGAGGCCGTGGCATTCGGGGCAATCCCCGTTTCAAAGCTGATCGGGCGCAACTGGTCCACAAGTCGTTTATCCTGACGTTCCATGCGGGGAATCATGACGGATGCCGCCATTTTTTTCAAATGGAAAGATGGAATTCCCGCATCAAACCGCTAATATCCCTTCCATGAAACTCCCTCACACCCGTGTGGCCGTCATTGACGTGGTGGCCCTTTCCCGCCAGATGATGGAACACATGCCGCGACTCTCCGCCTGGGCGGAGGGGAGGCGCGTTTCCTCCTTCCCCCCTGCCTTTCCGGCCCTCACCTGCTCCGCGCAGAGTACTTATGTGACGGGGCTTTCCCCGCGGGAGCACGCCATCCCCGGCAACGGATGGTACAACCGGAACATGAGTGAAATCCAGTTCTGGAAGCAATCCAACAAACTGGTGCAGGGACCGCGCCTCTGGGAAAAGCTGCGGGAACGGTACGGACCCGGCTTCACCTGTGCCAAGCTCGTCTGGTGGTACAACATGTACTCCACGGCGGACTGGACCATCACGCCGCGCCCCATGTACCCGGCGGACGGCCGCAAGGTCTTCGACATCTACACCCAGCCCATGGAACTCCGGGAGACCATTAAAAAAGACCTGGGGGAATTCCCCTTCCCCACCTTCTGGGGCCCCATGGCCGGCATCCAGTCCTCCCGATGGATAGCGGACTCCGCCCGGTGGGTGGAACGGAAACACCGCCCTGCCCTCAACCTCATCTACCTGCCCTACCTGGACTATGACCTTCAGAAATTCGGCCCTTCCTCAATGCAGGCGGCCCGGGCGGCGGAAGCCATGGACGGTTTGCTCTGCGACCTGGTCGACTTTCTGGAACAGGAAGGCGTCACCCCCGTTATCCTCAGTGAATACGGCATTTCCGACGTCTCCCGCAGCATTGCCCTCAACCGCCTCTTCCGTGAACGGGGCTGGATCGCCGTCAAACCGGAAATGGGTACGGAAATGCTGGACTGCGGCGCCTCCCGGGCCTTTGCTGTGGCGGACCATCAGACAGCCCATATTTACATCAACGACCCTTCCGTGAAGGAAGAGGTGAAAACGCTGCTCGCCGCCACCCCCGGAGTGGAGGAAACCAGGGAAACGGACTTCTCCGGCCTGAATCCTGCGGCGCAGGAACGCCTGCCGGACTTCACTGCCGTCGCGGCCCCGGATGCGTGGTTCACCTACTACTACTGGCTGGACGACGCCAGGGCCCCGGACTTCGCCCGCTGCGTAGACATCCATCGCAAGCCCGGCTACGATCCGGCGGAAATGTTCTTTGACCCGACCCTCTCCTTCCCCATGTTCCACGCCGCCGCCTTCCTGCTGAAAAAAAAGCTGGGCTTCCGCGCACTGATGAAAATCATTCCCCTCAACGGAGACCAGGTGAAAGGCTCCCATGGCAGGGACCGGGTACCCGCAAACCAGCAGCCCGTATTCATCGGCCCGGCATCCCTGCCGGAAATCCGTTCCGCGCAGGACGTGCATGAGGCCATCCTCTCCGCCTTTGAAAAAGAGTGACGGCAGGAAGCCTGCCTGTCAGCGGGCGTCCGGGCGGGGATCATATTCCAGGCCCGGAACCTCCCGGTAATGGACACCATCCCACAGGACGGGAATACAGCAGAAAAACCAGCTTCTCTGCCCGTTGTCCCCCTTCCAGTGGCCGAACACGCTGCGTATCAGTACGCGGTTCAATCCCTTGCGGAGATTCACCTTCACGGGGGGACGGAAGAAATACCCCTCCCAGGTCAGGGGGGCTTCTTCAATGCGGCCTTTTCCCCAATCCGTCCAGGGCAGGCTCCTGAACGGCCACCTGGGCGGATTCACGCGCTTTCCGTTCAGCCACACGTCCCCGCCGGAAAAATCCCAGCTCCCCTGCTCCGGAGCACGGGCACTGCGGTACCCGCCTGAATGCCCCCACATGCCGTTCAGGCCAACCATCAGCCACACTTCCTGATCCTTCGGGCTGCGGATGGAAGTCAGCGCATAGCAGGTTCCGCTGCCCTTTCCCACGTCCCCCGACATCAGCGTGGGCCAGTGGTCCAGCCGGTACTGGTTCCGGTGCATATTGAACATCGCAAAAAGGTGCCTGATATGCACGGCTCCACCGTAAACGGGCGTCTTCTTCCACTCCAGCGTCCTGTCCCCGTCCCGGTAGGAAGGCGCAATCTTGCGCTCCGGTTCAAAGGACGTGTCATTCTTACCCCGGTGGTCGAATGGCCCTATCAGGCTCCAGGCCATATCCGCCTGCTTCACGTACGCAAAGGGAACGTCCCGGAAAAACCGGTCACGGTGGGAAGCCAGCCGTTGTTCAAACTCCCGGAACTCCGCCCATCCGGCCGTTCCCCTGGGAGGGAGCTGCGCCATGTAATCCTTCCGCTTGGTGGCGCTCCCGCGCCAGACGCGCTCCGCAAACGTCAGTACGCAGGGGTAAAGGGGATACTGTTCCAGCACCCTCTTCTCACTGCTCAGGTTCCCGTCGCACCACACGGGCATGATGGCTCCCAACGCCTTCTCATCCCCCTGCGGCACCTCGCAGGGCTGCTGGAAAAACACCTGGTATACGCCGGACTGGGAATCAGCCCAGTCAATGTAAAAGCCATTGCTGTCAATGCGCTTCATTCCCTTGTCCATCCGGGCTCCGGCCTCGCTCTCGCCCCAGCACATCAGCACGGAATCCTTATCGTGCGGGCCACCCGGCGACCACACGATCACCTCCTTGCCCTTCCCGCGGATATACTCCGCCATGCGCGGAATAAAATCCTTCATCGTAATGTGCACCTCGTCGGACCCCATGTGAAAAAACCTTCCTGGAAACAGGGCAACGGTCTCGTCCACGACATCCTTCAATATGGAAATGCCCTTCTCCGTCTGCATGCCGGTCTTCATGGCCTTGGCGAACGGCTGGCTGTGCCCCGGCATGTCGATCTCCGGAATCACCTGGATATTCAGCCGGGCGCAATAATCCGTCAGGTCCTTCAACTGTTCCTGCGTATAAAATTTGCCCGGCAACCGTGACTTCCAGTGAAAGGCGCGGTCTGTCAAAGCCGGATACTTCTTCACCTCCAGCCTCCACGCGGGATCATCCGTCAAATGCAGATGCAGCGTATTGATCTTGTAGCGGGAAACCCGGCGCATCAGCTCCTTGATAAACGCGGGAGACATGTAATAGCGCCCCACGTCCAGCATCATACCCCGCAGGGCGAAGGCGGGTTCGTCACTGATCTGCACGGACGGCATGAAAAAACCTTCCTTCTCTTTGGAAACCAGCTGCCGCAGCGTTTGCAGGGCATTGAAAAAACCGCCAAAGCCCCCTGCCCTGACAGTTGTCTTTTCCGGCGTGACGGACAGGACATACGCTTCTCCCTCAATTCCGGCGTCCAGGCTTAACTCCCATGTCAGGGAACCTTCCTCAAAAACATCCTTGCTCACGGCAGCCGGAATGCCGGACATCCTGAATACATCCTTCATTTCCCTCACCAAGTCATCTCTGCGGGGAACATCCCGGCCCAAATGTACATGAACGCTTTTAAAACGCGCCCCGCCCTTACCCCTGACTACTTTGGAAGGATAGGGAATCAGCGCAGGGGAGGAAAACTCCGGCACAGGCGCAGTTACCACCTCCCCTGCCAGCAGCTCCCACGGGAAACAAACCAGCAGGGCAATAAAAAACCGTACAGGAATGCTGAAAACTCTGGACAAAAACATTCCTTATTTACGCCCTCCCGTCTCAATTCCTGTCAAAACAGGACTTCCGGAGCTGAAAACCTGTCCCTCTCCCCTGGTCTTTTAACACTACATGCCGGTTCCTCTACGCCGCCAGTTCACACCCTGAAACGAACGGGGAGGAAAGAGCTTCTTCCCCCATCTTCTTCCATCCGTCAAACTGCTACCGTGCTCAGCGCAGGCGTTCCATCAAGGCGTCAATGTCCATGGAATCCTGCCCATGGATCAGCTCGCCGAGAATGGGCGCGTCGGAAAACTCCTCCACCATGCTCCTGTTCGTCACGCAGGCCGTATCCCATTCATCCTTCACGTTATTAAACACAATGCCCAGGCATTCCAGGCCGCGCGCCTTGACCGCATTCAGCGTCAGCAGGGCATGATTGATGGCCCCCAGCTTGTTGCCGATTACCAGCAGCACGGGCAGCTTGAAATCCGCGGCCACGTCGCTGAAATTCCGGCCGGGGCCTATCGGGACTTCCCATCCCCCCACACCTTCCACCAGCACGCATTCATGCGCGGCGGCCAGGGCGTCATAGGCGCGGCGGATGGCTCCTTCATCCACCTGCGTATTCTCCAGCCGGGCCGCCACATAAGGGCAGGTGGCGTTCTTCAGGAAAACGGGATTCAGCTCGTCCAGCGTCAGCCCCGCCGGTCCTGCCTCGCGCAGAAGACGGGCATCCTGCCTGTCTCCGCAGGCCACGGGCTTGAACCCGGCGGCATTGATGCCCGCTTCTCTCAGGGCCTTGACGATCAGGCAGCTCACATAAGTCTTACCGACTTCCGTATCGGTTCCGGTAACAATGAAATTCCTCATAACGGTAAATCTTCAGGGATGGGATCTTCTAATCTCCTCAAGCTGCCCACGGGAGGGCACGCCGTCGTTCGTGGTCACCCAGTGATTGATAAAAGACCAGATGATCACAGCCAGCACCAGGCAGAACAGCTTGGCCGGCCAGTTAAGCAATAGCAGTTTTTTCATTGGAAGGAGAAATATTCAATAGCTCTTCAAGGCGGCCCTTCAACTGTTCCGGCGTCAGGTTGCGTTCCAGCTTGCCCCCCACGGCCAGGGCAATCGCCCCCGTTTCCTCGGACACCACCACCACCACGCAGTCGCTCTCCTCGGACATGCCCACGCCCGCCCGGTGGCGCAGCCCCAGGGTACGGTCGCTCATCTCCTTCTGGGAAACCGGGAACACGCAGGCCGCCGCGGAAATGCGGTCGCCGGAAATCACCACGCCTCCGTCGTGCAGGGCGGTCTTGGTATGGAAAATCGTCAGAGCCAGTTCCGGAGAAAAAATGGCGTCCAGCTTCACGCCGGAATCCTCAATGGGCTTCATGCTGATGCTACGCTCAAAAGCGAACAGGGCGCCGAACCGCTGGTTGGAAAGCTTGCTCACCGCCTTGCAGAAATTGTCCAGAAAGTCAACCCGCTGAAGCTTGGCGAAGGAGGAGAAGAACGGATGGCTGCCCAGCTTCGCCAGCCCCACACGCAGCTCCGGCTGGAAAATCACCACCAGCGCCAGCGCCAGGCCGGGGGCGAAAATGCGCGTCAGGATCCATGAAATCACGTTCAACTGGAAGAAAAAGGCCAGCACCACCAAGGCCAGGAAACAGGCGAACAGCCCCACCATGATGCGCGCGCCGCGCGTTGCATGGAAAGCGCGGTAAATCTGGTACAGGAATACCCACAGGATGAAAATTTCAACGATCGCCCGGAGCGCATCCTTGATCATAATCCAGTCCCACATGCGCAACAAGCTACACAACAACCCGCATGATTGCAATACCGATCCTTTCCCTTCAGTTTTTGTGCCGGATGAAGCAACCACGAACGGAAAACCTGAAAATCGGACGATTCCCTCTAGATGAGAAGTTCCGATTGAAGTCTGATGCTTTCGGCAAAAGTAATGCACTCTCGGGAAAAGCAAGAAGGCAATATCAGCGCGAAAACCTATAGTGGAAATTCAGGTGTGCCATTCTGCGCGAACCCGGAACACCGGAAAACTGCTCTGGGAAGATACCTATGCAGCAGAAAATCCAAATCATAAAAACAGTAAACATTACATAATCAAAACAATGAATTTACAAAACGTACAATTCCTTAATAATGAATACACTAATGGAAGTGAAACAGCGCTCATTAACGGAATTCTTCAAAATACGAAACTGGAAAACTATCCACGTATTCAGGCACTCTCCGAAGACTTTGCGGACATCTGGAATTTCGTCACCACCTTCGGACGACCTCTCCAGGGAGAAGAGGTAGAATCCAAGCAACAGGAACGAACGGAATATTATCGAATAAACCCTATTGTCCCTTTGATGACTTTGTTTGAACGCAGAATCGCCTTTTGCAGGGAACGGTGCATTTTACTGCATATTCTTTGGGCTCAGTTAGGTTACCCAAGTGTGATCGTTACCGCCTCCAACGCAAGTGGCGATGAACGGCATGCCGTTCTCCTGACAAAGAATAAACAAGGCAAACATCTTATCTTTGATCCGGAAAATAAGATTGATGCTTATGGAAGTGATGACGATCGATTTTCCCAAGGTTATTCCTTCGGTGAACAACAACATTGTCAATTCAACCGGAACGTTCAAATGACCATCCTAGTGAGGCCCGTTAATCTCACCGCTCCAGTAAACTAGAGTTTCGCCGGACATTCAGCAACTCTTTCCTAATCCTAAAAAGAGTAGATTGCTCCCTTTCCCATATAAAACACAGGCTGTATTCAGGGGTCCGGTGTTATCTCTCTTGCCGCCTCACCGGTAAAAAACGGCGATTTATGATTTGCTGAGAAAAACATGCAGGAATACTCCATATTAGACCTCTCACATTGAAATTGTCACGCCAGACATAGATTGATATAAAGGGAGCATGAAGCTCCGGGTTTATCTCTCTCTGTTTTCCGCCCTGGCCATCCTCACCGTCTCCACGGGCTGCATCATTTCCCACTGCACCACCCCCGCGGCCGGCGGCGCT
>ERZ791731.1118-NODE-1118-length-10990-cov-4.55309_pt1 | contig 10990 bp, 5 predicted proteins | sample MGYA00509954_ERZ791731 | MGnify/ENA primary metagenome ERZ791731 (study PRJEB30046, sample SAMN00715134) | human gut metagenome | study: EMG produced TPA metagenomics assembly of the A metagenome-wide association study of gut microbiota in type 2...
ATAGACATCGCCACCATTGCCGAGTGCACCGATCTTCCTGCCGATGTCATTAAGCGGCTATAAACCCATACAATTCCCAGCACCCTCATGAATGGCAGGTGCAAGGTGCGTGTATATCTATATATATGCACACCTTGTACCTGTGACCTGTTACCTATCTTTCTACTCTTTACGTATTGATAATTAGTTAATTAAACTTCTCTCGTAGTTTTTTATAGAAAAAAATCTCTTTTAGGTGTCATTAGTTTCAATTAGTTCTACGTATTAAGATAAACAATTGATTACTATGATGGAAAATCCAGACCAAAATTCAGACTATGCATTGCGTGCGATACAAGAACCGCGACTAAGGGAGACGGAAGAGTTCAGCCAGTGGATTAGCGTCCCTGAAAACAAGGAACTATTTCTCGACTTGATGGCTTGCAAGGAAGCTGTGATGCGTGAAAGTCTGGATAGGAGACGAAAGGTAAAAACGAGAATGCGTATTTGGGTAGCGGCTTCTGCTGTGGCTGCCGCTTTGGTTCTGGCCTTTCTTATACCTTCTTTACTTCCTTCTCTCTCTGTGAAAAAAGAGCAACCGGTACGATTCTTTGCTGCAACTGCCAGTGGAGAACACGTGGTGTTGCAAATGGATGGTCATAATGAACAACAACTGTTGGAAGACAGTGTGATGGACATCAAAGAATGGAAAACATTGACGCCGGATACCACCTGTTGCCAAACGTTGACTACACCACGTGGAAAAAGTTTCTTACTGGTACTGTCCGACGGGACTAAAGTGTGGATAAATGCTGAAAGTAGCCTGCGCTATCCTGTGGCATTCAACGGAAAGGAACGTAGGGTAGAACTGAAGGGTGAAGCCTGCTTTGAAGTGGCAAAGGATGAAAAATGTCCCTTTATCGTAAGTGCCGACGGCATGGATACCCATGTGCTGGGTACTAAATTCAATGTACGTTCATACACAACAGAAGACCGCCACGTGACGTTGGTGCAGGGAAAAGTGCAGGTGACCAACAGGAACAGCCTTACTTCCGTAGTGCTTCAACCCGGACAGGACTTGACTTATACGGAAACCGGAGAAGAGAAAATATCGAATGTCAATATAGCTACTTATACAGCCTGGACAGAAGGAATGTTTTATTTTGAAGACGCATCGCTAGAAGAAATCATGGGTTATCTGGGCAGATGGTACAATGTGAACATCGACTTTGAACGGGTGGAGCTATACGATATCCGCCTGAACTTCTGGGCGAACCGCAACGCTCATCCGGAAGAGGCGGTGGAACTGCTGAACAAACTGGAAAAAGTACGTGTAGATTATCAGGACGGTACTATCACGATTAAACATATATAACTTTACAAATACAACTCTTATGAAAAAGCAACAAATTACATTGTCTCGCAAAAAGGCAATGAGAAAGGTCGTATGGATGAAAGCCGCCTTCTTATTGCTGATGTTTGTAATTGCCCTGCATGGACGGGCACAAAATACGGACAGCAAATTGATTTCTTTGGAACTAAAGGAAGCGCCACTGGGAGAGGCTTTGAAGCAGTTCAGCAATGTGTCCGGTTATAAGGTGAATTTTCCTAGTGCAGATGTCAGCGCATATCGGGTAAGTGTCAGTATACGCCAGTTGGCTCCTTTGCCGGCACTTCAGAAAATACTGGAAGGGAAACCTTTTGAATATGAGGTGAAACAACATTTTATCACTGTCCGTAGAGTGAAGCCTGTATCGACTACTCGTAAAGTCAGGAACATCGAAGGGCGGGTAGTGGATGAAAAAGGAGATCCGCTGCCGGGTGCGAATATCCGGGGAATCGACAGCCCGTTTGGAGCTATTTCCGATATCAAAGGAAATTTCACTTGTAAAGTGATGGAAGAAACCCACACACTGGAAGTTTCTTTTGTCGGTATGCAAACTGAAAAGGTATCTATTAAAGGGCGTACTCATGTCAATGTGATTATGCATGAGGATAAACAGCAATTGGGAGATGTTGTAGTGACGGGGTATCAGCGTATCAGCCGTGAACGTTCTACCGCCTCTTTCGGCTTCATAGATTCCGAACAACTGACAAGGCAGATGCATAGTGACCTGGCGTCATCCCTGGAAGGGCAAATAGCCGGTCTGCGTATGAATATCAATCCGAACAACGGGGATATGAGCCCTATCCTTCGCGGTGTAGGTACGTTTTCACCGAATGTCGGAACAAATCCGTTGATCGTAGTGGATGATATGCCGACCGATCTGACTTTGAGTGAGATAAATCCTTATAACGTAGAGAGTATAACAGTCTTGAAGGATGCGGCAGCAGCCAGTATTTATGGTGCTTTGGCTGCCAATGGAGTTATCGTGGTAACGACGAAGCAAGCCAAGAAAGAAGGTACGAACGTGACCGTTAATGCCGACTGGTTTATCACTACCAAGCCAAATTTCAAGAGCTTGAATCTGGCTTCTACCAGTGAAATTATTGATTATCAAACGGCTGTGTTTGATGCCAATGTAGCCGAAATAGGTAGCGCGTCGGGATACTTGTCCGGTTTTAAATCCGGCTACTACAATCCTTTATTCCAACTTTATCTGGATCGGGAAAATGGAGATGTCAGTAGTGATGAGGTAAATTCCACTTTGAATCAATGGCGCAATAATGACTATTATAAAGAATATCGTGACAACGCATGGCGTACAGCCGTGACCCAGCGCTATAACGTGAGTGTATCTCAAAAGGCCGGAAATAACAATCATTATCTTTCTTTTAACTATGAGACTGACAATCAACGTATCATAAGCAGCAAGAGCAATCGGATCTCCTTATATTACAAGTCGAACTATGCGATTACGAGTTGGATGGATGTGAATGCTGGCGTAGATGTACGCATGGGACGTAGCTACACGCCGAATTCAAGCTATACTGACTATAACATGCAGCAACGCTATGAACGGATATTGGACGCCGATGGAAACCGTTATACTTCTCCTTACGTCAATGTAGGCAACGTTGCTTATAATGGAAGTGTTGTGGGGAGTGCCGAGGGTGTTGCACCTTACAAATCGTTTGGCTTCAATGTACTTGACGTACTGGATGAAAGTAAGACTAAATCACATGATGTCAGCATTCGTCCTTTCGTTAGTTTACAGGCTCGTTTCCTGAAGATGTTTAGGTACAACTTTATGTATCAGTATGAGTGGAACAAGAGCAAGAGCGAACTGTTTGATTCGGAAGATTCTTACGCAATGCGTATGTTGCACAACAGTATGGTTGACACAGAAGGAAAATCGCATTTGCCGCAAGGCGGCCGATATTCCCAGTCGGAAGTTGGAAGTAACCGCTATACTGTACGAAATCAGATAGACTTTAATAAAAACTGGAAAGACCATACCGTGACTGCCATTGCCGGATTGGAATTTCGTGAAAACAAGATTCCGAAATCTACCAGTCAATTATTTTATGGCTACGATCCGCAAACGCTGACTTCCGACCAAATGAACTGGCAGGAATTCCGTGACGGGGTGGGAACCAGTGCCCTTTCCGGTAGTGGGATTACTTTGTCGGGGTTACCCGGTACTGTAAAGGAGACACGCCATCGTTATGCGTCTTTTTATGCAAACGCGGCATACTCTTTCCTGTCCCGCTATAATCTGTCGGGAAGTATCCGTTGGGATCAAGCCGACCTGTTCGGTCTTGATATACGCAACCAGCGTCATCCCCTGTGGTCTGTCGGTGCATCCTGGATTCTGTCGGAAGAATCATTCATGAAAGAGATTTCCTGGTTGGATTATCTCAAAGTGCGTATGACTTACGGTATTAACGGTAACGTAGATCAAAGTTCGACAACTTTTTTTATTGTCAAACAAAAGACACAGAGCAATCCTATTAAAACGACCTATCTGACGTATGAAGACGATGACTTGCCCAATCCGAAACTGCGTTGGGAAAAGACAGCCACTTATAATGTAGGATTGGATTTCCGCCTGTTCAATAATGTGATTAGCGGTAGTTTGGAATACTACAACCGCCAGGCGTCCGATTTGCTTGTACGCCGATACATGGATCCGACTATAGGGGCAAAATCACGTGTAGTAAATAATGGTGAGATGCGTAACCGGGGTGTGGAACTTTCCCTCACGGCAAACATTGTCCGCAAGAAAGACTGGAATTTTGCTGTCGATTTCAACTTTGACCATAATAAGAACAAGATGCTGAAAGTAGATCACAGCGAAGCGGACAATGCGTCGTCCTTCATTATGAGTCCGCAAAACTATTTCATGGAAGGTACCAGCTATAATACGCTATGGGCTTACCGCATAGACCGTATTGAGAACGGGTATCCGGTAGTAGTGGACAAAGATGGCAATGATCTTGTGAAATTCAATGAAGACGGCACGGTAGCCAGTATCACCAGCGGTTCATCGCTCAAAGGTACTGATGATTTGGTGAACCTCGGTTCGCTGACTCCGAAATTCAGTGGTTCGCTGGCTTTCAGGCTCAACTATAAAAACTTCGACCTGAATGCTTTCTTCGTATATGCCGGCGGCAACAAACTGCGTAACAGTGTGGTGAGCATGAGTGACCAAATAGGAAGCCAGACACTGAAAGGAATTTCTAACCATTGGAGTGCAGATGAACCGGATGCACGAGTACGTATGTATCACGATATGCCGTCACAAGTGAAAACTTATGCGAGTACTTTCCAAGATTGGTGGCGGTATGGTGACATAAACGTGAAGGATGCCGGCTATGTGAAATTGCGTAGCTTGAGTTTAGGATACAACTTACCATTGACGATTTGCCAGCATCTCCGTCTTAACTCGTTGAAAGTAAAGGTACAAGTGAACAATCTGTTTACATGGTGTAAGGCAGGGAGTGATATTGATCCCGAGAGTTACAATATGAATGGTGGAACACGTGGTATGGCTTCGCCCAAAACTTATTCCATCGGATTATCAACAAGTTTCTAACTATTAAAAAGACATAGGATATGCGTAAATTACTTTATATTTTGCCGATTATTCTCATTATGGGGTTTGCAGCCTGTGAGAATTATGTGGATATAACTCCCACGGGTCAGAAAACCGTGGATTCTACCCAAACTTATTATGAATTGGTGGCATTGCCGAACCGGACTTATAATTCGATGTCTTTTGCATTGCTAAGTGATAATGTATGGGCGAAGGAATCGAATATCATAGGCAATGAATATCTTTCCTATGATGGAATCAATATGACTTTTAATGAGAATGCCAATCGTAAAGAGTTGAGTGACAATAATCTGTATGCTAACAGTTATACATACATCTTGCGGTCGAATATTGTGATTTCATTGGTGGACGACAGTCAGGGTGACAAAGATGTCAAGGAACTGGCTAAAGCGGAAGCGAAAATCATGCGTGCATGGGATCACTTTATTGTAGTGAATACCTATGCGAAAGCCTATAATCCGGAGACAGCAAAGAGTGATGGTGGGGTTGCTATCGTCAGCAAATACGATCTGGAAGCTACTCCGGCCAAATCGACTGTTGCCGAAGTTTATGACTTCATCATTAAGGATATAGAAGAGGCACTTCCTTATTTGCAGGAAGAGCCGGTGAATGTATATCATCCGTCCAAAGCGTTTGGTTATGCATTGGCTGCCCGCGTTTATCTGTTTCATCGCGACTGGAAGAAAGCGAAAGAAGCTGCGGAAGAATCGTTGAAACTGAACGGCAGCTTGATTGATTATATAGCGTTGGCAAACGAAGGTGGCCCGACCAAGGTTTCTACTTATGCCAAAGGCGGCAACCCGGAAATATTGAACTATGCTTATATGGGAGGATACTCTGACAACTTGGCTTACGCATATGGTATGGCAAGTCCGGAGTTGGTGCAACTTTATGGCGATAATGACGAGCGCATGAATCAGTTCTTCAAAACGACCGGTAACAGTATCTATTACTTTGACGAAGGTTCCGGTGCTGCTTTGTGGAATACCTCAATTACCTATTCCAAATTTCAGACAATGTCCGTAGGTATGCGTACAGCCGAAGTTTATCTGATTCTGGCTGAAGCTAAAGCACGATTGAAGGATATATCGGGAGCTGTCGGGACATTGAACCAGTTGCGGGAAAAAAGAATCAGAGGTACGGAAGCCGTATTGCCCGAACCGGCTACCGAACGTGAGATGGTGCAGGCAGTCATTGACGAACGCCGCAGGGAACTGATTTCAGGCTTTAGCCGTTTTTGGGATTTGAAACGGTATAATACGGAAGCTGATTATGCGAAGACAATCACCCGCAAGTTTCCGGTGGTTTCTACGGACGTTGAGCAGAAGACATATACATTGCGCCCGGATTCGCGTCTGTATATTATTCCATTCCCGATAGATGCCCGTGAAAAGAATCCGAATCTGACACTGAATACTAACGAATAAAATAAATCAGGAAAACAATGCAAAAGATTTTGATGATAATTGTATTGGTGCTTTGGGCGTTGCAAGGAGCCGAAGTACAGGCTAGCGGTACCAGTCTGCCGGAATTTGGGAAGAAGAGTCTGGTAGTCCGTGAAGATACAGTTAAGAAAGACACTGTCAAGAAAGAGACAGCTTACGAGAAACTGCTGAAAGATGGAGGTAGTGAATGTGAGGGTATGTTTACAGTACGCCATATCAAGGATGACTGGTATTTTGAAGTACCGGATTCCATGTTGGGACGGCTGCTGCTGGTCGTTACCCGTTTCAAGGCTGTACCGCAAGGATTCAAGATGCTTAGCGGTGAAGAGGTGAACCGGAGCGTGGTTTATTGGGAACAGCATAATGACAAGACTCTCTTTCTGCGTGAATATGTACAGTCTCAGTTTGCCCGTCCCGGTGATAAGATAGCGGAATCGTTGAAGGAATCAACCGTAGATCCGGTAATTGGTAAATTCGATATTATCGGTAGAAATCCGGAAACTCAGGCACAACTTGTCAATATGTCCAAGTTTCTCCTGAGTGATAACAAGACATGCGGCTTTACATCAGGTGACCGTTCCATTCTCGGTATCGGCTCTTTAGCTCAAGACCGTACATTTATGGATACCATTAAGACTTATCCTATCAATGTGGAGGTAGTAACCTTGCGTACTTACAATATTACTTCCGGCAAGTTGCCGGCTGCGGCGACAGGCTCGGTTACAGTGAAACTGAATACCAGCATGGTGATGTTGCCAAAAGAACCTATGCAGCCGCGTCTGGCAGACGAACGGGTAGGATTTTTCCAGAATCCGATCACTGAATTTTCTGATGAACAGCAGGTTACAACACGCGGCTCTATCATTCAGCGTTACCGCTTGGAACCGAAAGATCCGGAACGGTATCGCCGTGGACAACTCACCGAACCGAAACGTCCTATTGTGTACTACATAGACCCGGCAACACCGAAGAAATGGATACCTTACCTTAAAGCCGGTGTGAAGGACTGGAACGCTGCTTTTGAAGCGGCAGGATTCAAGAATGCCATCATGGCAAAGGAATGGCCGGACGATTCCACTATGAGTTTGGACGACGCACGCTATAGCGTGTTGCGTTATCTGCCTTCGGAAACGGAGAATGCTTACGGGCCGCGTATTGTGGATCCACGTAGCGGAGAGATTATGGAAAGCCACATCTGCTGGTATCACAACGTGATGAACTTGCTTAAAAAATGGTATATGGTGCAGTGCGGCCCTTTGGATAAGCGTGCGCAAACGATGACTTTTGATGACAAGTTAATGGGTACGCTGATTCAGTTCGTTTCCTCGCATGAGGTAGGACATGCGATCGGGTTACGTCACAATATGGCTGCCAGTTCGGCTACTCCGGTAGAGAAGTTACGTGATAAGGCTTGGGTGGAAGCTAATGGTCACACGGTATCCATCATGGATTATGCACGGTTTAATTATGTGGCACAACCCGAAGACCGGATTTCAGAAAAAGGGCTTTTCCCCCGCATTGGCGACTATGATAAGTGGGCGATAAAATGGGGATATCAATATCGTCCGGAATTTAAAGACCCTTTTAAAGAGAAAGTGGCGCTGCGTACTGAAGTTACAAAGAAACTTCAGGGAGACCATCGTTTATTTTTTATCGGCGATGAAGGGAAAGGCGCCGACCCGCGCAGCCAAAGTGAGGATTTGGGCGACAACAATATGAAAGCCAATGAATATGGCATGAAAAACCTGAAAAGGGTGATGGAAAACATACTGGCATGGACAGCGCAGCCTGACGGTCAGTATGACGACCTGAACATGATTTATAAGTCAGTCCGTGCCCAACATTTGAAATATACCTTACACGTGCAGAGAAATCTGGGTGGACGCTATACCAATAATTTGCCGGGACTGAAACCTCACGATTATCTGCCGCGCAGTGTGCAGAAAGAGGCCATAGAATGGTTGGGACGCAATCTGTTCGAAGCTCCGCTTTGGCTTTATCCGGATGAAGTGGTGAGTCGCACGGGAGTGAAGCCTATGGATGAGATTCGTGACCGCCAGAGTTCCGTGGTCGCTTTGTTGCTTGCGCCGGGAATGCTGTATAATATCTATTCAACCTCATTGTGCTCTTCGGAACCGTATCCGCTTGATGAATATCTGAATGATGTGTTTACCGCGATATGGAAACCTCTGAATAGTTCCAATGAGTTGGAGAATAATCTTCACCGTCAGATGCAACGGTCTTACCTGACATTTGCAGGGCGCATGATGACCCCCGAAAGCAAGGATGTTGCCAATGCGAATGCGACATTCAACCGCTCTGACATTCTGCTCTTTATGGAGACGCATTTGGATAAGGTTGAGGAATATGTAAAAAGACAGTTGGCTGTTTGTGGCGAGGGCGATTTGAATTCCCGGCACTTTACTGCTTTGCTGCGGGACATCAAGAAAGCGAAAGAAGATTATTATGGAAAAAATACCGGAACAGATACTTCTGCGAAGAAGCTTTTAGAAAACCAGAAAAATTAGAACAGGTTTTTATGCATTAAATTCTCTCTCTCTAACTTTAATAAACTTGCTTTTCTCTTCGGGGAAAGGTCTGTTTATTTTTTTTATATACTTGTCCACCATACGTACTTATCCTCTTGTCCGCAAGAAGAATCATTATTTATGGGTATTGATAACTATTTATTTTCCAGTGAACTTTGTGAAGAAACAAAATGTTGTATATATAATAAAGAAGAAAGGAGATTTATAAAAATGAAGAAGATAGTATTGCTTCGTCACGGAGAAAGTGTCTGGAACAAGGAAAACCGTTTTACCGGTTGGACAGATGTAGACTTGACTGAAAAAGGAGTTGCCGAAGCTGAGAAAGCCGGCGTGACACTGAAAGAATATGGATTCAATTTCGATAAAGCCTATACCTCTTATCTGAAAAGAGCCGTAAAGACGCTGAACTGTGTACTGGACAAGATGGACTTGGACTGGATTCCTGTGGAGAAAAACTGGCGTCTCAATGAAAAGCATTATGGCGAGTTGCAAGGATTGAATAAAGCGGAAACCGCTGAGAAATATGGTGAAGAACAAGTGCTCGTCTGGCGTCGTAGCTACGATATAGCTCCCAATCCGCTTTCAGAAAAAGACCTGCGAAATCCCCGTTTTGATTACCGCTATCACGAAGTGCCCGATGCTGAACTCCCCCGTACCGAATCATTAAAAGATACCATCGAACGTATTATGCCTTATTGGGAATCGGATATATTTCCGAGCCTGAAGACAGCCCATACCTTATTGGTCGTGGCTCACGGCAATAGTTTGAGAGGTATTATCAAGCACTTGAAGCATATTTCGGATGAAGATATTATAAAACTGAACCTACCTACTGCCGTGCCTTACGTGTTCGAGTTTGATGAAAACCTGAACGTGGCTAATGATTATTTCCTCGGAAATCCGGAGGAAATAAAGAAACTGATGGATGCAGTAGCCAATCAGGGAAAGAAAAAATAGAATAATAACACATTAAAAATTAAAGTTATGAGTAAAATAGTTGAATTACTAAGAGATAAAGCCAATTATTATCTGGATCACACTTGCGAAACCATTGACAAGTCATTGATTCATATTCCGTCTCCCGATACGATAGACAAGGTATGGATTGATTCCGACCGGAACATACGCGTATTGAACAGCCTGCAAACCCTGTTGGGACATGGACGACTGGCAAATACCGGTTATGTATCCATACTTCCTGTCGACCAGGATATAGAACACACGGCCGGAGCATCGTTTGCCCCGAACCCGATTTATTTCGATCCGGAGAATATCGTGAAACTGGCTATTGAAGGCGGTTGTAACGGTGTAGCTTCTACATTCGGTATCCTTGGTTCCGTGGCACGTAAATATGCCCATAAGATACCTTTCATTGTGAAACTGAACCACAATGAATTACTTTCTTATCCGAACAGTTTCGATCAGGTATTGTTCGGTACAGTCAAGGAAGCATGGAATATGGGAGCGGTAGCCGTAGGGGCAACCATCTATTTCGGTTCGGAACAGAGCCGCCGACAGTTGGTAGAGATTGCCGAGGCTTTTGAATATGCGCACGAACTCGGTATGGCAACCATACTTTGGTGTTATTTGCGTAACAATGATTTCAAGAAAGGTGCTGTGGATTATCATTCCGCCGCTGACCTCACCGGACAGGCCGACCGTTTGGGTGTCACTATCAAAGCGGACATTGTAAAACAGAAACTTCCTACTAATAATGGTGGGTTCAAAGCCATCGGCTTCGGTAAGATTGACGAACGTATGTACACCGAATTAAGTTCCGAACACCCGATTGACCTTTGCCGCTATCAGGTAGCCAACGGCTATATGGGGCGTGTAGGATTGATTAACTCCGGCGGAGAATCTCATGGAGAATCTGACTTGCGTGATGCTGTCATTACTGCCGTAGTCAATAAGCGTGCCGGAGGTATGGGATTGATTAGCGGACGTAAAGCATTCCAAAAACCGATGAATGAAGGTGTGGAATTATTGAATACCATTCAGGATGTATATCTTGAAT
>ERZ791731.1120-NODE-1120-length-10980-cov-1.95533_pt1 | contig 10980 bp, 8 predicted proteins | sample MGYA00509954_ERZ791731 | MGnify/ENA primary metagenome ERZ791731 (study PRJEB30046, sample SAMN00715134) | human gut metagenome | study: EMG produced TPA metagenomics assembly of the A metagenome-wide association study of gut microbiota in type 2...
AACTCCAGTAGGTAATAATTCCTATTTGCATGTCGTTTTTTTTATTTGATGAGCACTCACTTTATGGCTATAATACCCATAAAGGTATTTTATGCCACATTGGGGTTAGTGTCTAATTTTGATGTTATCACCTAGGAAAGTTGTACGCTGTCTCATTCTTTTATTAGCTCTAATTCATTTAAAACTCGTTTTGTGAATTGTTTGGCTCCCTTTTCGTTCATAAAGAAGGCATTGTAATAGAAACCATCATCAGTAAACTCTTCGCAGCTTAAATAATCAAGATAAGGAATGTGATGTATGTTCATTTCTTTAACAAATGAATAAATGTATGTTTCGCGAAATTGAGACGTTAATTTTTTGGCTAATGCAGGATGTACAGGTGGCATAACCAACACAGGACGTAAATCGCGTTCTAAACAGAAATCAATCATCTGCTTGAATGTTTCCATACGAGCGGCTGATCCTGCTACATTTTCCTTTGATTTTGGTGCATTGACATCGGATATACCAAACTCTTTCTGCCAGCCATTCATCCATCGCTGTGCATCATTCTCGAATGCTTCCTTAGATAAACAAATGGAACAATTTGGAAAGTGTTTGGGCTTTTCGTCCTTAATCAATCGCTTGATTGCGTTTTTGGGGTCAGCTAAAAAAGGCTGCTTGCGGCGCAATGCCACTCTATTATAGCTATCAATAGTGCTTGGATCCAAAATTCCATAATATCGGTCGTTGAGCCTTTCTGTCCATTTTCCGGTCACGGAGAGACCGGAAAATGGACCTAAAGGGATTAATATAATCCCTTTAGGTCCGAGTATGCTCGAAAAATTTTTCAAAATTCTAAAGCTGTATTCCATTGATTGGGGTTGCATGGCCCAATTGAATGCCTTTACAGGAATCCCTTCGTAGTTGAATGCATACAGAGCTGAGGAACTACCGACGTTCACAATGTCGTAATTTCTGTCCAGATTAGTTCTATACCACTTCTCGATGGGGAACTTGCCCCATTCAGGTGTTACATTTTTATACCAGTTGGTTCGTTTTACTATTTTATTAATGGGAGCCAATGCAATAGAAACTCCCTTTTTTACTATCTTCTTTATCATAGCACAGACTTTTTAATATCCGGGACAACATACGGATTCGAGGTGAAACTTATAATTCTGATTGAGGGATGATATCTGATTCAGTTCTTCATCAGAGAGATTAAAGTCAAATACATTGATATTCTCTTTCATACGATTCGGATTGGTTGTTTTTATCACCGGAATCGTATGTTTCTGAATATGCCATCGCAGAATTATCTGACCGATAGTCTTGGAATGTCTGTTTGCTATTTCTTGTAGTATGGTTGAGGACTTGATTGGCTCAATCATTCGGCACAAAGGTGAGTATGCTTGAATTGCCACTTTATGTTCACGACACCATGCTACAATATCGGTAGCGGTGCGCATAGGATAGAGTTCAAACTGTACGCAATGAAGTGGAATGCGAATGTCTGCCTGATAAAGTTTGTTTAAATATCGTATATTACAGTTGGCCATGCCAATAGCCTTCACCTTTCCTGAGTTGTATACCTCTTCCATCTTGTGCCATGTGTCGATGAAAAAGTCGGGATAAGGCCAATGCATTAACCAAAGATCAATGTAATCGGTGCGGAGATTATTTAATGAAATTTCTATTTCGTGAGCTATGTCACCTTTTCGCTGTTGGCTGTTTCCAATCTTTGTAGTTACAAAGATGTCTTCACGCTGCAAACCAATCTCTTTGAGGACATCTTGAAGAACTTTACCAACGATGGCTTCGTTGCCATAGTCGCGAGCTGTGTCTATAGCTCGAAAGCCTGCGTTGAAACCTGCGGTCATTATGGTCTTTAACTGCGGATAGTCCATCCAATTGGTAGCCATAACCATATTAGGCATTTCAACGCCATTTATGAGTTTTCTTTTCATTTTCTTTTTAACCTTGTTTGAATTGTTCTTTTCAATCCTGCTCTAAGATGAGCGTTAATTCCTATAGTATAAGCCAAGAAACCTACAATGATAACAGAACTTATAGATATAATTATTACACGCATAAGACCTGGCTCAAATAATCGTTGCATGAAACACAAGAGGGCAGCAGCAAGGATTGATACAAGCAAGCAACGACCATGTATATTGAATAAATAGCTGGTGATTGAATAATTGATGTATCGTTTCAAGATAAATATGCTCACAAATTCCGATGCTATCATCGAAATATTAGCAGCCCAAAATACAGATTCAGGATTTCCACCAAGTTTTAGAAGTAAATATGCCAATGGAAAGGCTGCACAAAGTACACTGCCAACCATTATATTTGAACGGAGAATATGCCCCGTAGCATGATATATTGTACTTCTAGGTGTTTTTAATGCTTGAACCAAACAAAGAATCAGCACTAATATTAAGAAAGATCCGGTATATTTCGGATATTCACCTAACCATAATGACAAAACGAAATTATGTTCATAACAAAGGGGTAAGGTAATCATCAACAGCATGTAGAATGAAATCCAACTGCTATTATATACCAACCGCATCATTTCCTCTACCTTACCATCGGCATATAATTTAATGATTTGTGGACGAGCAGCAGTGAAAAAATTGTTTGAAAATTGTGTAACAGCACTTTGTACTTGATAAGCTATTGCACGAGCTGCATTCACCACAGGCCCAAAGAATATATTCAACAGGATATTCAAGCCTTGTCCTTGTGCCAACACCGAGATAGCGCCAATCATGTCAGAGCCTGCATAGGTGAATATTTCCTTGAATAAACTGATATCTTTGCATAACTTCAGTTTACTTTCTTCATAATGTCTGCAATAATAGCGATATATCATCATGATACTCACTTGTACAGCACATAGTAATAATGCATAGAATACTAACTTATCAATGGGAGAGATCAGCAAAGCATAGACAACTGCTAACTTCAATACTACTTCGACAATTCCTACATAAGCATATATCTTCATATTTTCATGTGCAATGATACAAGCATTGTAAGGAGTCTGTGTAACAGAAAATACTGTAGTTAGAATGGAAATTTGGAATACCCAAAAGGCAGCGTCCATTCTGTCTGCTGGAATGATCATTTTTTCATAAAATAGCCACAAGCCAACAGTTTCACATAGTAAAACAATAATTAATGCGATGGCACAATGTGCAATAAATGCTGCATTGAATACACGACTCAGCCGTTCATAATTCTTTCTTCCAAGTTCGAATGTTATGTAGCGGGAAGTGGCACTTCCTAAAGAACCACATAAGGTAGTAAACATTACTACAATACCACCAACCACATTGTAAATACCGAAGTCTTCGACTCCAAGCGTTGCGAGGATTACACGAGAAGTGTAAAGTTGCACGCCCATAATCAGGAGCATGCGAAAATAGAGGAATATGGTGTTTTTGGCTATTCGCTTATTATCTGACATATATTAAAAGGTATATAATGGTTGGATGTCAATACCATTCAATATTACTCTTAATTACTTTAGCTGGTGATCCTGCAACTAAACTGTGTGGAGGTACACTCTTTGTTACTGTGGCATTGGTTGCCACGACAGAACCTTCACCAATCGTAACTCCAGGCATGATACTACATCCTGTGCAAAGCCAAACATGATCCTCAATGTGAACGGGAGCATGGTTCACATAGTGATCATTGATGATGGCGTGAGGACCATTCCAATCACGGATAGATACATTACGACCAATACGTACACCATTGCCAATGGTTATGTTTTTAGCACACATAATTGTCAGACCTACATTGGCAGCACCTTGGCCGATAGTAAGTTTGCCTCCATTTACTATTTCTATATAGGCTCCATAACGTAAGTTATAGGGGCCATTACCGTATCTTGTGAGAGGACCATCATGAATTTCTAGTGTTGTTCCTGCTTCCATACGCAAACAAGTGGGGATGCGCATTCCTTTTACAGGAGCATTGCCATAAAGAAACGATTTGTCAATTTTAATCTTTGCACTGGGATGAATGTCAAACACAGTGCTAGGCATTGTAAATATGAACTCACCTTTTTTACGCTCAGTGTTCTTTCTGAAGTTAATCCTAACGAAGTTCTTATAGGCTCTAAATGAAAAGCCAAAGAAATATTTGATTGAAAGGATGAATTTGGCAATCTTTTTAAGTTTGTCTTTAAATGTCGTCTCTTTTAAAGGAAAGTATTTCACTACTACATCATCGAATGTACCTTTATCTAAATCTTTGAAGAATTCTTGACGATTAATCTTGGCTGGTTGGATGGACTTACGCAAAGCAGCGTTTCCGCCTAAAATAGATTCAAATTTCGTTTCTTCCCATTCTAATTTATCTTTAATAGTCTCAAAGTAGGCCAAGCCTTTTTTTGAATTGAGCAGAATCATGGAGGTTCCGATGTTGTTATCCATGTTCTTATTAACCTTTTCAATGCCCCAATAATCGGCTATTGTAATATCGGCAATACGTGGAAAGCCTTTGTATTGGCAAGAATAGCACGAAGGACGACAGAAAACATTGGTATGGTAGCCTCGACGGAAATCATCTTCCATGCTTACTCCATAGTACGCTTTACCATTATCAAATACGACCTTTCGAGTCAAGTTTCGCCACCCTAATTCTTTATTTTTTGCTTTTACATAAACTACTTTTCCTTCGAATTTACGTTCTAACGAATCTAAGTATTTACGATATACTTTGGGTGAGTTTACGCCGCGGCATATAAAATCAACGATGATTAAGTTATCGTAGTCTTTACGCAGAAAGGAGCGTAAAGCCGTCATCTGGCACGGTGTACCACAAGCCAATACTTTCTCATCTTTTCTTAGCAAATCACGAATCTCGCTATATAGTCCTGTGGCATTGCTTTGGAGATATTTCGAACTTCTCAGCTTTTCCAAATCCTCGGACTTATTGCTTACATAGTTCCGAACAGAAAAATCATCATTATAAATAGCACCGCTCACATAACCTCCTTGCTCCAACATACCTTCGGCCAATGCTGTATAAGCGCCTCCTGAAGTAGAATTCCAGCGAATGTCCATTCTTTTGTTGATAGCAGCAATTGTCTTTGCTGGTTTTTCAAAATCATTCTTCTTTAATGATTCAATATTTAGTTCAGGGCACACTTTCTCACACAGTCCGCAATCAGTACATTTTTCTTTATTTACCTCTGGATACCAAAAGCCTTCGATGTCTGTTTTGAATGTGATGGCTCTATGAATACACACATCACTGCAAGCATTGCAGCCGCAACACTTTGATTTATCTGTTATTGTTATCATGAAAAGATGATGAATTTAAATTCTTTTGTTTTCCAATATTTATTGGCATAAGCGTCATATAATCCGTTTTACCGGATAATAGTTCTGCAATATATTTAATAGGGCATTGACTTGTAAATATTAATCTCTTGAAATTACAATAGTCTTTTTATCACTCTACAAATAACTTATAAAGCCAAGAGCCAACAAGATCCGCCTCCACCAAATAGACCTGTTTAGAACCGACTAAAAGCCTTTTATTAGGATAAACTTCAGATGCAATTGCAAGAAATAAATCTTTCTCGTTTGTAATATTATTGTTGATGCAAATACGTTTTGCACATTTTCTTTAGATGTAAATCGCATCTTTCAAAATGTTTTGTTTGAAGGAATTCCGAAGGGAATCTCTAAAATTGACGATATCAATTTTGAAATGAATAACTTGTTCCAGCTCTTTTTTTATTTCACCGCTTCCACAAACCCCACCGGCATATCCACTCCGGCGCATCCCAGCATTTCCAGTCGCACTACCACCTTACTGCGTCCGTCCACGTTCACCAGCTCTCCTTCCATTCCCGCCAGAGGGCCTTTGATTACCCTTACCATTTCACCGGGAGCCAGTGGTGTGCTGCACATTTCCACCGCCTCTTCGCTATAGTCCAGCATAAACTTGAAACGCTCCATCTGCAGGTCGGGAATCACGGCAGGTGTATGTTCGCCCCTCAGCACCATGTAGCGGCTCACCGACGAGAGTGTCAGCACTTCCGCACGTTCCTGCGGTGTGGCGTGCACAAAAATCATCATCGGAATCACCACGCGTGTCACCTTCTGACGACGGTGTGCCCATTGGCGAATCTCCTCCTGCACGGGCAGGAAGTTCTCGATTCCCATTTTCGTGAGACGCTCGGCAGTCTTTTTCTCGTGACGGGAAAGCACGTAGGCTACATACCATTTTTTCATTCTATATCAGTCAAGGGGGGAGTGGAAAGGAGGGGATAAGGTGCGCTACGCGGTCGTCAGTGTAATCTCACTGCCGATCCCTCCTTGTTATTCTCTGCAAAATTAGACATTAATTTACGAATTACAATATTTTGTTCATAAAAACTCAAATATTTAACATTGTAATTGCGGATTTTTATATTTTTGCTCCTTTTTAATTTTTAAATATTTTAAGAATATGAATAAAAAGAAGATTTGGAAACAAATCAGGACAGATGGAACAAGGTGAGAAGTGTGGAAAAAGAGTTGGAGGAGCTGGAGCGAGACATTGAGAATGTATCGTTCCGACAGCTGGCGGAACTGAAGCGGATGTGTAGGAGGGGCTATAAAATATTCTCCAATCAACAAGAAAAGAAGAAGAAAGGGGAAGATTGACCGGCAAAAGAAAAAGAGGCAGGAAGAAGATCGATTGACCTAAAAGAAGGAAGGGGAGGAGTGATAACGGAGGATGTATGTAAGCGTCTCCGTGAGTCTGTATGGCTGTCCTTCTGGGGCTTCTTATACCGTTGGGGTATAAAAACGAAGCATCATGGATTTAAAAGAATACAGATTGGGAACAATTTGGAAAGGTTCCCTTGGAATATTGTCCTTACTGTTAAAAAGAATAAATAAAAAGAAGAATGCCAATTGTACACTTTAGTTCTGCCGGCTGTTTGTTAGGATGCTGATAAACAGTAGGTAAACGGTGGGTGATTTGGCGTAAAGTGTAATATTTCGTCAGTTTTAGATGTCGTACTTTCGCACATTGCAATTTTGAATTGCAGGCGAAGGGCAACGTTTTTTCCCTATCTTAAATTAAAACCCCATTTTAACATGGATTTTAATGATTTGTGCTCTTTCTATTTTAACGTGCGCGAACAGCGTTGCATTGAAATGTCACTGGAAGAGTTTGTAAATTACATCTGCAACGGACGATGGAAATCGACGGTCGAGATGTATCACCGCCTAATGGCTGAGGGCGATAAGAGTAAAGCCAAAGAGTTGAAGAACAAACTGCCTGGCCTGGTGGTGGCGGGGTATTGCGAGGGAAGCCATGCATTGAAGAACCGCCGCACGTGGAGTGGGAATGCCATGTTTGATGTCGACCATACGCAGGGACGTACACAGGAGTTCCTGCAGAAGCTGAAGGCGGTGCCGTGGGTCGGGGCAGGTTGGCGAAGTGTATCGTACGATGGTCTGAAAGTGGTGGTGCGTATCGAGGCTGCAACAGTCGAAGAGTATGTGCAGGCTTATGCGGTGGTGGCGTGGCATATCGGCCGCGTGATTGATTTTCCGTGTGACATGAGTTGCAAGAATCCCACTCGTCCGTGTTATGCGTCGTATGACGAGGAAGCCTTCTGCAAGCCCGCTTTCGAGCTTTTCCCTTGGCGGGAATTCCTCAAGGAGCATCCCGATAAAGCGACGCAGATCATGGAGGAGCTGAAGGTGAGACCTGCCGCACCGGACAGCACGACAGGAACCGCTTCGGAATCTGCTTCGGAGTCTGTCTCGGAACCCCCGTCGGGCATCCTGCGCACCTTTTTTAATGACTTTCTGGCCCACAACGCTTTCATTCCCGGAGCAAAGAATGATTTCTTGCTCAAATTGGGTCGTATAGCCCGATATAAAGGACTGTCCGATAGTGAGTTGAGACAACTGGAAGCGTTGGCTGTGGAGCGTCTGAGCGATGCCGGGTGTCCGCCCGAAGATATCATCCCGAAAATGGATGCCGGATATCGTTATGTGGATAAAACCAAATTGTCTGATTATCAGCGTAATAATGCTAATGGTTGGGACCACAAGGACCAGGGACCATCTTTATGCTTTCCCGGTCCCGTGGGAGAGGCTGAAAAGGCTGAGAATGAGAAGCTTGAAGCGGACAAGCTCCATAAGAACGCTCCCCGCTTTCCGAAGTCGGTGTACGACGCTCTCCCCGACCTTCTTGTCCGTGGCTTGGAAGCAGCTCGAAGCAGCCGTGAAAAAGACCGTCTGCTGCTGGGGATGCTTGCCAATCTGAGTGCTTGTCTTCCCGGTGTGTGGATGAATTATGCCGACATGTGCTACACTCCTCATTTTTATGCGATGAGCCTTGCCGGTGCGGGGCGCGGCAAGGGGATTGTGACGCTCGGCTCTATTCTGCCCGATGCCGTTCAGCGCTATCTGGAAGACAAGAACAAGACGGTGCAGTCGGAGTATGACAAGAAGCAGTTGGCATGGGCGCTGGAAGAGCGTTTGGCCATTCAGGAGAAGCGTGTGCCCGACATCGACAAGCGTCCCGAGCCTCCGGTGAAGCGCATGCTCAAGATTTCGCCCAATATCTCGAAGAGTCAGTTGATTATTGCGCTTGAGGAGGCCGGTGCGCAAGGGGTGGTGATTAATGCTTCGGAGCTGGATATGCTTACCAATGCCATGAAGCAGGACTGCGGAAAGCATGATGATGTGCTTCGTGCCGCTTTTCACCACGAGGAGGCATCGTCTTATTATAAGACGGATAAGCGCATGGTGGTGGCGCATGTTCCTCATCTGGCATTGTGTCTTACGGGCACTCCTTCTCAGCTTCACCGTTTCATTTCGTCGTTGGAGAACGGTATGTACAGTCGTATGGCTTTTTATATCGGTGAGGGACGGTGGAAATGGATTTCGGCAGCTCCCGTGGAGGGTAGCACCGACCATGTGAAGCTGTTCAGGAAATTGAGTGAAGAGGTGCTTCGTATGTTTGTCTTTTTGTCCGGTTCGCCCACCGAGGTGTGTTTCACTCCCGGGCAGTGGGAGGAGCATACGCAGCGTTTCAGCAACGTTCTTCAGGAAGTGGTGAGTGAAGATGATGATTCGCATGGGGCGATTGTGTTTCGTCACGGGTTGATAGCGGCCCGCATAGCCATGGTGCTGACGGCGTTGCGCAAGTGTGAGCCGATGTGGAATGTGCAGCAGTGCCGGTGTACGGATGAGGATTTTCATACGGCAATGGATATGGTGAAAGTGTTGTTGGAGCACAGCTTGCTGTTGTCTACCACCGTGTCTGCCGTGGAGTCGGGCAAGGAACCCAAGCCGATGAAGAAGTTTTATCGCATACGTTCGGTACTGGCAAAGCTTCCCGAAAGCTTCACTTATACGCAGTTGAAGGAGGGGGCCGTGGAACATGGAATACCTTCCAGTTCGCTTAAAAGATACCTTGTCCGTTTGCTTGAGATGCAAATCATTGAAAAAGAGGATGGTATGTATCATAAACTCTGTAAATCCTGGTCCGGAAACTCATAAAGGTGGGCCCTGGTCCCAGTGGTCCCAAAGTTAGATGTCATTATGTTGATAATCAGTCTGTTGATTGTGAATCGTATTGGAAATAACCGCAACCACCGGGAGGGCACCTGTGAAAGCTTCCGCTGCACCGTTTTTTTGTTTGAGTGGGGGGATTTCTATGGTGTATGTGTGGGGTTCAGGGCAGACCCGTGTGTCTGCCCGATAGCATTCACCCTGAAAAAAGACCTTGATGTTCTCGAAAAACATCAAGGTCTTTTTCCCAAACATAATAGTCTTTTCCTGAAAGACGGAAGAGTTTTCCGGAAACACTTTAGTGCGTTTTTGTGCTGCTTTTCTTTCGCAGCTCTCTTTTCCGCTAAGGCTCTCCCAGGTATTTCACAATGATTTCCACCTCCTGTTTCAGGTAGCAATGGCGGTATTTGTTGTAGCCTGTGGCATTGAGTTCTTCCGTCAGGCGGGGGATACGCCGTATCCATCGATAGAGGTTCTGCAGGGCGGCTCCGGGTTCGCGTCCGGGGCAATAGAGCGACGCTAGTTCTGCCTTGTCGTAAGTGCGGATGGCGAATGTTTCTTCTTCTTTCTTCATTATTCTTACTATGATTATTTATTGTTCTTTAATGTAAATATAGCAATAAAATCTCTGATTGTCAAATGATTAATGAAGTTTGTTTCGACATGCTCCGTTCTTTTTTTGAGGGGGGGAGGAGTTCCTTGTGGAGTAGATGGAATCTTCTCCGGCGGAACTCCGAATGGTCTCTGTTTTTTTAAGTCTTTCTCATGGAAGATGAAGAAAGTAGGTTACAGAGATTCGATTTCTGTAAGGGAAAGGCCGGTGACTTGCATGATTTGCTCAGAGGTCATTCCCAAGGATTTCAGGTTGCGGGCCGTTTCAAATTTTTCTTCTCGACGTCCTTTCTCGATTCCTTTCTCAATTCCTTTCTCAATTCCTTTTTCAATCCCTTTCTCAATCCCTTTTTCAATTCCTTTCTCGATTCCTTTTTCGATTCCTTTTTCAAACCCTTCTTCGATTCCTTTTTCGATTCCTTTCTCGATCCCTTTCTCAAACCCTTTCTCGATTCCTTTCTCAAACCCTTCTTCAAACCCTTCTTCACTTCCTTTCTTTGCTGCATAGTCGATGGTAGCCAAATAATCACGATAGGCGTTTACACTGTTTTCATAGCGCACGCGGTCTTCTTCGGAGAGAGAATGAACATCAACAATCTCTTCCAACTTCTCAAATACGGCTTTCTGAGCTTTAAAAGGCATACGATTTAATGTTTCCATGTTATTTAATACAAATATCCAACGTTCAAAATCCGTTTCGCACTCTGTTTCTGTCTTATTAAACAGGGGTAATGCGATAAAGATTTGCCTCAGTTTATCCGAAAACAATTTTCCGGTCTCACGGTCTGTCAATATAACATCGGTGCGCAACTTCTGGTTCTCATCCAAGAGA